>Ga0160421_1000213_pt1 | contig 13781 bp, 7 predicted proteins | sample TAMARWmetagpilot_FD_108195 | JGI IMG/M metagenome (GOLD analysis project Ga0160421, IMG submission 108195) | Phycosphere-associated microbial communities from TAMU algal ponds, Corpus Christi, Texas, USA - TAMU ARW-7 10/27 metagenome pilot | ecosystem: Engineered > Artificial ecosystem >... | reverse complement strand
TGATGTGACATAGGTAGTATGTCGCAACCCCTATAATTTAACCTTGTGTTGCGTATCATCACGTCCTGTATGGAATGTACTGTAAATATGGACCTACGTATCCACTACGGTGAGATTAACAGAATGGCGCATCCTCTCTGTTTGTCATTGCAATCCAGAAGCGTCAAACCGTCGTCCGCAAACCTGCACTGCGTAGAGCCAAAATACTAACTGTAATTAGCGGTAGACTAGCAGTGGCCGTCTGTGTCGGTCCGTCCAGAGCATCGTCCTATCCGGTTGCGGGAGACGATCGAGGTTGTCCCCACTCCTTCTCCATGGTGTCCCCTCATTTACAGGAACTGTCTCGTCTTTGCTGTTAAGACGCACCAAATCGTGTAAGCTTGTTGTTCTCTGACTGATTGAAGTACAATGAATAACGCAGCGGCCTCAGGACTGGTACGTGTTCCGCAGGTTGTCGGCTAGTCGTGTAGGTCGCGAACGTTCCGTTTGGTCCGGGTTTATCCGTTTCGTCGTTGAGTGCGTTGTGGGTTTGCGCCTTGATTTGCCTGATGCAAGTATTCCAAAAATAGAATCTTCCGTGTTGCTGGCACATGTCATCAAGCCCTGGAAAAAAATTTAACTCCAAAAATGTACCTTTGCAATAGATTTGCACAAACGTTCGCACACACCCTCATTGTTGAGATTTTCATTGTCTGCAGTTTCTCGGGGGTACCCGCGAATCGGGCGAAGACGTCCGCGTCGGGAACGTGACAGCCGCAATTGCGGTTGCCAACGTTGTAAAGTCGAGTTTGGGACCCGTCGGTTTAGATAAAATGCTCGTGGACGACATTGGGGATGTAACGATTACCAACGATGGTGCGACTATTTTGGCTCAGCTCGAAGTCGAGCATCCCGCGGCGCGCCTTTTGGTGGATCTGGCACAGCTCCAGGATAAAGAGGTTGGTGACGGAACGACGTCGGTTGTCATTATCGCCGCAGAGCTTTTGCGAAGAGGAAACGATCTCGTGAAAAATGGAATTCATCCCACTACCATTCTCTCGGGTTATCGTTCTGCGTTAAAGGCCGCGGTGGCTTACATCAAAAGCACTATGGTGGTACCGGTATCCAAGCTATCGGACGAGCACCTTTTGCAAGCTGCTCGCACCTCCATGTCCAGCAAACTCATCGGCAAGGAAGGAGACTTTTTTGCACAGCTTGCTGTGGATGCCGTCAAGAGTGTAGCTACGATAAGTCCCTCCGACGGCAAGGCCAAGTACCCCCTGTCGGCTATCCACATCCTCAAGGCACACGGCAAGTCAAGCTTGGATTCACACCTTATGCAAGGTGGTTTTGCCCTCCTGGGCACTCGAGCTTCCCAAGGTATGCCGTCGACGATTGATCCTGCTGACGGTGAATCCGATGTCAAGATTGCCATGTTGGACATGAACTTGCAGCGTCACCGCATGGCAATGGGCGTACAGATCCAAATCACGGATCCCAAAGAAGTCGAAAACATCAAGAAACGGGAGCTCGACATTACCAAGGAAAAAATTCAAAAAATTCTGCAAACGGGAGCCAAGGTCGTCCTCACCACCAAGGGTATCGACGACACGTGTATGAAATACTTTGTCGAAGCAGGTGCTCTGTGCGCAAGGCGGTGCAACAAGGAGGACTTGAAGCGCTTGGCCAAGGCAACCGGCGGTAAGCTAGTTGTCACCCTGGCCGACATGGAGGGTGAAGAGTCCTTTGATGTGGACTCGCTTGGTAAATGTACGTCGGCTGCTGAAGTCCGTGTAGGCGACGGCGAGATGCTACATTTTTATGGTTGCAAAGGGGCCGGGGCATCCACGATAGTACTGCGAGGAGCGAACGAATACATGCTAGATGAAATGGATCGGGCCTTGCACGATGCGCTTTGCGTCGTTAAAAGAATGCTCGAGTCGTCTACCCTGGTTCCAGGTGGTGGAGCTGTGGAAGCGGCCCTATCCGTATATTTGGAGCAATTTGCGGAAACACTGGAAACACGAGAGCAATTGGCTATCCAAGAGTTTGCCGACGCATTGTTGGTGATTCCCAAAACTCTCGCTGTCAATGCGGCGAAAGACAGCTCCGAACTTGTCGCCAAGCTTCGGGCGGTTCATGCCAAGCACCAGAAAGCTGAGAACCCCACGGATACCGATTATCAAAATTTTGGACTGGATCTAATAAATGGTGAAATTCGCAACAATCTTTTGGCCGGTGTTGTGGAGCCCGCGATGTCAAAGATCAAATCCTTACGCTTTGCCACCGAAGCTGCGATAACGATTCTACGTATTGACGACCGCATCACAGTGTCGGAACAAGGATAACCTAATGGCTAAAAAAGATGAAGAGATCCAGCAGCGTATACATTTCCACCATTTTGCTAAATGGTTGTCCATTTCGACGGCACGGTCATAAAGTAGCGCTCCATTGCATTTGTAAATCTTGCCTTGTAAAGAGGCGGCTGAATAATCGTAGGTGCTTCGCTGCCCACAACCATTGGCAGGCTTTTGCCGACACGTTCCATCTGTTTCAAAATGTCATACTGCCGCATAAAGTCTATAATCCCAACGACAAGCTCCATGTTATCTTCGTCAACCCCAACTAAAATCGAGTAGTCCAGAACATTAATGATGGACAAGAATAGTGTATCCTTTTGATGGGAGAAAGGGAACAGCTTTTGAGACATCTTTTTAAACAATTGGAGTGAACACGATTACAATGACCACCTACATTGAGAATACTCATTTGGAAGACTGCTTTCGCTCGATCCGTCATTGGCATTGGTCTTCCCATTGTGTATTCAAGAAAGTCGCCGTCCAAAAGGGTCGCTCCTGAGCCAGCTTCCAAAGCGGCGTTACGATCATAGGATTTTCGATCATCGGTACCTGCTGAGCCTCGAGAATCTCGACTGCCATCGTCCCACATTCCAGGTCCATTCTTGCTCCTTCCGTTTGACGGTTCCGACATTTGAGATGGAGTTTCGGGTAATGCTTCTCCCTTCACTTTCTGTATCTGCGCCGCGAAACGACCGCGTAGCGAGCCTTTCAGGTCGAACGTTTTTGTGATTTTTCGATTGTAGAAAATGTTCTGCATCACAGCAACTTGCTCCATTGTACGCTTCCCTGTTATACGATTGTGAACACCGATTTGGTACACGCCAACAATTTTGCAGAGGACCGTCGGCCTGCGGGGAATAAGCGCAGTGAGTGAGCAACGATAGCCTTGTCTGTCCGTCCAGCACATAGGATTGACTTACAACCCGTGAAAAAAAGCTTTGGAGAGATACTCGAAGTACGCTGGCGCACAGTCCAGAAACATTTGCAGTTCTGTTCTTGATATGCATTTTATCACAAAGCGGTCATCGGATGTACGCGCGAAACTAGCTCCACTCTTACCACCACTCGCCGCCCAGGAAGCCGCTGATGAAAGGCTCTCGACGTAGCTCTGCTCCACATCTATCACCGATGGTTGAGAGCTTGATAATGGCTTCGACGATTCGGCAAGGAACACTTGCCGAACTGCTTGGAACTGAGTTGCCCAATACGATGTGCAAACAAATTTGCATGCCAAATCCCCTTTTTCACCAAAATCGCGGAACGTGTGTTTTATATGCGATTTATTTCTCACAAGCATTTGTCGCTCAATGCTCTTCGCAACGTCGTGATTTTGTGCCAACTCTGCGGAATTTGACTGTGACTTAGAGAGCTGGGACTTTGTCGTTTGAAAGTCTTTGGCAACAATCTTGCTAGGAACCTCACCATTTCCGGAGCCGTTTTTGACTGGAATATTCGGTAATCCCGTGGGCTGCATTTTGGACAGGCTCTTGAACTGTTTCGCATACTCGCCGGAAGCAAGTGAGTACGCTATGATAGTGCTCCATTGATCGTCAAGCACAGGTACAACAAGACCATCCACTCCGGGTGCGAGTCTAGGTCGCCCTTCACCGAAAATGCCCAGATCGACAACGTACGGATCCGACTCGCGTCCACCACGGTTGAAAAAGCGGTTTATAGCTGACTTGACAGCACCACCAGCTGTAGATCTGGGTGGAGCGGATAAAGACGAATCCTGGCCAGCACGAGTGTTATCGAAAGCAAAACGTTTTGTCCCCAACGATTTCGTAGGGCGAACATGAGTGCCGCGATCCGATCCGGTGCTAGATGTTTTTGAAGCGTTAAGTCGTCGTCTCGAAGCCAGGACATCAGCGTCGACGTCGATCGATAAGTCGGGATCGTCAAACTCGTCGTCATAGTCGTCGTCTAGCTCCATAGTACTGTCTCTTGGCACCACTGGTAGGACTTGAGTAATATCCGTCACGTTGTATCGAGCATAATGATCGTTGAGTTGCCGAAGACGATTCATACTTTCCGTAAGCTCTTCATTGTGTTGATCACTGACACCAGCCACAACGCTGGGCCCTAAGACTCCGTCGTGTCGACTTGATGATGACGAAGCAAGCTTCCTCATTGCAGAAATTGCTTGCCCGGTAATGCTGAGCTTTTCATTCCAGGCTGACATTAAAGTGAACAAGTATCTCCGGGCAAACCACGGAAAGCGGAAGAGAGCTTCATCGACAATCCATTCTCTCCGACATTCGTCAGATACTGAGGCAATTTTCTCCTGTAGAGTCTTTGCTGCATGGTCTACTTCCGACCCAATTGAATTTAGCTCAGACAAAACCGTTTGCAAATGCTCTGGCCGATTCACTGCTGAATGAAACAGTGACCGGGCTTCACGAGAAACCTTGTCGATATGTTTATCAAATTTGACAAAGAGAAGAGATGATGCCCTTGAGACAATTTCCATCCGTCGAATTGCCTCTTGCTGATGAAACCTCAAGTCCAAAGGCAAATTTGACCGCACAAAAACATTGAAAGGCTTCACTTCCTCGAATACAAATCGGGCCGCAAGTTTTCCACATCCAAAATAAAGTACAGCGCAAGATTGCAGTTGACAAGAACAATTGTACTGCTGAGCATTCAGTATCGCATCTCGATTGTAAAAGAATACTTCTAGGAACTTTCCGAACGAAAACTTCCAGGTATTGTCGCTGATGTAAACCAGCGGTGTAACGACCTTTTTGCAATGCTTACAATATGTCCAGGTCGCAATATGCTGGTCGATATCATCTTGCTCCTCATCTTCAACCGATTTTGTTTCGTCAATCTGTACAGCTCTTGATTCAAAAGGCGATTCGGGTATCGGATGTTCCAGTTCTTCTACCTATAACGCCGAGAACGTGATAAAGTGAGAGTAGTACGGCCTCCTTCCTCTCCTTTCTATATCCAATCGTACCATAATATTGAGAAGGGCATTGTTGTGTACGAAAGAAAGCGAGTGATCAAGAACTGAGCGCTTGCAGTTTGCGTTTTGGCACTTCAAACTCAAGTTAAAACAAGAATCCCGCAAAAACTGTCCAAGAGCAACGTCTTGGAGAGAGTAATAGCATATCCCTTTTACTTCTGCCGGACAGCATTGGGACTTCTCGGTCATCCAAATTGATGTAATCAATATCGATTGATGATCTAAAGCAGTGATTTTGGAGTCGACCGACGATGGTGAATCACTATTCCCTCCATTCCAAGGTCGAATCGTGCGCCCGTTCGACGGCTTACCATAGTCCACGCAGAGGGAAGAACTGTATGTGAATGAATCAGTCAATTCAAAGTTAGGTCGGATGCTAGCACACCGCTCCCTCAAATAACTCGTCTCTAGCCTCAAATTGTAAGCCACATTAATGAGGAAGCGGAGCACAACTTTCACCTGTTTAAGGGCTGAGCGGCTTGAACCGCGGATAGCGACTGTACAGCCTAAACTCTTTGGGCAACCTTCTAACATGATGAACGTGCGTGCGACACCCCGTTTCGCTAGACCTGACTTAACAGCCTCGGCTCCATCCAGTACTCCATCTCCCAAACGTCTGGCAGTCAAAGCGGCCTGGCGGTCTTGGAGACTCAGTCTGGGATCGGCTAGCTGAGCTCCAATTGACCGCCTGGTAGAGCTGATCGAACCTGACGTACCCTTCTCTGATTCTTCCCCACACGATGAAGCCTCAATTGGAGCTGCATGGTCGTTGTCAACCCAAGTCTCGCTGTCACGGAATGTGACGAGTCGAAATCGGCGACAGGAACCCAAAACGTTTGTCCCGAACTGGTTCATCACGTGATCCGTACTCGAAATAACGGTTGAGCCAGTCTGTCGCGATATCCGAGCAAGCAAGCTGGCTTTGACATGCTGGACTAACACGACGCCATTACTGAGAAAAAGCTCCTGTGCCAATCGACTTACCGACCGTCCCACAAGCACAAGGTCTGGATTGAGTTTAAGAATCTTTGCAACCAAAATTTCCATATATTTTTTCTCCTGTTCGAATAAAGTCTCAAGCGAAGCGATCCTATTTTCAGTCCGTGTGAATTCGATACTGCCACTTAGTAGCATTATACGAGGATTTTCGATCTCTCTTGCCATCTGCTTGTGACTGACTGTCTTTCGAAACAATATTCCTGACAGATACGCAGAGTCTTCGTAAGATCCCCCGGGAATCACCTTGATCTTACAGTAGGGACGGATATCCAAAAGGTCTCCTTTTTTCACATTCGGATCTACTGTCGAACAGCAATGAGTTGCTAGGGATAAAAGCTGATTGACCCAGTTTCGTTCGAGATCGTAGCTGTCGTCTGGTTTATATGAAAACTCCTTACAAAGGATTGGAGCATGCGAGCGCAATAAATTCGCAGCCATTTGTTCAAGATGGTTAGCAGCAATGACACCCAAACCACGGCTTCGCTTTGCCGCAATGTCCTCCATCTCAGTACTGGTGCCAGTCTCTTGCACCCTTAATATGTTCGTTTCAGCAGCCACAGGTAAAAATTGGAGATTGGCAGTGTGGTCGAGAATATCTGTTTCGGTACATCCACTTGCACTTTTATTTTCCACGCGCAACACAGCATTCTTACGCTCATAAAAATCTTTTTCTTCCAGATCATTCAAATCTTGTTGCTGTTTAGCAGTTGTTGATGAAAGATTCGGTTCGAGAACTAATCGCTTCCGCGATAAGTTGCCTAGCACGGAATTCTGCACGGTTCCATCAGGGCTCTTCATTTGCTCCGTCAGCATCCCAGGAGATGATTGAGCTCGACTCAAAGCTGAGATCTGAGGGGAATCGAAAACATCCACTGCGCCGTGCTTCGGCGAACGATGATTTACGATTCGAATCCCTGAATCTCTCGATTCATCAGGTTCATTGGATTCAAATTCAACAACACCTCCTGTTTCATTGACCTGATCAAAACACATTTGACAAACACGAATAGTTGACTTTGACTTTTGCGACTCTACAAAGAAAGCCGAGCACGAGTTGCAAAAGACTTGTCCACAAAGTCGACAATGATGACGCCTTCGAAAAACAGTAAACTGCATATCGCATGAATAGCATTGCTTACACAATTGATCGGGCATCCAGTGCTGTCGACTGCTGTCAAAGCGTTCTGCCTGGCGAGGTGGAGTTGCTTGGTGCGAGAAGATTGTGCGGCTTAAATATTGACGAGAAACAGGCAAATCAGAACCAACTCGCGATTCATCTGTAAGTCTAGTTTTGACGGTACCGTCACCCCAAACGGCAGTCTGAGTAGAGTAGCTGATAGCGGCTCGCGTCTGAAGCCTCTTGCTGTTGTCCATACTCTGCGTTGGACTTACAGAACATCCGTGGAACCCTGCTTGTAGAGCTGCAGCCGGACGTGCGCGACGTGCATTTCTCCACAGGATCTGTTCATCGTAGTCCCATGGGTCTGGTTTCGGAAGAATACATCTCTTCTCAGTGTCCTTTCCAACGTTGCGCCGCGCAAGTTGATTTGGAGGCCTCATGCGATCTATATCTAATGCTGATTCAGTCCCCTGGCTTGCCAGATAGTCGTCGGACCGGGAAGCCGTATTCGTCGACAGAGATTCCTCTCTGATACTCGCGCCATTATACAAACCCAAACTCAGCCAATCTTGTGTCGTCTGCGTTTTGCTTCCGTATACAGGAAACTGTGATAGTAGCCTTTCGGCTCGCTCATCTTCGTTGGTACACGAAAGCATTGCAGGCTCGCCATACCACAGAAGGTGTAGGTTGTCAATGCTATCGTCGCTTGTCTTCCTTTCTGTACCATTTGAGGAGGGCCCTATGTCACCGGCGGTCGATACTTGTGGAAGCCGATTCCACGACGAAAACCAAGGCTTGTTGGCAATCATCCTTTTGTAGCTACGAGAGATGAAAGGTTTTTTATCTCCAGTTTACAGTTACCTATTCTCTTTCCAATGTAAAGCTCGGCTTGATTCACAGTGAGTAGTCGTGTCCAAAGTGATCGGCGGCGGGCCAACCGTATGTCTGCGACGACAACAAGCGTACTTCGCAGTGTATTAATGATGTCCTAATAGGAATAGGATATTGTGAACGATGTCCTACTAGAAATAAGGTACTGGATTTGTTTCACCTAACTGTAACCTATGCGTCGTTTGTCAAATTTATGGCAAGGTATCAATCGTCAAGTTCCTTTCAAAACAGCACAAAAACGAGGATTACGTTAGCGAGTTGATTGATTGTCTAGGCGTTCCAAACACAAAATCGGCTGGAGGTCCAGGACATTAACTGTACACCAACTACTCCTAAAGGCAACACCCATCACGGAGCAGAGCACAGATAACCATGATGCAAGTTAATTTCCGCAGCTACATCCTCCAACCGCGGACAAGACTACATACATCGGAATCGTAAATTTGATGAAAACACTATTCTAAGTGTCAAGGATTTTTTTATGGCTTCGTCGACTGGACTTCGATTTATGCGCCTTTCCCATCGTAGCGTCTAGACTGATTTTCGGGGTTTGTTGGTTGGAATATCCGAATATGGATGAGGTCTCATCCAACCCACCGGGTGAGCCAGTAGAGCCACGGCAAATGAGAGGATCACTGCGCCAGTCATATAAACAAAGTGTTCATTGTAAAGGTAAGCACCAAAAGGCAATAAAAGCAGCAAGCAACTGGCAAAATTTAATGCCATCGACTTGAAGTCGTGTTGTGTTTTGACTGCCAACAAAAGAGTTTCGGAAAGCAATTTGTGAGTACGGAGACTTTTCACGAAATAGGCCTCAGCAGTCTGTGGCGATGTCGATTGCATCGTTCTGAAAGCTGTCATATGTCAAAATCAAGCGCAACCTAGCGCCTTTTACGTACAGTACGCATCCTTCTTTTGAGTCGATGACATGGTTCCAATAATATGCCTATGCTGAGGATCAAGAGTGCTCGCTACCAGGTACCAACAGGAGAATGAGTTCTTGTTTACATTAGCGACACTTTACAAAAGTGATGCTGAAAGTCGAACGAGACAACATCATCAGAAAAGTTGACATTGGTAGTGACGGACAGTGAGACATCGAGTGTTACTTCTCGTGTTTTTACGTTTACAGTCAGCGCTGGGTTTCACAGTAAAATTTATGTCCGACCCTAACCTAACACGTAGATATTACAATTCGACTAACGTCACATTCACATGTAAGCGAACAAAATACTACCTATTCTGTTATTTCCATTGGTGAGAGCAAATAGCATGCGGCGTGTCCATATCCTGGTCGGTTACTGTTGACGCTAAAAAGGATTTTTTTGCTGACGTACATTCCATACTCCTTTTCACCCATCGGGTCTGTCCGAGAACACTGCCCAAACTATTCTCGATGCAGAGTGAGATGTGTGGGATTTTTCCTAGCAGTACGGTTTTCTTGACAGTGACTTCTTTTCCGCTTGCTGTAGAGTTTCTATCCCTTTTCACACTCGCCATTTCAATCCGATGAAAAAAAGGAAAACGGAGGACGGATACGGTCATGGAATGAGAGATTTACACTCCCATGGCATGATGGTTTTCGCAAGCGGAGCCTACCGTTGCGTTCCTCTTATTTTGCTTGGATGTTTGGTTGCTTCATTCAAGATGGGTTGTCGAGCATTCACCAATATTCCATCGCCACCTATCGGCTTTCATTCTCGGAAATCTTCGTCACTGCTAAAGTTGATAACCGAGAGTTCACGATCGTCCTCCTCGATGCCTTACGGACCCCCCTCAAACTCCACGGCTGAAGTCTCTGATCCTCTACCCAACACCAGCAGCAGTTCTACAACCCCAGAAAAACCAAAAGAAACGGAGCTTCACAAGCGCACTTTGTACAAAATTCTTGGAGCAAGTCCAGAAGACTCTCGCGACGAATTAAAGAAGCGTTACGTGGCTCTTGCGAAACTTTCGCATCCCGATGCCGTCCTTAATAATAGCAGTAACGTTGACAGTTCGCATCTTGATTTCACGGAAATTGCGGCCGCTTGGCGAATTCTTTCAAATCCCAAACAGCGAAAAAGATACGACAGGTCTCTGCAGGCGGAGCAGTTTAGTCAAGATGTCCAGGTATGGGCAGGGAATCTCAGCAAACAAGCGGCACCGGCAGCAAAGATGTTCGGAAACATAGCCCTTCCGTTTCTCCGTAAAACAACCGCTGCAACCCTTGCTAGCGTACAAGCAGCGGCAAACGACTTGATTCGAAAAGAAGAGAAGACAGAGTCCAAGGACCTTACGGAAGCCTTTAAGTCAGCCATGGAAGCTGCACGTCGTGCCGGCCGCTATGTGGATAGCATGGAGTTGTTGGAAAAGAGCGACTTATTGGAGTCTCGTGCGCTAGAAGAATCTCAACAAGCCGTAGAACTTGAGCAGAAACTTTTGGACATTACCGAACGTCGTCTGACAATGGCTCTTCACACTCCAGGCTCAGGGCTCACTTCCGTGGAAGCCATGATTATATGGGACGACTTCAACCACACTGTAGGTGATCGACTATCAGCATGGGACAGAGCGTTGTTGAAGCACACAATCGAATACGAAATCCACGAGCTTCAGCAAGCGGAAATGACATTCGTTGAAACCCAAGAAGCAGATTCGGAGGCTCAAAAGCAGTATCAACTGAGCGTCCAGGCACGATTGAAAGCCCAGCAGGAGTTAGTTGATGCAGAACAAGCTGAGCAAGAAGCCCGGCGCATTCTTGCTGCCTCAGAGCAACGCGTTCTCAAATCAAAGCTTGATCTAGAAGACGTTGTACGTGGGCTTGCTCACGCGGAGGCGAATGCCAAAAAGATTGATTATGAAATGGAACGTCGATCGCTTGACCTTGTGAAACAATCCGAAAAGGTTCGCAATGCTCTTCGGGCCAAAGAAAAGGAAGTATGTAGTATCAAGGGGTTACCGGTCGATGATTTCGCAGTAGATCAGGTTAGCGCAGAGCGGTTGCAAGAGCTGAAAGAATTGCGACGAGAAGAACGATTGCTCGCACAAAACTCGGCAAGATTCGAAAGCAAAGCAGCCAGACTTTTATCCCGAGCCAGCAAACTTAAGATTCGAGCAGATGAGTTAGATAAGATGCGAGAATAGCTTTAGACGCTATGCTCAATTTTACCGTTAGCAATCCATACTTGATGTTGATTGATTTTACCAATTTCTCTTTGATACCTCTTAATGTGTTGAGGAGCTGCGTTTCAATAGAGTTATTGTCACATAAGCTACGTTGCCACCTATAGTGGGTTCTGCCTTCTCTGGCACGCCATGAAAAAATAAACAGGGAAATGAATAATCTTTTTTAGTTTCCTTACCTTTCATGTTTGACCAAACAAACAATCCTGTCTTTGTAAAGACACACTAAAAGATTGACACCGTCTATTGACTTTCAAAGACAGCACTAGATGATGAAGTCCTGTCTTGTTCCTAAAACGGGAGACACAAATGCATCAGAGATGATTTTATACTCAGTGTTTAAACTGCCATTATTCATCCATGAGTCTCGGAATCAAATTGACCTTGGGAGAGGCACTGAACCAAAGATAGTCAGCTACTTTAGTCTGGTAAGCTAGTGTATCTGGACCGGTGCCAATTTCTAGTCGTAGATACCGACTGGCGGAAAGCGTTTCTCTTGCAGTCGGATTTAGTAGAATCGTCGTAACGGCGTTCATACCAACCTGATTCGAAGGACCACTGAAATGTGCACAAACTCGCGGAATTCGGCCATTGTAGCCACCGAGGTACCGAAGATCTGGTGTGGGGGCTACTGCGAGGACGAGTGAGTCCAAATTTTGTGTTCCGTACTTGGCCATGACGGTAGCGCCAGCTTCGTGTACCAATATACGTTCGGCGAAAAAGGCCCCTGCCGTATCCTTGTCGTTGAGTGGCTGAAAATCCTTGAACAGCGAACGATCCGTATAGAGTTTGAACCTAGGTTCGTTTGTCAGAGAAATAAAACCTTCTGGATCAACCACATATTGCGATCGGCGATTCGGGTCTACAAATTGGATTCCACGATCCCGAACTGTCGCAATATCTTCGGCTTCTGGGGCCATTGCGATCAGATCCAAAGAATTCTGGCGAGACAGCTGTAATATTGGTTGATACAGCCTGATAATTTCTTCGCTCACTCCTGTTCTCGACAAGGTATTAGCGAGATCCGCCTCCGATCCTCCGTTGACGTACTGATCCAGAGACGCTTGTGCGGAGAAGGGCGCAAACCAAAGAGCGACAGCCGTCTTCTTGCCTTTGCGGGGTTGAATTACTGCCTGAACCAAGCTCGTAGCAAGCTCAACATCCGTTACCGTGGTATCGCTTGGAAGACCGAGACAAACAAACGACGAATATCCCGGCCCTCCCCGGACATTATCGTTTTGAGAACCTTTCACGGAAGAAAATGCGTCGATGGTTCCAAAAACAGCTTTGTTCAGCATATTGTTCAGATTAACCGTATCGATGAGAACAGCTTCTTTGTTTGTTCCTGAGCCTTGCCCTAGTCCTTTAAGAATCGAAGCTTCCTTTCGATTGTTGAAAGAGAGCAGTGTTGGGGGGATTGTGGAGTCCACGAGATACGCAGTCGGTCGTATTCCGGGTACGTACACCGACGGTGGGTTGTTCGCCGCTCCGGAACGGAGTGGAGATATTGCCGTGGCGGAAGTCAGTGCAAAAGAGGCCAGTATGCCACGGCGAGTGTTTTCGCTGGCTTTTTCCTCTTCGTTGCAGCCCTGGCTTGCCTTTACGGATCCTGTAACTGCTCGGGAATGAACCATGGGTGTCGCTTGCAAGGGCTGAAAGGCTCCGATTCGAGGAATGGACACTGAAAGCCACCCAAGTATTCCAAGATAGACAGCGTCCATCATAGAATTCCTCCTCATATGCTCTCGGAGACTGCTCTGTTATGGTTCCTACTGTCTATTCTTTACAGTTCGTAGAACATAAACTGAATTTGGATCTGAAAGGCAGGATGGCATGCCGCTCCCCGTGGCGTCAGAGGAAAATGCCAACGACTGGCAAGATGGGTCTCCTCTATATTCACAGTCAGCTCGTGTAGAAACCCCTCTGTCAAGTGTCACTGTTAGGGTTATTAGACACATGTAAAACGCGTTTTGTTGTTACTGGGGCGTGCCTCATTTGACAAATTTAATCGAAATAACAGAGAAGACATTTCGTATTTAATGAATGTTCTTTCTTGCGCGCCAGACAGATTTTTCTAAGTGCCGTTTGAAAGCTTGGACTGGCTGAACTTTTGAATAGGGTTTTCAATCCTTGTTAAATTTAGTGAAGGATTCTGAATCCTAAGGGGAGGGAGAACCCTAAGGGGAGGGAGAACCCAGAGTAGTACTTTCCCTCAATGATGTATAAAATCTATCTAAAAACTCCTCATAAGTTAACCCTCTGAGTTCACAGTGCGACATATAAATATTCCCTCTGAGTT
>Ga0160421_1000210_pt1 | contig 14100 bp, 11 predicted proteins | sample TAMARWmetagpilot_FD_108195 | JGI IMG/M metagenome (GOLD analysis project Ga0160421, IMG submission 108195) | Phycosphere-associated microbial communities from TAMU algal ponds, Corpus Christi, Texas, USA - TAMU ARW-7 10/27 metagenome pilot | ecosystem: Engineered > Artificial ecosystem >... | reverse complement strand
TGACCAACCTCTGTTCGTCATTGAGTAAGACTAAACCGGGAACGCATCATGTTAGATAAAGTGGTCATAGCAAACCGCGGTGAGATTGCACTTCGCATTCTCCGCGCGTGTAAAGAGCTAGGCATCAAAACGGTCGCTGTTCATTCAACGGTTGACCGTAATTTAAAGCACGTCTTATTAGCGGACGAAGCGATATGCATCGGTAAAGCGCCCGCCGCAGAGAGCTATCTCGATATTCCGAGAATTATCAGCGCCGCCGAGATTACCGACGCCGCCGCTATTCACCCAGGTTACGGCTTTCTTGCTGAAAACGCTGACTTTGCTGAGCAAGTCGAAAAATCAGGGTTTGTATTCGTCGGACCTACGGCCGATGTGATTCGTCTGATGGGCGACAAAGTGTCAGCCATTAAAGCCATGAAAAAGGCGGGGGTGCCCTGTGTACCTGGATCAGACGGTCCATTGGACGACGACGATGAGCGCAACATTAAATTAGCGAAACGCATCGGCTATCCAATCATCATCAAAGCAGCCGGCGGTGGTGGCGGTCGTGGTATGCGCGTTGTGCGTCAAGAGAGTGAACTACTCAGTGCTATTCGCATGACCCAAAACGAAGCGCGTGCGGCGTTTGGTAACCCTGTCGTGTACATGGAGAAGTTCCTTGAAAATCCACGCCACGTTGAAGTCCAAGTGTTGGCCGATGGACAAGGTAATGCGGTTCACTTAGGTGAGCGTGATTGCTCTATGCAGCGTCGCCACCAAAAGGTCGTCGAAGAAGCGCCAGCGCCGGGTATTACGCCTGAAATGCGCAAGTTCATTGGCGAGCGTTGTGCAAAAGCTTGTATCGAAATTGGCTATCGTGGCGCAGGTACCTTTGAATTCTTGTACGAAAACGGCGAGTTCTACTTCATTGAGATGAACACTCGGATTCAGGTTGAGCACCCCGTTACCGAAATGGTCACAGGGATTGATTTGATCAAAGAGCAACTGCGTATTGCAGCAGGTCGTCAACTCTCCTTCAATCAAGAAGATGTGGTGATTCGCGGACATGCCGTTGAGTGTCGTATCAATGCGGAAGATCCTGAGACCTTTGTCCCTTCACCGGGCCAAATTACTCGGTTCCACTCACCCGGTGGGTTTGGTGTGCGTTGGGATTCACACGTGTACACCGAGTATAAAGTGCCGCCGAACTATGACTCGATGATTGGCAAACTAATTACCTACGGTGAAAACCGCGACATTGCCATTGCTCGTATGCGCAATGCGTTGAACGAATTGATTATCGAAAACATCAAAACCAATATTCCATTGCAGAAGTCCATCATGGCTGACGAAAACTTCCAACACGGTGGTACGAATATCCACTATCTTGAGAAGAAACTTGGCCTTGGGGGTCACTAACCAGTGCCCTGGATTCAATTGACATTATCAAGTTCAGAAGAGCATGCACCCCAAGTGGGTGACATGCTCATGGCTAACGGTGCACAAGCTGTGACTTATCGCGATGGTGCTGATACGCCAATTTTCGAGCCGCCACTGGGCGAAGTCTTGCTATGGCAACATACCTTAGTAACTGGCTTATTTGATGCCGATATCGATATGAAGCCTGTCGTGGCTAACTTAGAGAAAGCTAAAGTTGTACCCAAACCACTGCAGTACAAACTCGATGGACTTGAGGACAAAGACTGGGAACTCGAATGGATGGACAACTTTCATCCTATTCAGTTTGGTAAACGGCTATGGATCTGCCCGAGTTGGCGCGATATTCCAGAGCCCGACGCCGTCAATATATTGCTCGACCCAGGTATGGCATTTGGTACCGGGACTCACCCCACTACAGCGATGTGTCTCGAGTGGCTTGATGCTCATGTAAAAGGTAATGAGCAGATAGTCGACTTTGGTTGCGGTTCTGGGATCTTAGGCATTGCTGCGCTTAAACTGGGTTCTGCTCATGCGTTAGGCATTGATATCGACAAGCAAGCACTTATATCGACACAAGAGAATGCTGAGCGAAATCATGTCGCCGATAAGTTTGACGTCTATTTGCCTGAACAACATCCAAGTGTCCAAGCTGATATTGTTTTAGCGAATGTACTTGCTGGTCCGTTACGTGATTTAGCTCATGTTATCAAAACGTTCGTAAAGCCAGGTGGACGCCTCGTACTTTCCGGCATACTCGCACGCCAAGCGCAATCGGTCATCGACGCTTACGCGCCGGAAATTGAATTTGAAACACCAACTCAACAAGATGAATGGGTCATGTTGGCAGGATACCGCGCAGAGTGACTCTGCGCGACTTTTGTCAATAGTAAAAAATTAAAAAAAGACCAAATTTGCATACTTTTTAGCCTTTTCTTTATCCCATAAATTCCATAAAATTCTCTCCCTTTTCGCTGAGTAGTTTTTGACCGATGCGGATTGGTTCATATTCATTACCCAACAACCTGATTTTAGCGCCAATGGCCGGGGTGACTGACCAGCCATTCCGACAGCTTTGCCATAAGCTGGGTGCCGGCATGACAGTTTCAGAAATGCTGTCGAGCAACCCTAAGGTATGGCAAACCGATAAATCGATGCAACGCATGGATCATTCGGGCGAATTAGGTATCCGGTCGGTACAAATTGCAGGCTCTGAGCCCGAGTTGATGGCACAGGCGGCGAGAATAAATGTCAGCCAAGGCGCTCAAATTATTGATATCAATATGGGCTGCCCGGCAAAAAAAGTGAATAAAAAGCTCGCAGGGTCAGCGTTAATGCAACACCCCGAGCTTGTAGAACACATTTTAACAGCAGTGGTTGAAGCGGTTGATGTACCCGTGACTTTGAAAACAAGAACGGGTTGGAACCCAAACCACAAAAATGGAATTGAAATCGCTCGGATCGCTGAACGCTGTGGTATTCAAGCGTTAGCCGTACATGGGCGCACGCGCGCATGCATGTATAAAGGCGAAGCAGAATATAACACCATTCGTGCGATTAAAGAGGCAATATCAATTCCTGTCATTGCTAACGGAGATATCACGTCGCCCGAGCAAGCAGCGCACGTGCTTAAATATACAGGAGCCGATGCCATCATGATTGGACGTGGTGCACAAGGTAACCCTTGGATATTTAAGCAGATACAGCACTTTTTAGAGCATGGAGAGCACTTGCAAGCACCTCCGCTCGAAGAAGTCGCCCACACTGTCGTAGAGCATGTGAAAGCCTTACATCAGTTTTACGGCGAGTATAAAGGTGTGCGAATCGCTCGTAAGCACGTTGGTTGGTATCTCAATGAGCGCCCTAACGGGCGCGAGTTTCGCCAAGCGTTTAACGGTATTGAAGAAGCTGAACAGCAGATTAATACCCTGGAACATTATTTTTTGTCACTGTAGGAAAGAGATAAGCGCATTATGTTTGATCAAAACCCAAATCGTGAGAACACATCTCCTTTAACCACTATTGGAAATAACTCACAACCTAAGCCGTTACGTGACTCAGTCAAACAAGCCATCAACAGCTTCTTACGTCAACTCGATGGCCAAGATCCTGAAGAGCTGTACGAGCTTGTTTTATCAGAAGTAGAAGCACCACTGCTCGAAGAAGTCATGACCTATACTCGAGGGAATCAAACGCGCGCTGCCACCATGCTTGGTATTAACCGTGGCACTTTACGCAAAAAACTAAAGAAATACGGCATGAATTAATTGCCTATTCTACAAGAGCGCCTTCTGGCGCTCTTTTTTTTACTAAACTGTCCATTAATTGTAATTCAAATTAAGGCTTTATAATGACGACCCCAGCTATCAAACGTGCTCTTCTAAGTGTTTCAGATAAAACCGGTATCGTGGAGTTTGCTAAGCAACTAGCATCGCGCGGCGTTGAACTTCTTTCTACAGGCGGCACCGCAAAGCTGTTACGCGACTCCGGCCTCACCGTCAAAGATGTCTCGGACCACACGGGTCATCCAGAGATTATGGATGGGCGTGTAAAAACACTTCATCCCAAGGTTCATGGTGGTATCTTAGGCCGTCGTGATGTCGACCAAACGGTTATGGAAGCTCACGATATAGCACCTATCGATATGGTCGTTGTTAACCTTTACCCGTTCGCAAAGACTATCGCGCAAGACGACTGTAGCTTCGAAGACGCAATTGAAAATATTGATATTGGCGGACCTACTATGGTGCGTGCTGCTGCCAAAAACCACAAAGACGTTACGATCGTGGTTAACAGTGATGATTATGAACTTGTTATCGCTGATATGGAGCAAAACAGCGGCGCAGTGTCAGCCGAAAAGCGCTTTGAGCTCGCCGTGTCAGCGTTTGAGCACACCGCGCAATATGACGGCATGATCGCAAACTATTTAGGTGGTCGTCTGCGTGATGAGGCAGCATTTCCTCGCACCTATAATCTCCAGTTTAACCACAAACAAAGCCTGCGCTATGGTGAAAACAGTCACCAAAAGGCCGCATTTTATACCGAACAAGATGCGCCTCAAGGTACCGTTTCCAGCGCAACACAATTGCAAGGCAAAGCGTTGTCATTTAACAATATCGCGGATACCGATGCTGCGCTCGAATGCGTAAAAAGCTTTGTTGAGCCAGCCTGTGTCATCGTTAAACATGCTAACCCGTGTGGCGTTGCTGTCGCAGACACCATTGAACAGGCGTATCAACGCGCTTTTAAAACCGACCCTACATCCGCTTTTGGCGGTATTATCGCGTTTAACCGCCCGCTTGACGAAGCCACCGCTAAAGCAATCATTGACCAACAGTTTGTCGAAGTGATTATTGCGCCCTCCGTCAGTAAGTCTGCACAAGTCGTCATAGAATCGAAGAAAAATGTCCGCTTACTGGCGTGTGGAGAGTGGTCGCAGTCAACCGAGCAATGGGACTACAAACGCGTTGCAGGTGGTCTATTAGTTCAAGAAACAGACGCGCAAGACGTGGATGAGTCACAGTTACGCGTCGTTTCAAAAGTTGCGCCAACCGATGAGCAAATGGCCGATCTGCGTTTCTGTTGGAAAGTGGCTAAATTTGTAAAATCTAACGCGATTGTCTACGCCAAAGACGGAGCGACAATCGGTGTTGGCGCAGGTCAAATGAGCCGCGTTTATAGTGCAAAAATAGCAGGTATAAAGGCCAACGACGAAGGCCTCAATGTGCCTGGCTCTGTTATGGCGTCTGACGCGTTCTTTCCATTCCGCGATGGTATCGATGCCGCTGCAGAAGCCGGCATTAAAGCGATCATTCAACCAGGCGGCTCCATTAGAGACGAGGAAATTATTGCGGCGGCCGATGAACATGGTATTGCCATGGTCTTTACGGGAATGCGCCATTTCCGTCATTAATCCGTAGGTAATAGTTAGACAGATTTGCAGCCCTGCCTCAGCAGGGCTAATCTATCTTCAACAACTACGGAGGAAACAAGAATGAAAACGAAACTGATGTTATCGATTGCTGCGGCATTGACTTTAAGTGCTTGCGGACAAGCGTCGAACGAAGGTTCAGTCGGCTCTAGTATGACACTAGAAAAAGCCGTTCAGGACGATAGCCGCACGGAACGCTATGTAAAGCGTGACGAAGCTCGTCATCCCGTTGAAACCCTCGAGTTTTTTGAACTCGCACCAACCATGACAGTGGTTGAGATCTGGCCAGGCGGCGGTTACTACACAGAAATTCTCGCTCCTTATTTAAGTGAAAGCGGCCAGCTTTACGCTGCACACTTTCCGCAAAACTCGGGCAGTGACTATTATCAACGCTCATTAGAAAAGTTCACTGATCGTATTCAAACCGAAGCGGTATTCGGTAATGTTGAAATCACCGAATTTGCACCGCTGACTGATTTGGAAAGTGATATTGCGCCACCCAACAGCGCTGACCGCGTACTAACATTCCGTAACTTGCACAACTGGTACATGAGCGGCGGTGAAGAAGCTGTGCGTGACGCATTTAGTCAGTTTTGGCGAGCGCTGAAGCCAGACGGTATTTTAGGTGTTGTTGATCACCGCTTACCGAGCAATGCGAGTGCTGATGCAATGGCGGAATCGGGCTATGTTCATCAACAGTGGGTTATTGATATCGCTGAGCAAGCGGGTTTTGAGCTTGTTGAAGCCAGTGAAATTAATGCCAACCCGAAAGATACGGCAGACCATCCAAATGGTGTTTGGAACCTACCACCGACATTAAATGTTAATGAAGGTGATGATGCCGAGATATATAAGGCGATTGGCGAGAGCGATCGCTTCACACTGAAGTTTAGAAAACCAACAACACAAAGGTAACACATGAAGATATTGGTAGTTGGTGGCGGTGGCCGCGAGCATGCGCTCGCATGGAAAGCCGCCCAGTCAAAACAAGTCACTGAGGTATTTGTTGCACCGGGCAACGCCGGAACAGCCGATGAAGCAAACCTTAAAAATGTTAGCATCAGTGCTGAAGACATCGAGGGGTTAGCTGACTTTGCTCAAGAGAATGCGGTTGACCTCACCATTGTTGGTCCTGAGGCGCCTTTGGTAAAAGGTATCGTTGATCTGTTCCAGTCGCGTAAACTTGCGATTTTTGGTCCCTCTGCTGCAGCCGCACAACTCGAGGGCTCAAAGTCGTTCAGTAAGGACTTTTTGGCGCGTCACAACATTCCTACAGCCGCATACGACACCTTTACAGATATTGCGACGGCTAAAAGCTATGTGCGTGACAACCAACTACCTATCGTCATAAAGGCAGACGGCTTAGCAGCAGGTAAAGGCGTCATTATTGCTGAAACCCTTGAGCAAGCCGATGCTGCAATCGACGATATGTTAGCTGGCAATAAGTTCGGCGAGGCCGGCAGTCGTGTTGTAATCGAAGAGTTTCTCACTGGCGAGGAAGCTTCATTTATCGTTATCGCCGATGGTAAAACAGCCGTCGCTTTCGCATCGAGTCAAGATCATAAAGCGCGCGATGACGGCGATAAAGGTCCTAATACCGGCGGTATGGGCGCTTATTCTCCCGCTCCCGTCGTCACCGATGAAGTCCATGAGTGGGTTATGCAGCACGTCATTCAACCCACCATCGACGGCATGGCAGCGGAAGGTACACCTTATGTTGGTTTTCTTTATGCTGGCTTAATGGTTGCTCCAGATGGTTCTGCCAAAGTGTTAGAGTACAACTGTCGCTTTGGTGATCCCGAAACACAGCCCATCATGATGCGCATGCGTTCGGATCTGGTTGAGCTTTGCGAGAAGGCGATTACAGGTCAGTTGGCGGGCGCTTCGGCTCGCTTTGATGAACGCACCGCTGTAGGCGTAGTGATGGCTGCTGGAGGTTACCCTGAGTCCTATAATAAGGGTGACGAAATTAAAGGCATTCCCGAAGCAACGGAGTCATACAAGGTTTTTCATGCCGGTACAAAATACGAGCAAGGCCGTTTGTTAACAAACGGCGGTCGTGTGTTGTGTTGCGTGGCACTTGGCGATGACGTTCAGCAGGCACAGCTTGAAGCCTATCAGTTAGTTAAGCATATTCATTGGGATAACGTTTATTACCGCAATGATATTGCACACCATGCTATTAAGCGTCTAGGTTAATAGCGAGTTTAAAAAGCGGCTGTCTAAGCCGCTTTTTAGTTCGACTGTCACAAATTCGTCACTCAATTGAGATAAATTAATGCCATCGTTAATCAGTCAGCTCACTATGCATGTCGAATCGGGACGCCTTACTAGAACTCATCGAAAATGATCGTTTATCGCCGCTTTTTCAGCCAATATTTGACAATGCATCGCAAACAATTTTGGGATTTGAGGCACTTATTCGTGGTCCTGAGGGGCATTCACTCGAGTTCCCTGACCAGCTCTTTAAGTTAGCACAAGAGCAAGAACTCCTCTCCGAGCTCGAATTAGCCTGCCGCAACGCAGCCATTCAACGCTTTGTCCAACTTGAGACAGACGCCAAGTTATTCCTCAATGTAAATCCCAACGTACTTAAAGATGAGAGCCATCCCACTGGCAGCACCCTGCGACTCTCAGAACTGCATGGGTTAGCACCTGAACGCATCATCATCGAGCTATCAGAACGTTACCCAATAGATGATACCGATTTACTATCTGAGGCTATTGCGCATTATCGCGCACTGGGCCTGCGTGTCGCTATCGATGATCTGGGGGCGGGTTATTCGGGCCTCAAGTTATGGTCAGAACTGCAACCCGACTTCGTTAAAATCGACCGCTATTTTATAAAAGAACTCCAACACGATGCGACTAAAAAGGAGTTTGTGCAATCAATTATCAACCTTGCTCGTAATTTAAACGCGAAAGTCATTGCAGAGGGTATCGAAACTCAAGCAGAACTGCAGCAGTTGAATGAACTAGGAATCCATTTGTATCAAGGCTTTTACCTCTGTCGGCCCGTTCAAAGCCCGCCCTTACACCCGGATTCACAACTGATAGAGCGCATTGCTAGCTCACATCGACCTAATGGCGATACCATTGCTCAGTTAGTTAAAGATGCGCCTAGCATCCCATCGACGACAAAAGCGCATGTGGCGCTTGATTTATTCACCAGTGACAAGCAACTCACCGCAATTCCCGTTGTCGACAACGGTAAGCCGGTCGGTATGTTGCGCCGCGAAGCGATTATGGAGTTATTCTCGGGGTCTTATGGACGCGCTCTTTACGCCAATAAAGATGTCGTTCGAGTAATGGATAAGAACCCCATGATTGTGGACTGGCAAACACCCATCGACTTGGTCAGTAACAAAGTGACCGATGATTTTGATGTTGATATCTACAAACAATTTATTGTTACACAAAATACTCGATATCAAGGCATCGCGTCCATTCGAGATCTCTTGCGACGCATCACCGAAGTCAAAGTTCAGAATGCACGCTATGCTAATCCACTAACTTTGTTACCGGGAAACGTGCCGATACACCGCACCATCTCCCAATATCTCGAAGATAATAAAGCTTTTGAAGTCGCTTACTTTGACCTTAACAACTTTAAACCCTATAACGACGTTTACGGCTATTCGAAAGGCGACCGAGTAATATCTTGGGTGGGCGAGCTATTACGTGAGGTATTCGCTGAGAGTCATCACTTTGTCGGTCATATCGGGGGCGACGATTTTGTCACTATCTCGCCTGTTGCTGCGACTAACAGAGATAAATATCTCGACGTAGTGGCACGTTTTGAGGCCAAAGTGAAGGAGTTTTACTCAACCGCTGATCAAGCGAGGCAGTATATTTTGGCCAATGACAGAACGGGAGAACGTGCGCAGTTCCCATTATTAGGCATTGCAATTGGTATTGTACAGCCAGACTACTATCGCTGTAACTCGTATCATGACGTTTCTGATTTAGCGGCAGAAGCAAAGAAGCGTGCAAAACAACAACAAAAAAGCGCCTGCTTTTTTAGTCACAGACGCTTTCCTCAATTAATCCTCGACGATTAAGTCATCTTCACTGTCAGTGGAGTAACCGAAATCTTCATCGGATAATTTACCTTTACCATACATACTTGCCACTTTAGGCCGGTGTATGCGTGCTTGGTATTTTGCCCAAGCCTTTTCAACAACGGTTACGGGCGCTTGTTCACCACGAGCCGATGCGAGCAATGAAATATCTTCATCGCAGCTAGGCGTTAATTCACCCTGCAATAAAGCAGTGATTAAACAGCCATATTGAGTCAGTGCGTCACTTTCTCGGATGGAAAAATCCCCAGAGCGAGAGAAACCATAGGGATAATTGCGGAAATCGTTAAACGGTTTTCTCAATAAAAATTCACGTGTAATTGCGGTCATGGCAAGCCCTTCCTACAGACTAAAACCTAACAAAAAGTCTGTCGCCTATAACGACAATGACGATATAGATGTAGAAAGAAAGTTTGTCAACGAAAACTTTATTTTTTAGCTCAAATACCTGTGACTAACCGATGATGGACAACCAGACATGATGTAGACTTTTCCAGCTTAGCACGATACTGGTTAACATGATGATGGCTGCGAATGCATTACCCACGATACTGTTTTTCATGTGTCTCATCGTCGACTGATTACACAACCACCAAATGAAACCGACGATAACCGGAAGTAAAATACCGTTAGCGACTTGAGCAAACCAGATCACTTTAATCGGCGATATACCTAGGCTACTAATGACAACACCCAGCACTAGAATCGTTGCCCAAATGACGCGAAAAGCAAAGCCAGTTAATGACTGTTTCCATCCCATGATTCCGCATAGCGCATAAGCAGATGCCAGTGGCGCAGTGGTGGCTGATGAAATACCGGCTGCACACAAACCGAGTGCCATTAAATATTTAGCAGAGTCACCAAATAAAGGGGCCAACGCGATAGCAAGATCACCGGCGGACTCAATAGCAATACCTTGAGCAAAAAAAGCGCTGGCAGCGGTCGCCAATATCGCCATAGAAATGAGGCCGCCCAGCGGAATTGAGATAAACGTATCGATCCGCGCCTGTTTTACTCCTTCATCACCGGACCACTTATTTGCCACCGACGCGCTATGAAGAAATAAGTTGTAAGGCACCACAGTCGTTCCGACCAGCGCGATAACGGTTAAAATACTGTCCGAAGGCCAACGCCAGCGCAGCAAACTATCGGCAACGCCAAGCCAGTTCGGGTCGGTCAACAAAAAAGTACCGATAAACGCGAGGCTCATCAACAAAACCAGCGTAATCAACGCATACTCAATAAACTTGGCTTTGCCTTGCCAAAGAATAGCGGCCGCTAATAGGCCAAAAACTAACGGCCATCCCTTGGCAAACCAATCCGATAGTAACGGCACCTCCCCCAACACTTCCTGCGCACCAAGCGTAGCGCCCGATAAGTTACCGCCTTGGTAAACGCTGTTGCCAACCACAATGGCCGCGATAATCAGTGTGAAGAAAAGAATGCGCAGCCAAGGTGAGGTAATTTGGTCGCGGATGTTTTCACCAAGCCCGTTACCGGTGACCACCCCAATACGCGATGCCATCTCTTGTAAAACAGCACAAATAAGTGTGGAGAGTAATAGCGCCCATAACAACGCATAACCGAATTCAGCGCCAGCCAGCGAGGCCGTTACTACCGTTCCCGGCCCTATGAATGCGGCCGCTACAAGCGCCCCTGGACCAAATTGCGATAGCTTCATCAACTTTCCTCGACTAACTCAAGCACTAACCAATTATCTTCAATAGCTGCATCTGAGTTATCAATTAAGTCATCCATGTGTGCATGCCCGTGCTCTGTTAAGCCCATGACGCCAACTGCGCAGTGACGACCTCGTGCTTTGCCTGAATAAAGTGCAAGGTCCGCCAACTTCAGAGCGCTTTCCCAGTCTAGCTCAGCTTCACTGAAATGACTGAAAGGCAGTGTAATGAAACCAATAGTCGCTGTCACCTCTATAGCTTTTTTCGACGTCTCGACCGGTTCAGACGACACCGCGTGTTGAATACGCTTCACAAGCTCTATGAGCTGCTGCTGGTTAACGCGATTAAGGCAAAATAAAAATTCCTCTCCGCCCCAGCGGACCAAGCTATCGTCTTCGCGGCACAATTCGCGCAGACGACGACTCATCTCTACGAGTACTTCGTCGCCGGTATGGTGTCCGTAGGTATCATTAATTCGCTTGAAATTATCAATATCGAGTAACACGAGACCAATCGGCGTGGTGACATTTTGTTTTCTGCGCGCCTCCATCGATAGTTGCATCGAGCGACGGTTCTCCAAACCAGTCAACGGATCGCGTTTAGTTTGCTCTGATAGAGCAACGTTAGCCTGTTGCAATTTACGGTTAGACTCTTTCACTTTGCGGTAGAGCAACAATAGCGCCAAGAACACAAAGCCACCCAGAATGATCGCTAACCAAGTGATAATTGTTTGTTGACGATTATTCTCTATGATCTGCTCGCTCAGCTTGTTGCGCTGCTCCAACAAATCTATTCGCTGAGCTTTATCACGATTATCGTACAATGCCTGCATTTCGGCTAATGCCTTACTTTGCGAATTTTGTAAGATTTTTTCTCGAATAGACTGTCGTTCTTTTAAAGCAACCGCCTGCTCTTTATACCGCTCCATAACTTCATAGGCTTGCGCAAGTTCCTTTAGCGTTTGTTCAAGCGCACTCAGTTGGTCGGTTTCGCGAAAATAATCAACGACCCGTTTCATCTGTTGCAAACCTAAGCTATCGCCTTGTCTCACAGCGATAAAACCTAGGTTAAATTCGACCGTGCGCACCATATCGTCATAATCTAATGATTTGGCTAACGCCAAGGCCTCATTGAGGTGAGCTTTAGCTTTATCCAACTGCTCTAGCCGCATGTACGAGTCGCCAAAATTATTCAAAACAATGGCGCGTTGATAGGGAAAGTTTTCCGTATACTGATACGCCTTCTGCAGCGCCGTAAGTCCACGCTCATAGTTACCAAGACTGGTGTAGGCATAATACTGAGTAAACCACAGCTCATATGACAGCGATGGAATGGAATTATCGCCGATTTCATCGAGTGCCTCCTGTGACGTTTTCAACGCTAAGTCCCACTGTTCGAGGCGCAACTGAATATCTGCAATGGATGACTTGAGGTACAATCGACGACGAAGCTGACTAATGCCTTCCATATGGTCGAGCGCGGACTGTGCTTTAATTAAATAACCCAACGCAACTTCATAGCGGCTCCACTGCGTGTAAAGTCGCGAAAGCAAGTTATAGGCGTAATAATTGATTCGTGGGTTACGCACTCGCGGCATAATCGCCTCGAGGTCCGGCACTTTAACAAAGGCTTTATCGAGCTTATCTGCGAATACCAGCAAATCGATTCGATTGGCCAGTAATTCAGCTTTTAGATTCGCATCACTGCTCTGCTGAACCTCTTTTTCCACCCGATCTAAAATTTCATTTGCCTTATCATACTGTTCTTCATAGGCAAACTCGGATGCCCAGTAAGTAAGTGCTCTGACGCGTATGGCAAGGGGGGTCGCTGGCGAGAGCCGACTAATGACGGGCTGCAAAAAAGCTTTGCCGTCAAAATCATCAGCCACCGATTGATTAAGATATTCGTCGAGTTGCGACTCGATAGACTGAGGGGGTTGGTCCTCAACCGTACTCGCTTCGACTAAAGACGCATAGCCGACCAAGACAAAGCTCAGTAACAATAGACATAATGTATGCGTGAGTGACTCATGAGTTTTGACAAATTTCACGGATATGCGTCCAACTTTTTGTTATATTTTTTGTATTAGCGGCGACATTGTATACGATTTTGCAACATCCTGTAACAGTTTAGCTTATTTAGCGCTCAATCTAAATAAAGAAAATCCCCGCAAGGTGGTGACTATGAGCAAACTTAACTGGTCCAAGATTTTAAAGTCTGGACAACGCATTTTTATCGGTTCGCACGCGGCGGTGCCAACGGCGTTGATCGACGACCTGATCGAAAATGCAAAGCACCTGCACGATATTGAAATTGTGCAGCTCATGACGCTATCTGACAATAAATGGGCATTACCCGAGCATCAACAGCTATTCAAAGTAAACACCTTTTTTATTGGCGGCGATAACGTTCGCACGGCGGTTAATGAAGGGCGAGCAGACTATACGCCTTGTTTTATTTCCGATATTCCCAATTTGTTTAACAACGGTATTTTACCGTTAGACGCTGCGCTTATTATGGTCAGCCCTGCTGATCAATATGGCTATCACTCAATGGGGGTCTCCGTTGATGTGGTGGCCGCCGCTGCTAAATCGGCCAATACCGTAATCGCACAAGTCAATGAGCATATGCCCGTTACCTTTGGTCAATCCTTCCTGCATAAAAATCAGATCGATTACTTTTGGTATCACGATCAACCGTTACCTGAATTACCGCCACCCGATACCGTAGATAACAAAATTATTGAACGTATTGGACAGTATATTGCCTTGTTAGTAAGAGACGGTTGTACTTTGCAAATTGGCTTAGGTCGTATTTGTGCCGCAGCGTTACACTACTTAGGTAACCATAAAGACCTCGGTGTACACAGCGAACTTATCACCGACGATATTATGAACCTCATGCTGCAAGGCGTGATTAATAACCGTAAAAAGACCTTCCATCCCAATAAAATTGTCACTAGCTTTTGTATGGGTAGCCAAGCGCTATACGACTT
>Ga0160421_1000209_pt1 | contig 14226 bp, 5 predicted proteins | sample TAMARWmetagpilot_FD_108195 | JGI IMG/M metagenome (GOLD analysis project Ga0160421, IMG submission 108195) | Phycosphere-associated microbial communities from TAMU algal ponds, Corpus Christi, Texas, USA - TAMU ARW-7 10/27 metagenome pilot | ecosystem: Engineered > Artificial ecosystem >... | reverse complement strand
GCCCTCATTGAGTTCGGCCATCATCGACGTCGTGCCACCGAACGAGTTCGGTTCTCGAAAATGTGAGCCCGAATTCGGTCGAAAGGTCATCGGTGTCGTTACGACATGGTGTATTCGATAGAAGCGCTAGTAAATGCTATTCAGAAAGTGTCTGTGACATTGGTGACGTCGATAGTGAGATGGTGTCCGCCCAACGGAAAGGATCAACTGACACTGAGAAGACACCTTGCCAGACAAAGGTGTCAAGGCACGCCATACCAAATGAAAAAGAACACGAAACACGACACGTTCGATCCACGAGCAACGGGTCGAACGCTTTTTCTCTCTCCCTCATTGAGAATCTTCGTGTCAACCTCGTGATCGAGGGATGCGCGACTATATCAACCACTACACACGCGTCTTCTCTCGATCACACAGTTTGCTTACGGGTACAGTCAGTCAGTCAGCAATCGATCCGGCCGTTGACTTGGTAGTAGCTTACTGTTAATCTCGGTAGAGTGAAACGGGCCAGTGTGCCAGAATTTCGACACGGTTGCTTTAGCGTTATTGGAAACGAACCAAAACGCAATATGTTGCGTTCGACTGCCGCCAACCGCGGTGCCTCGCACGTCTTTCAACGTTGCCGAGCAGTGAGGCGACTGCCACCTGCGGCCCACAGATCCTGGGAGGTGTCACCGCGATCATTCTCGACCTCGTTACGAGTATCGTGGACCCCGCCCCGGGATGATTGGAAGGTCTTGATCGCCAATCGCGGAGAGATTGCCTGCCGCGTCATACGCACGTGTCAGCGTTTGGGCATCCCCACGGTGGCTATTTATTCCTCCGCCGACGGACCCGACTGTCTCCACGCGCGCATGGCGGACGAATCCTACCAGATTGGGACCGGACCCACGCCGCGTGAATCCTACCTACAACCCGACGATATTCTACGCGTGGCCCTCGACACGGGCGTGCACGCCATTCACCCCGGATACGGATTCTTGTCGGAAAATGCCGCCTTTGCGGAACTCGTCACCAACCACCGTATGACTCTGGTCGGTCCGCCGCCGTCCGCCATGACGGCCATGGCCAGCAAGTCCCGATCCAAAGCGATTATGGAAGCCGCCGGCGTCCCCACGACACCCGGCTATTTCGACCAGATGGGACTGCCGGAACACCAAACGGTTGAGTTCTTGTTGTCGCAGGCTGTCCGGATCGGCTTTCCCGTCCTCATCAAGGCCGTCATGGGCGGCGGGGGCAAAGGTATGCGCTTGGTCGGACAGGAGTCGGAATTCGACGATGCCTTGCGGGCCTGTCAGCGAGAGGCACAATCAGCCTTTGGCAACGCCGATGTATTGCTCGAAAAATATCTCGTCAGACCCCGACACGTTGAAGTGCAAATTGTCGCCGACAGCCACGGGAACGTCGTACATTTGTTTGAACGCGACTGTAGTCTCCAACGACGGCACCAGAAGATTATTGAAGAAGCGCCCGCCAGCGACTTGCCCCCCGACTTGCGCGCTCGACTCGGTGAAAACGGCTGCCAAGCCGCCCGCGCCGTGGGCTACGTCAATGCCGGGACGGTCGAATTCTTGCTCGACACCACCACACCCGGCGACTTCTTCTTTTGCGAAATGAACACTCGACTCCAAGTCGAACACCCCATTACGGAACAAATTACGGGCGTCGACTTGGTGGAATGGCAGTTGCGCATTGCCGCTGGGGAAGTTTTGCCGAAAACACAAGACGAACTGTACGCCCGTGGTCACGCCTTTGAAGCCCGTGTGTACGCGGAGCATCCAGCTCGGGGCTTTTTGCCGGCCACGGGAACGGTATGGCATCATCAGCCGCCGGCTCCCGTGAACCAAGGGTCGTGTAAGGAGAGTGGCATTCGTGTCGACACCGGACTCCAAGCCGGGCAGCAAGTCGGCGTGTACTACGATCCCATGATTTCCAAACTGATTGTTCACGATACGGATCGGACGGCAGCGTTGCAAAAACTAGTCCGGGCTCTCAAGGGGTACCAGATTGCTGGTGTGCCGACGAACATTGACTTTTTAATCAAATGCGCGACTCATCCAACCTTTGGCAAAGCCGGTGCGGTCAATACGGGATTCTTGGAAGACTTCGCGGACGATGTACGAATGGAAGAGGATATGGTTCCTCCACCGCTGGCACAAGCTGTGGGAGCCTTTGCTTCCATGCTACTTTTAGAGAAGCGGGTGGGTATCGTCGACCGGAAGAGCTCTGTTATGCCCTGGTCGACCCGACACGGATCTTGGCGAATGGGTGGTTCGTCTGGACGAGCCAAACGGGTTTTGGAAATGGAGCACACTGGATTTGCCATTGAATGCCTTTGCAATCAGGATGGTAGCTTTGATGTCCAAGTCTGTCGTGAGGACGGAACTCTCGGTGACCACTTTCACATAAAGGGATCGCTGGACTACAACTCCAATATGGAAGTAGTGGTGAACAACTCTCGTCGTATCAAGCTTACCACGATTTTGCACGAGGAGAATGGCTTGATTCGGGTCCGGATGTGGCCGTATCACCACGAGAACTACCACTGGAAGCTGGATGTCAAACATCCGCTCAAGCAATTTTTTGACGAAACTGTAAAAGCTGGAACAGGGGAAGGAAGTGTCAAAGCACCAATGCCTGGGCGGATTACGCGGGTCAACTTTGCCGTTGGAGATACGGTCGCGACGGGAGATGTCATCCTTGTCATGGAAGCAATGAAAATGGAGCATGCCATAAAGGCGCCACAGAATGGCGTGCTGACGACGTTGAACTTTGAGGTCGATGATGTTGTGGAAGATGGGTCTGTCGTGATGATTGTGGAGAGCATAAGTCAGGTCAGGGAGCATCAAGCAACCTCTTAGTCACTAAGGTACAATCCTGTATGCTATAAAATCTATCAACTTTTGGGAGCGTGATCTGTGTTGCCTTTAGCCTCTTCTAAAGCCGCCAAAAAACCATGATGTTGCTCGTCTTCACTCATAACAGTAAGGAGAAACTCCTGAAGGTCACTGTTCCCGAAATATGTGGCCGTCGAATGAGCCAAAACGGAGCTAATGTATTCGTTGTCAATTACGGCCGGTTGAAAGGAATAATCAACCCGATCACTTTTGCCGCCTAAAGGAAAGTTCAAAGCTCCGCCGTGGATATGAGGTTTGGCTAACCCAGCTGCTTTGGTCGTTGCCACGTCGGTGGACAAAGCGGAAACCGCGGATTCAATCAATGAGCCCCACACCATCTTTTGATCCATAATTGATTTGCGGAGATCATCAGTAATCTGTTTAGCCTTGACGTGGAACTTCAAGTCCTTTCCAGGCGCTGTCAAGTAACGCGGCGCCGGCAACTCCGCCGAGTCCAGATCTTGCGGTAGCAACAAGGGTTCGATCCGATAGGCCACCGGATCGCTTGGATTGAAAATATTGTACAAGCGTCCAGTCGGTAGTGAGAACGGAGATGTGACCGGGACATCTACGTGCTCGTCGTTACCACTTTTTCCTTCCCCTACCCGGTGAGTGGCCTGTTTGATGGCGACGTCGCGTAACTCGTCGAACACAGCGTGAGCACCTCGCAATGTCAAGAACATCCCCAGTGGTGACCCCAGGAACACGGTACACTCGGGTATAAAAGGAATCGTGCGGGTCATAGGTTTGGTTAATGATGGACCCCAAGTACCGTTACAGGCTTGGTTCGCCCCCGTCTCTTTGGCATACGCTTGATATCCCAAGTCAGACCCTCCTTTTTCCGGGGATGCGATTGCTACACCTTGTGTATTCATCGAAGCCGTTGTTCCGGCTTTGGCTTCGTCGCGATCCTTTAGTATCGACAGTAAGTCCCAAACGATCACTGACCCCAGGGAGTGCCCAATAAAGGAGCATTTGCCACCGTGTGGCAAAAAACCAGGATGCACCTTGGCAAAGGCCCGGTACAGTTCGTTGACTTGCGTCGTGACGCATTCCAAAACAGATTCACAAAAGTTGGGTGTCAGGTACATAAGCACGTCAAAAATTACATCGTTCGCAATAGCTCGTAACGCAGGAATAGATTGCAGTGTTGTGGCTTTAAGCGACTTCATTAGTGCTGTACTGCTGTCGTGCAGGCGATTGAACCATTCAATGGGTATGAACTCAATCCGATTTGGAGGATGTGGTAGCGCTTGGCCAGTCTTTTTGGCCTTTTGGCACGCGATTTTCCACAACAAGACTTGTTTTTGTTGCACGTGGATACGTGTCGCGTTCATCTGGTTAATCAAGGAGGGTATCTTTACATCGTCCCGCGCAAAGAAGGCCTCTCCAATCCCGTGCACGACAAAAACTAGATGACGGACAGGTCCCAATACTGTCTCGTCTTCTTCCCCTTCAACTACATAAGGACCGTATCCTCGCTGAAGGTCTTGGCCACCACCAATGAACCAGCTGTTGCTCGGGAACTGCTTCATAGTGAGAGTATTTCCGGTTTGCACAACTTTAACCTTGGCGTTTCCTTGTTCCAAGTCGACTCTCTGATCAAGAACACTCGCGATACCTTTTCCTAATGAAGACGTCGCTTGAACGGCAGCTCGATAGAGTGCTTCAATGGCTGCTGAGTCCGTATCATTGGTGATAGGCACAAGCCGAAAGTCCTTGTTGGAGGTTTCTTCCCGAAGGAACCAAATAGCCGAACACAATTGTCTCTGGTGGCCCCGGAAAAAGTTGTAAAAGACGATACCGCTAACCGGGTCGGCGGTGCATCGACCTTCTTCTATATAAATAGGCTTCTCGGGCGAAACGTTCAAAGCCTCGCAATCCAATTTGCGTAAGGGCTTCCACCAATCCTCCTGCTGCTGTTGATGATCACCTTGGCGGGCAAGCCACACCTTCGAGGCTTGGGCTGATCCGTCTTCGATTCCGACCCACGTCGGCATGGCGGATGGGAGTGGTTGTTAGTTCGACGAAATTCACAGCGACCCAGTACTAGCAAATTTTGTTTACGTCAAGGAAGGCAAGAAAGAATTCGGTGACCAACATAACTTTCGAGCACACAAATGAACCAGAACGCACGTTCTTTCGCGGAGGTGCGCCCTGCCCTCCTGCATTTGTCAAAATGAATCTCGTTTCCTTCGTCCTGTTTCACAATTTGTCCAATCGCATCGATTTACTGTTATATATGTGCAGAAGTTAAAGGAACCCGGATCTGTATACCTGTTTCGTAAATAGGTTTGATTGCCTAACGTGAGCTCGCGCCTCACGAAGCCATCACTAGAATGGGCCCGATCAATAAGGGATCCGGCTTGGAGTTGGGAACAAAGCCACTACTGAAGCGCAATTGATCATACCAAAGTCAGCTTCAAAGTCTATCAGTCAGTCATTTCCCGGAGCAAGGGCAAGAAAAGACAAGCAGTTTCTTATAAAATCTGATATGACTTCCTACCACAAGGCTATAAGGAACGGTGGCGAAAGCAAGCTCCTACGACATCACTCAAACAAGAGGCTTATTCCGAGTCGACAGCCAAAAGTGTGGTAAACCAAACGGAGCAAACACATCATATGAGAGCCATGTTTGGCGGTTAGGGATTTGAGTTAACGTTGCCTTCACATGTTACTTTCTCCTTTCTTAAAGTTTACCATGCAGTAAAATTGTATGAAACATGCTTGTCCGATTCATTGTATTCACAAATCCTCCAAACTAGGATTGGTGCATGACGTGGTCAATACTAGAGGTAAGAGTTTGCGTGGTCTACATTGCATACAGTTCCGTCGATAGTACCGCACGTTGACGCGAGACCGGACACGGAAAGGAGTGCGCGACCGTTAGCTCCATCCAACTACTGTTGATATTTGGTCCGTTCTGATACAAAAATCGCTTCGTAGGAATTCCATGCTGTCCCGTAAATTCAGGATTGGCGCTCGCATCAACTGGAAAGATACAAAGGTACGTTGTATCGTCGTCACGAGCTGCAGTCGAATCTCCAGGCTCCGTGCACAAGGCAAATTTGTGAGGCCCGCATTCCTTCCGGAGGTGTGCAATATAGACGTCTGCGAATAAAAGCGACAGTTTTTTGGAGGCTTCCTTCCTTTCCTTGTCTGAGACTTTGTCCGTAACACCTTTTGGTATACGGCAAACGCAAGGAATGTCCCACTCCAAAAATGTTGGGATCGTCGTGCTTTCTTGGAAGCGGGGCGGTTTTTTGCCGTACAGGCGCATAAATACGTAAAGCAAAGCCTTCCTTGATTCTTTATTGGACGCACCTTGGGTAGGAGCCGTGGACGATATGTTGGCGACCGGAGCGCTGGGCGATTTTTGTACTGCTCGATGAATGCTCTCTACTAGAATCTTCAAGTCGGCTCTGATATTCAGCACCACTTTCCGAAGCACGACATCATAATCGGCATGTCCCTTTCTCGCACTCGGATCGAATTTGCGAATCCCATTCCTCACTTTGTGCACCTCCAAGATATTCATTACTGCTCTCAACAGTGACTCCAGCTGGCTGTAAGCCAACTCCTCTATCCCTCCTTCCTTCATATACAAATCTACGGATTCCTTCACGATTCGGATGAGGACATTGCACATGTTCGACACCGTAGGCTGCTGTAGTTTACCACTTGATGGCTTCCTATGACCTCCAAAAACATCGTCCGGTTCCAAAAACCCATCGGCAAAATCCATTACCTGAGAATTTCCCTCGTCTGGTATTCCCGAATCCTCTCCAATAGTATCTAGCCATAGTGATCGTCGACTGTCCGACCAAAAGACGAATCGAGAAGGCCTCCAAACACTCTTGAGGTGCGGAAGAGAATCCGATATAGTTCGAGCACAAAGAATAAGGCTTTCAGCCGCTTCCGTCCATAGACCTTTCGACACCTGTAGTGATCGAAGTGTCAGTAGCCAGCGCATTCGTTGTACTGGAGCTGTTTCAGAGACAAAGAAATTGGCTGCCTCAAATAGGGACTCTTCGTCGGCATCAAACACCGTGCTAAGGTGAGGCACCTGGACTACTCCTGCGCCAAGAACTTGCAAATCTCTCCCTTTCAGTCTCATCTCGATCAATACACCGTCAACTATGGCCTGACAAGCTCGACAAAAACCAGACAGTATTGGAGCCAGCTGAGGGTCAATGCGGCAATCATCCTTAGGACTTATGTCTTCCAGGTCACCGATGGAGCGCCGAAGTGGCCACAGCGCTCTCGCAATATCTTCTGCGTTCACGATCAAATTGCTTACGCTACATAGTGCTATTTCCCTAGCACATACTTCCGGTAGCACCGAAACAAAGATCAAGCAAATGTCGTCAACATTTCCAAAGCAATCAAACGTACCACCGAGTAGGGAAACCATGAAGTCCACAGCAATTGAACGAACAGAGAGAGATGAACTGTTCATCAAATTCAGAATAACTCTAATCCAGTGTTGTAAATTGTTCCCAGCGGTTTCTACGAACATGTCTGCCCCGAATAGATCCAGCGTCTGAAGTGCGCCTCCCACGGCGCGGAGATGCGTCACTGAGGACTGAGGGGTTGCTAAAACGTGCAGAAGCACATCCAAAATACCTTCAATGATATTGCGTCGTTCATGCGGGGCAAACAAAGAAGCCCCTTCCTCCACAACAATGATTATGGAAGCGCAAATTGTATTAAAGCTTTCCTGCAGTAGCCATGGCGCCATGCCTCGACCAATGTGAGACGGAAAGGCAGAATGCTTCGGGATATCAATGCAACTTTGAAAAGTGGAGCTGCAAAGCCGCAGAAGACGAATAAAACGATGAATGCGTAAATCCTGTTGGAATCGTGTTGTCGATTTTGCTAGTGAGTCAAGAAGATGAGCGGCTGAAATTTGATCCGGGCAGCACATACCTTCGGATCGCAGGCCTGACGAACGAAAACTCTTAGTAACGATTCGGGAGCTTCTTGCAGTATATAGACGAAGCATAACAGCCATGTTGTTCGAATTTTGTGCGTAGCTCCCATTCTGGCGAGCCAGCGAGAGCTTGCGACCGATCTTTCGAGAATAGGAGAAGCAAGCACTGCAGCAATACGTTCCCGGTGTGAGTCAGTCTGAAAGCGCCGGTCCATCGAATGCCGCCGAATGATCAATTCATAGACGCAGATGATCGCGTGGATTGCAATGGATTGGAACACTAGGAAGTCTTTACGTTTAAAAGCTGCTCCCGGTCGAGTAAAAAGGGTTGAGTTTGCCAGTAATTGTATCTGGGACGTCTTATGCTGAGAGACTTCTTCGTGAGCCATCGCTTCGACGACGACTGATTCGCACGATACAGAGCAAACAGCTAGGCCCTCGTTGATAACGATCGACGCAAGCCAGCCACTTTCGGGTAGTCTAATGATGTCATTAGCTTTTTTGCTTGTAAGCTCTCCATCACTGAATCCCTTATGCTGATCTACCCAGCTCATTTTCCCCCCGTGTCTCTGATGATGATAATCTACGCAGTTCAGCGGAAAGTTTAAGGACAGAAATGACGGCAAAGTAGCAAGTTTTTCAACAGCATGTAAACGCAGCTGCCGAGAACAGTGAACTCTATGGATGAATTCCTCGGTCCATTCAAATCGGACCTCTGTAGAACCATCCACAAGCTGTTCTGTCTCGCAGTCTCGCAGTGTTTTGAAATACGTTGTCAGTAACAGCCGCATATGCTCGGGATGAATAATTGACAAGAGACCAACCAAAAAGTCGAGGATCTCATCGGCGGAAGCCATTGCGTGGAGCAAAGTGCTTGCTCGTTCGGTCGGTGACCCGAATTTGTGAAGGGCTTTCCCCAATAAGCCTCTCACAAGCATTTCAATGAAAGGTTCAAGCACGACCATGTGGCTTTGATCTACTATCGCCCTCGTCGAAGCAGGGTACATCGACGACACCTCTATGCTGTATCTCAAGATGAGCGATTTTAAGCAAAGTGGTAAGAGGAAACCCATGTGGGCGAAGAAGGAGAGGACAGTCGCCTTAGGGCTAGCGGAAGAATCAAAGACAGGAACTGGAACGGTGCGAAAGCGGCGGCTAGCAAAGTTTGCAGTTTCCAGCGATGTTACAAGCCTTCCATCAACGAACTCTAGCCATGCGCACAGCCATAGGACAATAATTGACTCGTACAAGTAATCCCCACTTGTGACCGGGATCTTCTGGCTTTCGTGATTTTGCAACGAGAAGACAAATATCGGTCCGTCGGGCTGGCCACGGAAGACAGCAAGCTCGGGGCCCAATTGGACAGTGATGCCACTGGTACCTTCGCTCTCGTCGTCGGTCCCAGGAGAGCGCCATCCCTGTGTTTCATGTTTAAATGCTTCGACTTTTTTTGACTTATGGGCTGTCTCATTTTTAGCCCACTTTGGCGCACCCGTTTTAAAGGCATTGGCAAGAGAAGGACCAACGCATGGTGCAAGTATGACCTGTGCAACAGATTTTACCCTCTTTGCAAAATCTGACTGATCCACGTGGAATGTCTCACCTTTTCTGGGTCGGAGCGGCGACGACGATGATCGCACAATGCTGTTGTCATCTGTCATATTTCCGCTCTTCGACGACTCCTTTAAGCTCACAACCGTTTCACTTGTATGCGGCGAATTACTTCTATTTGCACCTCTAAATGTTTGTATTGTGGCAATCGTATCGTCGTCGTCAAATAAATTCACAAGGTCGCAGTGTAGTTCAGCCTGGATGCGCATTCGATCTGTTTTGCTGGCTCCATATGCAACACGTGAAAATGGCACTCCAGACCGCCCTAATGATTCTATAATTCGCGAAACTCGAGCATGATCTTGCGTCTGAAATAAAGTGGGTTTTGTTTTTCGAATTGCCACATCCGCTGTCTGTTGTTCTGTTTCTTTGTCTCCCATTTCATCTTCCGATGCGTTGGGGTCGTTTTGAAAGTGAACAGGAATTTGTTCGGAGGTGACATTTGATCGTTCAGGAAATCTGTCACTCCGTGGAGACGACACGGGGGAAAGAAACGCTTCGTCGAAAGAATCCAAGTAATTTTTTAGAAAAATGTCTGTTTTTCTTTGTAGTGTACAATCACTTTCTGATTCAAACTTCCTTTTGACTTTCCGAATGATCTCGAACAAACTTTGCATGATATTGACCAAGAACTGGGGTGTTTTTGTGGAGCCCTTACTTTTGCTGTTCACCAAGTTGCAAAGGTGGATGTGAAGCAGTATCCTGAAATGAGCTACAACGGTGCTCGGAGAGGCGGTAGAAAGAAGATACCAACAAGAGTCGTCGAAATCCGTTGAGTCCACGGAAAGAGCTTTCTTGACTTCAGAGCTGAGTTCCAATTTTGACTGGGTTCCACTATGGCTTTCACTTGCGGTGGGAAAGTACTTCAGCACAGCGGCAACGGATGGATCACCGACATGAACGGAGCTTACGAGGCGAGTCTCAATCTGAAGCTGAAAATCACCTAGCTTCAATCGGTGATTTCCATTAGGAATTATGGTTGTAATGCGAGAAGAAGTGACTGACTCAAGATTCGACGAGCTAGTCAGAGGGACGGTGGAGATTGCAAGCAGCTTGAAACATTCTGTCGCATCGCTCAATAAATTCACAGAAAACAGGCCAAACTCAAGGGAGAAGGATCCGTCGAGAACATCAGGGAGACGCAGCTTGATCTCATCGTTCAGCTGAAGACCAGCTGCTATATCGGCTTGACTTTTGTCGTCCATGGACAGATCCCCTCGAAGCTTTGTGTAAACAGCACTAACAAGGCTGGGTCCAGCCCACGGAGTTGGTGAGTGGAACAAAGGTAGCGCGATTGGGTGTGCCTTAACTGGGATTAGATCCTTATCGGCAGTCACTGCGGTCTGCACCAACCGTATTCGGATGGTGAAATTCCCGAGTTTATTTATATGTCCGCCTGCAGCGTATCGCAATAGCCGAGGGTAGAGGAACATCAAGTTCAAAGCCGATCCAGATGACAGGAGCGAATCGACGTCATAGAATTTTGGAGGTCTAGGTGGTAAATAAAGAACCTCTCGGAACTCCGAAGACGAGACATAGCCAGCAGGTGTGTCTGAAGCAGGCAACCTGAGCAAATCTGAACGCTTTTTGGCGTCACCCTTTGCCGGAGCAATTATATTTACAGGCAAGTTTGTATCGAGTACGACGGCAAAGTCGCCTGAAACATCCACGAGGAGTTTCGGCGAGTCGCAGCTGGTTCCAGTAAAGGCTTCACTTTCAGGGCTTTGAAGCATAGCGTGCGGAAAATCCACTGGCAGGATCGAGGAGAATACTTTTGCACGACCAATAACCTGCTCAGAGAATAGGCATCTTGCAGAGACTTTTGAGTCTGGGACAGATTTAGAACGTGGCAGTTTTCTGGGCGATTTGAAAATACGGCCAGCAACGCTGCGCTTCCTTTCTGGAGACTGCACGCTTTGATTGAAGGCCGACGTACCGCCTGAGGAAGCGCGAGCTGCAGAGTGAAACTCTCTATCTCTGGCATTGCGTTGAACAATTTTTGTCAGTCTTTCAACAAACTCATCCTGTGACTCTGGCACTGGAGGGTATGAAAATAAGGAAGTCTCTGTAGTTTGGCCTTGCGGCCAAGTTTCCAAACTCACGGGACACGTGCCATTGACCAAGAACTTTGCTACACCAAAGCACAGAGGTGACAATAGCTGCGTACCAAATTGTTGATACATTCGGTCCTCCCTTGCTTCGGCTTTCTTCGCAGTGTCATTCACTGCTCGATCAGACTTATGGGTCAGCGAGGCCTTCTTCGTTTTTAAGCAGGAAGCTAGAGTGTCCGAATGTGCTAGTTTGTATACTTGCAACACCACGTACAATGTGTCCAAAGAATTGGTCGGTAAATCCAAAGGATCATACGAGAAGATAGCTTTGTGTTTGCGCTTCATCCACAAGTCAAGCAAGTCCGGGTTGATTGAGAAGTCTCTGTAGCGAGTCGCGTCCAAATCCACCTTGCCTTGCCAGTTTCCCGCTGGAAACCAGAATTCCTCGGTCATTTTCCCCATGGCCTCCCCTTGGCTAGCAAAATTGCCCGATGGTAGTGAATATAGCGCGAGGCTACCCACTAACGCCTCCATTCCGGAAGGAGTCGAAACAGTATCCAAAACAATTCCCAAAGGACAGCTCAAACAATATTGTCGCCCTGGCGGTCTGTCGTGAAAAGGCCGAGGTCGCCAACCTTGACTTCTACTGTAGCTTGCATCCAGTGGCGGTGCCATCATGCTGTATGGATTGGGCTCCAAGAAGCGGTGCAGATTCGTTCTCGGTCGTCCAAAATGTGACGCGTTCCTTTCCATTGCTTCGATTAACTCCTTCCCCGCCAAAGGCATCTGTGCCAATCCACCTCCATTCCAACGTAGATGCTCTGCGCAATGATTCGTTGTCGACGGCAATTCCGCTGCAACCGACATCCCCAAATCGTCGCTAGTGACCAATACTACCAACCTGGGACTGGAACTTTCCCATGCCGTTTCGTCCTGAATCTCTCCGTGTTTCTGTGCAATGTCGTCTGGTAGAGCGTTCGGAAAGCCCACGTCGGCGCGGGTTGGTAGCCGCGTCTTTCTATTGGACAAGACAGGTACCGTAGCTGGCAAAGCCGCAACTGCAGCCTTGACAGGATGAATAGAACGGTAACGGCCGTCGGACACGTTTTGCAAACGTGTGGACAAGGTAGCCGCGAGCTTGGGATCACTGGACACAAAAAAATCTGCATCACGCGATGTACTAGGGGAAAAGTGAACTTGCCGAGTAAGTCGTTGTGATTGCATAACATGTAGCAATTTCAAGTGTTGTTTCGATGGCGACATGCGTTTTGCAACATTGGTTTGGCGTATTCTTGACTGCTCGTCGGCCCAGTCTTGCCATGCTTGCACCGACAACAAGGGCCTCGTCTCGAAGGCAGCTCGCTGCGTCAATGAAACTACTTTCACCGTAACTGTGGAAAAATCTACAGGATTTTGGAAGGCGCCGATTTTCGCTTTGTAAGAGGCGCTGCGGGGTCGGCGACGACTTGGAAGGTCTTGATTGATGGATGTCAACGGCCGTACTGCACTGCTGGAGGAGGTTTGGTGCAAAGCTGGGCGGCTTCCTTGTGTCATGCTACCAACAATCCCGTTGGCGTGGTTTGGAGAATCGTTCACGCGACGCAAAAGTGGCGAGGCGTGGTCGGGCGACGACCGTGTCGCCAATGGAAGTCGGGACTTCGTTGATGATTGAGCAGTGGGAGGTTGTATCAGGAGCGATTCGTCCCCGTAGGATTCTGTCGTCGGTATAGCATATATTTGAGGAATGCATCCATTCCAGACGGAAGTAGAATCAGCGTTGGTGTTCTGCGTCCGCACTGGAGATGACAAAGTCCCTCTGGGTCTTCCGCCACGGGGCCGCCGTACGGCTCGAGGCGGCACGGATCGCTGTTCATTCGACATGTGGTCGCGACTGCTGGCGTGTCAACAGATGTAGAGCATCGATGTAAACTGCAAAGTTTAGACCTGGCAAGAACGGGTGTTTCCGCGCCCTACACAGGAAAGGAAGGTACAAGGAAACAATGTAAAGCAAGCCGCTGATTGTGGAAGGCGTTGTTGTGGACTGTGAAAAATGCTCTGGGAAGAAAGCAGGGTAGGTGACCGTGGGCGTTGTGTCACACTATCATTCATACATTCCTCCAGAACGGTTTTTAACAGTTAGAAAGAGAAATATTACTCGTACCAAACTTTACGCCAGAATACCGTACAAAAATTAGTTCAAAATGTTTAGTGAACCAGTAGTTTTATGTTAGACGGGGTCAATACTATGGGGCGATTGCACACACTTCATTCATTTTTGTAAAATGGCGAGATTGAGAAACAAGTTTATGCTTTGCTGTTAGTGTTCTCCCCCGAACCCTTGACTTTGCGTTTCTTTTTGGGAAGGATCGTTTCGCCCTTGGGAAAGAACGAGACGCTTTCCAAAACGGACGTTTTATAATTCCGCTTTCGCTTCGATTCATCAGAGCATGTATGTATACCATTGAAGGACCTCACTAGCCACTGTCCCGTAAGGACACCACCGTCGCCTTTGATAGGCCTCGCACTGAGATGGCACTGGCAAACGGATGGTTTTCCTTTCCACCTTGACGACGGGGCCGAAACACAGTTGACACGAAAGCACTTGGCTAGTTTTTTTTCCAAGATTTTATACTGCTTCTGCAGTACCTGGTTGTGTGCAAACCAAGCACTTTGGAGAGCATTAAATGAAGGAAAGACTTGATTGGGAGCCATCGTGACAGTTGTTTGGTTCAGT
>Ga0160421_1000208_pt1 | contig 14255 bp, 9 predicted proteins | sample TAMARWmetagpilot_FD_108195 | JGI IMG/M metagenome (GOLD analysis project Ga0160421, IMG submission 108195) | Phycosphere-associated microbial communities from TAMU algal ponds, Corpus Christi, Texas, USA - TAMU ARW-7 10/27 metagenome pilot | ecosystem: Engineered > Artificial ecosystem >... | reverse complement strand
GGTCCATATTTACAGTACATTCCATACAGGACGTGATGATACGCAACATAAGATTAAATTATAGGGGTTGCGACATACTACCTATGTCACATCACCAGATCCACTACCACTGGATTTGCTCAAGACGAAGTGCATATTTTCCACCGCTACTAGTAGAGCGCCTATTCGCATGTATGTCGTACACTGAGATCGATTCCCGCATACTTCCGTTCCCGAAACTTCAAATCGACACGCGTACGTGTTGCACAGTACCATACCTCGACAGTTTTTTATGAGAATCCGACGAAAAAAGGATTTCAGGCGTACCATACCGAGAGAAAAAAGCCCATTCCCACCAAACAACAAAATTGGGGGACGGTAGTTATGCTACCACAAATGAGAGTTCGCTTCGCGATAGTCTTCATTTTGTAAAAGCTTGCAACCGGAATGAAGAGAAGGGGAAATATGAATTCCGTGTTGCTGCTGGCGTTTTTAATACCTCATTCGTTTTTGAGGACAAAATCTATCGTCCGAGCCTGGCCGACAGCGTCTGTCAACTTTTCGCCCGCAGCTGCCGACGCATCGTCCTCGCTGCGGTCATCGAGAACGTTATCCTTTGCCAATCGTGGTATTCGGAGCGGCGATAGTGACGATGTCGACAACGTAGTCTCAGACGACAAGGACACGAGTAGCACGAGCAAACTTGCCACCAGTCCATACACCATCTCCAGCAGTAGTACAGCTCAATCCAAGACCAGGGATACCTCTGTAGCTTCTGGGGAAAGGACCGTCCATCTCGGAAGTGCTAAAGCGTCGGCATCTCCGGAACACGTAATAACACCGACAGAGAATAAAAACTTTACTCAAAGCAACACCAAACGGAGCAAGAATCAGACGTCTGCGGATGGTGCCACACCGGCAACCTCCCCTGGAAATCACTCCACGCCTCCACCATACGATGACGACGATGCCTACGATCACAGCATGTCCCAGTGGAACATAACGAACGCGACGGATACGGGTAGCGAAACCAATGGCGTTTCGCTTTCTCCGTTTCTCGATGGTCACCAAGCCGACGCCAACATGTCAGCCGGTCTTGTAACGCTGCTAAACGAACATCCGCAACCGGAATCCTGGCCGATCGTAGTGGGATCAACATTCGTGTTGCTGGCCGTCGTCTTGTTTGGATTGGCAGCGGGACGGGCATTCCGGGGCCAATCCACCAAACGTGCTGGATACGAAGAAATCCAAAGCTTGGTTGTTTAGATTGAAAAAACGGAGAATTCGTTTTCCTCACTAAAATCAAGCCCGAAAAGAACTGATGAGACGTTATGAGCTTACGGAAGGATAGAATTTAGTCTAGCAAAACCGCGTTCGCTTATGATGGTAACGATTATGATTAGAGTATCCAGGCGGATTGGAACAAAAGCTCAGTGAGTCATTCACTTTCACTGGGCTCCGGACGCTTTCATTTTCTTCCGCTCCGGTTCGCCACTATCGACCGCGTTGGCCGTACCGCCGCCTGCAGGCGAGCCGCGCTTCTTTTTCTTTTTTTCACTTTTCCCCCCACTGCCCGACGTTCCCCAGGCTCGAACCTTTTTCAGTTTTTTGTGTATAGCCTTGAGAGCTTGCATATCAATGACGCTGGGATTGTTGTAACATCCAAGTTGGCCTTCTCGCAAGCCTTGTAACTGTGTTTGAAGTGTTCGCAACGTTGCCAAAAAAGTGTCCATGGAAATTTCGCGTGTTTCGTCTGTATCAAAACGTTGCCGGACGTAGCCTTCCAGGTCAATTTGGGGTATTCGTGACTTCTGGTTACTGGCGCCGTTGCCTCGACTGCGAACAAGTAGCTCGGCCTGCGCAACCATGAGGGCTGCTAGACCCACTTGACCTGGTGTGTACAGTAGAGGGATGTCCGATACAACACAGTCGTCTACCAAAGCCCGGGCAGCCTCGTACATGGGTTTCAAGTCCTGTCCGCTCAAAAGGGGAGCTGGGACGTTCACGTCGTCGTCGTCAGCGGCCGTGGTCGGCGGCCATGATACCAGCGCTTGTCCCTTGTCGGACTTCAGATAGGTCCGCAAATCTTCCGTCAAGGCCAGAACAGTCTTGTAGGGATGAAAGCAAAGCAAGTCAAAGTAAGTCCCTGATAGCAGATTCAGTTCCGCTGGAATTATTTCGGCCTGTGATACAGGAGCGTTCATGAGGGCGGTACCTTCCTCGAGATACCGGACGTCAGCCGTTGCGTCTTCCACTTTGCTTCCCAGAAATGCGGCTGCCACCATGATGACCTTGGGGTCGTACAGTAACACAGAATTGGACAGAAAAAAGCGGCGGTACAAGAGTGCGGCAGTAGCTGGCACTTTGGATTCGCGTCGTAGGCGAGAAACGCTAGCGTTCGGGCCGATCAAACTGGGTAATTTCGACGCGTAGAAGGACACCAGCGTGGCTTCTTCCACAGGAGTCAAGAAAGCGTGCCCGTCATCATTCTCCAACGGCCCTTCTCGATATGAGTCAGAGACAACAGGATTTGTTTGCAAATCCTGGCGAAATCCATACGCGAAGTGCTTTACCGGTAGCGGTTGAGTCTCGGTTGGAGTTGCGGCTGTCTCGGACGACAACAACAGCGGTTCTTCCCCTGGCGAGTTGGTCAGAAAAGTCCTCGCTTCATTGTTTGCCCGCGCTCGGCAAAGCTCGAGTTCGTCAGTTGACTGGAAGAGCCATTTGTTGAGCTGAGTGCTGTCGTCGTAGTCTACCATGGTCCCAGCAACTTTCCGGAACTTCAAGACACCGTACTTGTTGACGTATAGCAAGCTTGCATTTCTTCCCGATGGAGGTGACTGTGTGAGGCACCTTAAAATTCTGTGGGAAAACCAGTCTGCTAACTCTAGTTTCTCTAGGGGTAGGTTTGAGATATTCTACCAAAGCGGTTTCGTTTACATTTGACCATATATCTTTAGCACTTGGTCGAAACGCACCACACCCAACATAATGTATACAAAGCAGCTTAAAGGTAACAGGTCTGCCAGAATCCAGCGTACTGCCAAGCACACAGAAATATTCGTGCCTTTTACTTCCGAGAAGTGACTTTTAAGCAATCCACAAAATGACGCGACCGGTCTTCCCTGGTCTCCACTGCATGGGCTATCGTCTATCGAGCATACGGCTGGTGCCGTACGCAAACGGGAGGTACATCACTACATTGCGGACGCTCATAGGTTCTGCAGAGAGTGCAAAGCACCGGCAGATTGCAGTTGGGGACGGCGCACGCGTTACGGACCATTACACCGCCAACGGTGTCCGTGGATTTGTACAAGTGCTGGAATTGGCAGTATCTACCCAACGCAACCTTGCCACAAATACTGGAAGGGCCCAGTACGCCAAAATGGCAGTAATCACAGTATAAGGAAATCGCGTACTTGGCGTCGTACTTGTGCTCATGCCCTACACTGAGCAGAGGGATCATCATTTCGTGGTACATTGTTGGCGGGAATAGATCGTCCGTAGTGTAAACCCTTGATGATGAGTCTATACGCTGGCGTTGTCTGATAGATGTCCTGTCCTCTTCCGATGTGTATTCGTCATCCGGAATGGAAAACCCTCCTTGTGGATATTTTGGTGTATAGGTCAGTGGTGAGCGACACGGCGTGGACTTTTCCGTCCCGGGTTCGGTCTGATAGACCACTTCCGACAAGACGAGTGTGCGACGTGATGTCACCCGACACATGGGGCAGCTCAAAGTTGAAGGCATGTTGGGGACACAGGTTGGGTAGTGTTGGCCCAAGTCGAGTGACCGATTACCGGGAGCTCGCCTACGATCTTCGATGGCAAAAAAAGAGTCGATTCCAGGTGGCTCGCGATGATCTAGGCCGTTAAAGTTGTCCTCATCCAAAAACGGGATACGAAAGTGACAGCTTGGACATTTTTCCTTTCCTCTATGACAGGGAGGAAACTGCTTCCAGAGAATATCCCCGGATGGACAATGTGGTGAAGGGCTGGTGTCCTCCTCGAGCAATTGAGTGATACTCAGATCCGTAGAATCGTCGTCGTCGTCATCCGAAGCCCTGTCTTCCTTCATTTCACGTCCAATCCGCTTGCATTCTTCCGCATTGATCGGTCGACAATGTCGACCGTACTTTTTCTTATAGAGCACCGCCATTTCGCGCGGCACATTTTGGAGGACACGACAAAGGCGCAGCGTGAGATCCAGGGCATCCATCGAATCATTCGGACGCCCGAGTGATTCACGTAAGATTCGCTCGACGTCATGGGCGTCCCGGATCGCTCCTTGATCGGGGGCGCTGCTCGTTTCCGCAACCGCCATCCACATGTTGCGTTGGTGCAGGGCGGTACTGACCCAGACGGCACAGGTCGTGGGCTCCGTGTGCGCGTGCAAACGGGTCAGGACCTGCCGAGAGACGATCCGCATCGCGAGGACATCAGGGAACGTCAAAAAGGTTGCGATTAGTTCCCACGGTAGATTTGCATCCCACTCGGGCTCGTCGTCCCGTGTGCGAACGAACCGTGTGACGGCGCCGGACGAGTCCGCTTTCCTTCGGACCGGAGTCCTCACAGGGCGGGATTTTGTATAGGCTGGCGAACCTTTTCTTTTTCTCGTCATTGGGCACTCGCAAAAGGAGAAAGTGTTTCCTCGATGACAAGAAATGGGTTCAGCCCACGACTGCCTGTGAGAAGAGGATCCGAAATGGTCCGGCTTTGTTTTTCCAGTTGTCGTTGTCAACACAGTTCAGTCGTTGTCAACACAGTTCAATCGTTGGCCGCGACGGGAAAGAGTCGTTTTCGGGTCTTGGTACTGTCGTTGGATCGTAGAAACCCGGAAAGCAGATCCAGCGGTAGACAGACAGACTCAAGCGACGGGGAAGGGCTATGGAGAGACAAGATTCATTTTCAGCGTAGATGTCGGAAGGAGCCACAGCACAGACAGCATTGACAACTTTTAATGGACTAGTTATTTTATCCCGCATACAACTATACTCCTCCTCTCTGCTTAACAACCCCTTTCACCACACCCTTCCAATGTCCGCATGTGCGTTGTCGAAAAATAGTTGCCGCCCAACAAAAATATGGATTGGTTGGAAGGTGACGGATCTTTGAAAGCTGACAATAACCCAACATCCCCCCAGCAGATCTCACATAGCAGTAGCAGTAGTAAAAACACTTATAAACGCGAAAAAGTCGTTTTGCCGCACAACGGAAGCACGGAGGAATTTTGCCGACCTCATTCTTTCGTCAAGGCAAGCGTTTTCAATACCAAGGACGGTGCCGCAGGCCTCAGTACTTGGGAACCGGTAACGGTCTACCGTTTTGTTGGCCGGATGCGAGCAAGGTTTCTACCAAGGCCAAATCACGCAAGGCTTCTCGTGGGGTATTGCGATCCGATCCTTGTCCTCGACACGCACCGGCAAAGGCCAGGAACTCTTCTTCCACTCCCGTGAAGCCGTACTCCGTCGTAGTGGTCGTACTGGTGTTGTCCGTGGTAGCCACCTTTTCTCTATCCGTCCCGGTTGATGCCGTGTGACTGGACGACACCACGGTCAGACGATGACCGAGTCCGGCACGTTCCAGAGACACTGTTCCGGTGGTCCCGGTGATACCGAATTCGTATTGCAAGTCGCGCCCGGCGTAGGTGACGGACACGACGCCCTGGACGCCGGAGGACCAGGTCAGTTGCGCCGCCAACGTATCGACGCCGGGCAAATAGTCGGCGCGGTCACTGGTGACGGCCGAGACGGTTTCGACTTCGCCCAGTACGGCCCGCAACCCGGCAGCGTGGTGGACGAAGGAATCGATGAAGAGTCCACCGTACCAGGAAGCGTTTTTGCGCCAAGGAGTATTCAAAAATTGATTGTCCGGAAGAAAGGGTGCTCGTATCTGGAGTGAAGCGAGCAAGGGCGTGCCAATCGTGTGCGTAGGAACGGAGCTACTGCTGCTGCTGCTACTATCGGCATCTGTTGGTACGGATGTCGCTACCGCCCGGGACGTGGCCACGATACCGGGTTCGTACCGGAAGTTTTCGGCCACCGACCAAACGTACGGTGCGGAGTGACGCGGCGATTGCTGGTGCGATTCGTACAGTTCCACGAGTGACGTGACCGCGTCGACCGTCGGTCCAATCGGTTTTTCACTGAGCACGTGTTTGGGCCGGGTGCCCTGCGCATTGTGTTGGAGTATTTGTCGGACCATCTGCGGTTGAACGTCCAACGGCAAACTCGTGACCAAGGCATCGACGTCGTCGCGTGCGAGGAGGGATAGTAGATCGGCGTCTCCCGCGTACGCGGGACACGCGAAGCGGTCGGCCAGTGCGATCAAACGTTCGGTCCGACGTCGTGACCAAACCCCCACCACGGCAAAGACCGTATTGCGGTGTTGTTCCAACACGGCCGCGTGCGTAGTAGACGCAAAAATGCCGGCTCCCAAGAGTACCGTCCGTAACGGTAGTGGTGTTGGATTCGTATCAATGGTCGTCTCCTGACTCGTGGCGGGGGCAGGAGTGTCAGGGTTGGTACGAGCTTTGGCCGGCATTGCGGTAGTAGTGGTAACAGTGGTGGTGACCAACGGTACGGTGGTTCCCAACGTGGTTTGCCAGAAACTCCGGCGACGGGGAGAAAATTCACTAACCAAAGTCCCACACGTTGAGGAAGGAAGATCGGACGGCTTGAAATGCGTCCAGGCCAAGGATGTCACTCCCCAAGATCGTTCCGGACCGCTCCCCCACCCACAGAGAATCCAGAGGCAGTAGTCACGACGGCGAAGCCTATCCAGCATTCGAGAGTGTGTGAGTCCCCTTGACGGTGAGGGAATACGTCTGACGGGGTTCTTTCTTTTATAGTTAAAAGAGACATTAGAGTATGATAAAGCTAGTAGAACTTGCCATCATCATCTCGTCATGACTTGTGTGAAATCCATTTCCATTTCTGGGTTGAACCGGAAGACATGTCGACGACGTGACGTACCCATATCGTTCGTGATCCAGGACAGTAGGGTTTAGGGTCGTTCGTGATCCACGTTTACTGCTAGTAGGGCTCAGGGTTCCAAACCGCCCCCAACAGCACACAACCCACACTACTTACAGTTACTCTACTTTTTGTCCCAGTAGTAGCAACCGGTATTCATCACAAATCACAAAACATCAGCACCCTCCGTTCATTCCCAACAGCAAGCTAGCTACTCACTTTTGGAGTACACTTGACTACCTTTTCAATCTGCTACCAAATTTCATTTGACGTCCTATTGTGCCTTAGTATGGATTTGTTGGCAGAATACGGATCTTCTGAGGACGACGCGGACGATCCTGTGTCCGCGCGTCGCGGTGGTGATATTCCGGAGCCGCTGTCGACGAAACACGCTGACGCGCCGATCACATCTACACGACTCCGTCGGGGTCCCAAGATTCTATCGCTACAAGCCGTATTGCCGCCACACATTTTCGAACGATTGACTCAATCCTCCGGAGTGTCGCACGACGATGACAGTGACGACGACGACAACGACGTTTCCAACGAACGACAACGCCGGGGAGCGCCGGAGCGGCATTCAACGCAAACGACGGTATCCTCCACACCCGCATCATCCTTGAAAGGTACCGATCCGGGATTGTCCGATTTGCTGTCGGCGTTGCGTGCCGCACCCACGGCGGGCTCGATCCTCCGGGCCCCGTCCAAGCCAGCGGGAGCCGACTCGCAACCGTTGGGGGCCGCGTTTTTGTCGTCGTCGAGCACCACAACCACCAAGGTCACCACCTCGTCAACCACGATAGTCCGGGATATTCATGGAACTGCGGCGACGCGTACGGACGACCGTGGAGAGTCCGACATCATTCCCGTCGTGACGACCACGACGACTCCGGCGCGTCGTGTACCACTGGCGGCGGCTCCGAGAGTCTCTGCGGCGCCTCTCGTGTCCCGGACTATACCACCATCCAATAGCCTGCAAAGCAGCAGTACTGCGTCTGACCCTACGGCTCGGCCTACGAACGACAACAACAAAAACGACGACGAATACAACCACACCCGTAACCCGTCAAACCCACCATCCCGCAAGGCACTGGAACAGGCACTACGCCACGGCAACTTGAGTGCCGTGTGGGACGATCCGAATCGCATCAGTGTGGCGCAGGCCGCCCCGGATCGGCATACGCCGGTCCCGGAACGCGCCGCACCGTCCCACGGCGTCAAGGTGGTACCCACGGCCCTGTACGATCCGTCCGTGGGAGCGAACGTTCTCGTAAATACAACAGGGGGACGTCCCCACTTGCCGTCCCGTGGGAAGAATCAAATACACACACTGTTGCAGTCGGCGGCAGCCTTGGAACGACAACGGGCGCAGCAAGGTGGGGTCGCCGGGTCGGCGACCTTGGGGAAAACCCACCGGGCCAACGCCAAACGCAAGTACGGATGGTAAAGGAACGTAACGGTGGACTGGACCGTTTGTGGTGGCAGGGAAGCGTATGCGTATCTCTATCTGGATCTCGCTTATTCGCATGTACGAGTCTAGCGGAGACGGCCGGGACGTGGGCAGGAATCCTTTGTGTGATACCGAGAGGCTACTCTAGCTTTGGCCAGAGCAATTTGCTTACCTATCCATTTACCAGTAGATAGGTAGGTACCCAATTGACAAAAAATGAAGTGTGTAATTTGGGGTTTCCACTCGCCACCCAACCCTGCCCTCTGGACTGAACAAAGGACCGACGGAACGCGGCGGTGTTGACGTGCGCGCGCGCGCGCCCTTGGAGGGGGACTTGTTTCCACCGACCGTCCCCGTGCAAGCCACGCACCGGGACGGTCCCCAACCACGACGGAATTGGCTCGGACCAACCCCTTTCGGCCGTGCTGTGCTGGTGGAGAGAGGGAACATTCAAAGATTCGGGTTTGTGCCGGGCTGGCGGCACAGAATGATGAGATTGGTTGGTTCAAGACAAACCGGCATTCCAGAGCCTGGCCCGCTCAGTAGTCAATCTACTAAACATTCTACATACATAACACTGTAGTAATCATTCTACAGAATTTCAAGCATTGGGAAATTGGCGCGAGTGTGTAGGGAGTCTACGGAGTTTCCACACGGGGGCGGGTACCTTCACAAACTCAAACGCTCCCAGGCCATCCCACCCGAAACCCAAAACACCGTATCGGTACCGCCGTTGCTTGCCCCCAACTAGTTCTTGCTGATACTGTTGCTGTAATTACCACCAATCTGTCCCATACACCATGCCGATTCCTACCATTGATACCTCCTACAGTCGTCCCTGGACGTCCAACGACAAGCACGGGCCGTTCCGTCCGGAGGAGGACCGCAAGCTGGCCAACGAGCTCACCAACCTCAAACTTGATGCCGACCCTCTGCGGTCCCCCGTCCCTACGACCAAGGTCTATTCCGGCAGTGCCTTGGTGTCACCCTCTTCGGTATCGACGAGTAGCGATGACGACGACACTCACAGCGAACACTCCGATTTGGAGGAACTCGCCTTGAGTGTTACCAAGACCGAGCACAAGCGTGCGGAACAACGGGGCTTCCAAAAGCCGGAACCCCTGCTCCAAGCAAATCCCCACCGATTCGTCCTCTTTCCCATTCAAGACAACGAAGTAAGTACACTGCAAGTCGTTTACTATTACTGGTGTATGCTGTGCCTCTGTGTATAGGTATTTATGGGCAAACGGTGTATGTATGTATGTATACACGTACTCACACGCGGATTGGTTGTTTGGGCTGCAGATTTGGCAAATGTACAAAAAGGCCGAAGCCTCGTTCTGGACGGCGGAAGAAATTGATCTCGCCGGAGATCTGCAAGATTGGGACAAGCTTTCTTCCAACGAGCGTCACTTCGTCTCCCACGTCCTCGCCTTTTTCGCCGCTTCCGACGGTATCGTCAACGAGAACCTCGCCGGCAACTTCGCCACGGAAATACAGTCCGCCGAAGCCCGCTGCTTTTACGGATTCCAAATTGCCGTCGAAAACATTCATTCCGAAACCTATAGTCTCCTCATTGATACCTACGTCCGTGACGCTGCCGAGAAGGATCATCTGCTGCACGCCATTGAGACAGTCCCGTGTGTACAGAAAAAAGCCTCCTGGGCCTTGCAATGGTGCGACGCCAACCACGCCAGTTTTGCCGAACGCTGCGTTGCCTTTGCTGCCGTCGAAGGCATCTTCTTCAGCGGCAGCTTTTGTGCCATCTTTTGGCTCAAGAAACGCGGACTCATGCCCGGTCTATGCTTCTCCAACGAACTTATCTCGCGGGACGAAGGACTGCACTGCGACTTCGCCTGCCTGCTTTATTCCAAACTGCAAAATCAACTACCCGTCGCCCGGATCGTGGAGATTATCACCGATGCCGTGACCATTGAACAAGAGTTTGTACAAGATGCCCTGCCCGTGGAGCTGATCGGTATGAACAGTACCCTCATGTGCCGCTACATTGAATTCTGTGCCGACCGACTGCTGGTCGCCCTGGGCTGTCCCAAGCACTACAAGGCCGTCAACCCCTTTGACTGGATGGAAATGATCTCGCTACAGGGCAAGACCAACTTTTTTGAGAAGCGCGTGGGTGAGTACGCCAAATCCGGGGTCGGCGAAAAGGACAATCACTGTTTTGATCTTGAAGCCGACTTTTAACTACATTGCGTCCACGTCGAGCGTCAGGGGGTTCGAGACACGCAATCGTCAGGATATAAATGCGAACCGTAAGGTATTAACAATCCATAACCAACGTGTAGTCACTCACATATTATCCGACAAGTACAAGGAGATACTAGAAAACTGCTCTGGTTTAACTCTAGCCTACTAGTAGGAGCATGTCATCCACTATCCTGAGTGTTCGGTTCAGCGTTTGCGATACACATGCGTTCGCCCATCTTCCTTGTTCGGTCGTTCTTGCGGTGCCCTACTACCGTTCCCGCGCCCACCGGTGGATTTGGGACCGGCCACACTACGGCGGGCCACTGGTTTTGCGCTCTGGGCGGCCAGTGCTCCGCCGGTCAAGGCGGCTCCGGCAAAAAACGGATTGGCGGCCGGTGCACCTTTCGGATGGTTCGCGGGCAGTATTCCTAAAGCCGCCATGGCGGCCTCGTCCATAGCGAACGGCCGGGAGTGTTCCGGCGGGGCATCCGCCGGCACCGCCACTACCCCACCGTACCGTTGGGCCAACAACGCCTCCGCGTGTGCGGGACTGCGGATCCATCCAATCTCCTTCAGAAACTGTACGTCGTCTTCTTTCGACACCGCATCCGGGACGGATTCTTCGGACTCGCGCCCGCGACGCGCCTTTTTCGGCACCGCGGCGGCGCTTTCGTCAAAGTAGGCCGCGGCGGGACTGTCCCGCAAAAAGGCTTCAGCCTCGGCCAACGCGCGTTGCTCCTTCTCCGTCGTCGGGGTGGCTCCGCGCTCCGGGGTCGGGGAACCCGTCTTTTTGTGACGGCGGTTACGGTTGGATATTTTGTAAATTTCGCGCATGGAACGAGGAATGGGAAATTCTTCTTCCAACGAGGGTGGTGGCTCGGGTTTGGGGGCGCTCGGGGTCGGTGCGTCCGTATTGTCGTCGACTTGGGCAGAGGACGGGTTCAACCCCAAGACGGCCGGAATGGCTTGATTCTTGGACGCTTGGGTGGTTTGGCGAATACGAGCAGACGTTTGCTGGGCGGACGCCAGAGCAGCCGTTTCTTCCTGTTCCGAACCCGCCCGGACCGTTGCTAACCCATCAGCGGTCCGAGTGGTCGGGGCCAGATTGTCCTCACCGGTGCCCGGATTGTGCCCTAACCGCAAACTGTGCGGTGCGAGGGACGCGGCCGAACGGTACGCAGCGTTGGCTTCGTGCAATTCCAGAGCCCGGTGCGTCGGCTTGTGCGGCGTCCCCGCGACAGCTCCTTCTTCCGCATCGTCGTCTTCGTCGTCTTCCGCGGCTGTACTGGTCACAATTTCTTGGGGTGTCATCCATCCGGCTTGTTGGTACAAGGCTTCCGTCCCGAGGACGGGACTCATCATATCCGCCCGTCGTTCGCTCGGCGTCATTGGGTTCGCGGGCGCCGCGAAGAAGGCACTCGAGCCGACCGGCGCCGACGCGCAGCGAGTCACGGCTGCCACACTATCGTCGTCGTCACTGTCGACGGCGTGCCGCGCCGCTTGGATGCGTTCCAGAACCTCCCGCGCGTAACGCAGCACGAACGGCGGCATGGGTTGAAAGAGTGCCTGGAGGGCGGGCAGCGTAGCGGGGCTGGCAAAGGCGAGGCGTCGGAGGGATGCGTTGGGACAGACGTAGAGGAGGGATTCGTCGTGTTGGCGGGCCGTGGCGTCGCGCCAGTCCCACAGGGTGGCCAGTACGCGTTCTTGCGCCGGCGACCAGTCCGTGACGGTTTTGCCGCGGTGACGCAGTAAAGAGCGGTACCCGCGGGGGTAGAAGGGTTCCCCGGCGTACCGAATGAGACACACTTGACGGGACGTCTCGAGGACATCCGCGATGGAACTGGGCGAGGAGGGTTGCGACAAGTCGTAGCGCATGCGGTCGTAAATATCGAGCAGGTAGGCCGTATCTTGGATGGCGTATTGTTGGAGAGCTTCGGGGAGGGGGCGGACGCGCCAATCGGCCAACTGTGCGGACTTGTCGGCGTGGAGTCCGTCGACGTAGTGTTGCAGCACGTAGGCGTAACTAGCCCGCGGAAATTTCAGGGCGCGTGCGGCGCGCATGGTGTCAAAGAGGTTGACAATGTAGAGTCCGAAATCACGCTGGAGCCAGGCAATGTCCGAGTCGGCGCCGTGCAGGACTTTGACCACGTCGGGATTGGTAAGCACCGGCAACAAAACTTCGTTCAGGTACGGTTTGAGAACAATTGTGTCGATGAGAAAATTGTGCACGGTGGGGGAATTGTCGTTAGTATCGTCGTTGTCGTTGGGAGTGTCGTGGTCATCCTTGTCGTGATAGTGATGGTCGCGGAAACTGAGTTGCAGTAAACAGACCATTCCGGCAAAGCTGCGGTAGGAATGCGCTTCCAGATCGAGGGCAATTTCGGTAACGTGTGCCAAGCGTTCTCCCAAACGCCGCCATTCGTCCACGGTATCAATCCAGGTAGCGGGTAGGATCCCGGACCGGGGTGGAGTCAACGGTGGCGGAGCGACAACGGGGGGAGGTAGCCGTTGCGCGGACTCCGAATGGTGCGTCAGTTCGTGTTGGTAGGGATGGGGTACGTGTTGGTGAGGCGCGACGAGGTCGTCGGGGAGAAGCGGTGTCGCGTGGAGGGTACCACGTCGTGTATCGAGTCCGTGTCCCGGAACCAAGGTGAGATCGAGCGGTACCGTGGCGTGTGGTTTGTGCGTCAAGGAGGGCACGAAGGGTTCCCGACGGTCGTGGTGGGAACGTTGCCAATGAGGATAGACGTCCTGCGGCTTTTCCATTACGACCGTTTGGGCCAACATGCGGGCTACCTTGGTCTGCGAGTCGATGACAACGTGACGCAGTCCCGCCAGGTCCACCCGATTCTCCGCCTCGCGCAAGTAGGTTTCGACGCGTTCCGTGAGAACGTCACAGGCGTCGGCGCAGGCTTCCCACAATAAAGGATCGGTCAGTGTGGTATAGTGCGTATTGTCGTGGTGGGTATTGTCGTGGTGGGTATTGTTGTGGTGGGTATCATGGTCGAGGTCGAGGTCGTTGCTACGGTCGTCAAGGAAATCGAGTAGCGCTTGGAGGAGTACGGTTTGTGTGGATTGGAGTGCGGAACGAAACTCTGGTAAAGACGCTTCAAAGTCCCAATCGTCGTCTCCCACGGGCAACGCTTGCACCGTCCGCGCCCCGTGTGCCAAGGCCGGCAGGAGCGCCGACCAATCCAAGACCGCATCCGTGGTCGTCGCTGCGGTGGTGGATTGGGTCGTCGGTACGGACGCTTCCGGCTCTCCGGTATCGTCGTCGTCGTCCCGTACCGGTGACATATTGGAGAGGTATGGTATGATATGGTACTGTACTATATCACACACACACACACGCACGCACGCACGCACAACCCAGTTGTTGAAATAGCAAAAGCAACGACGAAGGAAGAAATGGAGGAAAGGAAGGCAGGAAACACGGTAGAATACCAAAACACAGAAAACGAAAACGTTGGCAGGACTGTAAGTCCGCCACACTCGAGGGAGGACCACGATAGGGTCCACGGCTGTCGTGATATGACGGTCAGTCATGTGTCCGTACTTCGGACTGAGAGCATACGTTAGAGACGCACGTCTGACTGACGTGGAGAGAGAAACTATTCAAGATCATGAAGTTCAAGATACACATT
>Ga0160421_1000205_pt1 | contig 14438 bp, 10 predicted proteins | sample TAMARWmetagpilot_FD_108195 | JGI IMG/M metagenome (GOLD analysis project Ga0160421, IMG submission 108195) | Phycosphere-associated microbial communities from TAMU algal ponds, Corpus Christi, Texas, USA - TAMU ARW-7 10/27 metagenome pilot | ecosystem: Engineered > Artificial ecosystem >... | reverse complement strand
GTGTAACGACTTTTAAGTTGGAATGCGTCTTCGATGCCATAAACCACGATTTCCGCAGACTCACCCACATCATTAGACAACATAAAACTATGTCCTCATTGCTATTGGTTATTGACGACAGCAATAACTTACAGTTACAGCAAGATAAAGAAAATTTACAATGCTATGACGCTTCCAGGAACTAGCGATATTTCGTGCATGTACGACCTTTTGTGCTATAAAATTTCTCGCAATGTGAGCGGGTTTCTGCCCTTTATTGTAAAGCTCTTCATCTTGTTTGAGTAATGGAGAAGACTCGATCCTAGAGCCGAGGCGACACGGTCATGTCCCGCCTACGTATTTGGCGACATACCGTATGAGCTTTCGAAAAAGCCAAGAAAATAGGTTATGCAATAATGGTTCCAGGATTGTTGCTGTCAAAAAAGCTGTCATAGGTTGCGCATTGGCGCAAATGGAGAGAGATTAAAGAGGGTTATTCTTTGTTCGAAAAGGAGCGGGTAGAGGTTGCAGTATAGCCCAGTTATTGATCTGGTGGAGGTTGCAGTATACCCCAGTCATTGATCTGGTTGGAACTGAAGCAACAACATTTCAAGGTATGGCATCGTTTTTCGAGCACAGCAATGCACAATTACGAACCATCGGAAAAGTTGACTTGAAAGTGCGTTTTTTCTCCAGTCACTATGCTGATGGTGAAAAGTTGTTGTAGAGGACGGTCAGGGGGAATGGTAATCGGAATGCGGCACAGGGAGAGCAATGGTAAATGCCTATCTTCAGCTCCTATGGATGCCAAGGTCTTGTATGCAAATCCTTTGGTTCAGCTAGGTGGTTCAGCTAGGTGGTTCCGCATGTGAGGTATGCGAATGCATCCGATGTGTGCTTCTTTTTCGCCTTCGGATTCATCCAGTTAATCGCAGCATGTTTTCAGTTGTATACAATCAAATCCTTGAGTATTCGTGACAGTACTTAAAACAAGAAACATGTGGAAGCTCCCGCCATGCGCGCACAACTACAATAAAAATATCTCAACGGAGTCGAAAGTTGCTAAAACGGTCCAATATATATAAAGTGTTATAGCGCGATATCGCTGGTCCGTCACACGATTCATTCGCACTTTCTAAACGCTTCATCCACATGGAGTATGGCAACAAGTGAGGATGCCGCGTAAGTCATTCCCGTAACAAATCGCATTCCTCATACCCGTACCTCTTGTACACGACCGCAAAGCGAAAATCACGACAAGATTGCCGGGTAAACTTCGCAAACTGGATTGACCGACCAGAACGGTAAACAAACGTCTTCGATGGATGCATGCTGCACCTCATTAAAGAAGCTAAGCATGCCGCCACCCCTATGTTACGACCATAACCATTTAAATGCTGTAGCCGTAGAAATGCCCCGACGTTGCGATAGTTGGTACCGACCGCTTTTTCTCTGGAGAACTTTGTTTGTAGTCATTTGTTTCGTTCTCAATGGCGCTCACGCTCAGGAAGAAGCTGCGATGCTTCAAAGTAAGCAAATCTTGGATCGAGTATTTGGTAGCACATCGGGGCTGAGTTGGACACATCGCGACAATTGGCTGGAAGCGTCGAATATCTGTGAATTTTACGGCATCACTTGCTACAACGGAACCCATCCAGATCAACGTCGTTTGGGACATGTGCAGAAGATCGATTTGTCTTACAATCATCTGGTAGGATCTCTACCTGCGGTGACCTTCGAGCTTCCCTATTTAGAAAGTCTGGTTTTGGACGCGAATACTGATTTGACTATTGAATTCGATGGGATTGCGAACGCTCAGTTCCTCCAAACTCTTGTTTTAAGCAAAACGAACGTCAAGGCATTGGACGGCATTTCGGCAGCGATAAGCTTGGAGGTTTTGCACCTAACTAATCTTGGTTTGCGTGGGCCTCTTCCGGAGGAGCTGTTGCGATTGACAAATTTGCGATCACTCCTTGCGAATTTCAACCACTTTACGGGTACTCTGCCTCAAGCAATTGGAGACTTGACGGGATTGCAGGAGTTGCTCCTCTACGAAAACGATTTGACTGGCGCAATTCCATCTACTCTTGGTAATCTTATTCATTTGCAGACGTTGAATTTAGCTCAGAACGCGCTCGGCGGTGAAATTCCAGTCGAGTTGGACAGGTGTACGGAACTGGAAAGTTTTGCGCTTCATCGCGTCTTTGGAAGTGAAAAGGGACCAGGCTTGTCAGGGAGCCTGCCAGCTTTCTCGAGCCTGTCTAAAATCAAAGAATTGTATTTGCAGAACCATCAGCTGAGTGGGACCATTCCCGAAAACTTTCTGGCGTCTGCGTCGCCATTTGAAACAATCAAAGTAGACTTGTTCAGTAACGCCCTCACTGGCGCTGTTCCTCCCTCTCTTTTGATAAAGCAACGCATGAATCTCTATTTGGCTGACAACAGCATAACGCTGTCCTCTTCCTTCTGCAATTTTATACCCCCGGACTGGATGAGCGGAACAGTCGCTTTGCAAGGATGCGACGCGTTTTTGTGCCCAAACGGTCAAAGGGCATCGTTCGGTCGAGCGACGCAGTCGAGACCATGCACCCCTTGTCCCGGAGCACAGTACTGGGGGACGACGACTTGTCCGACTACGGTTGTGGGCTCCGACGAAGAACGTGCCATCATGACGGAGTTTTACGAAAAAATGGGTGGGCGTTTTTGGAAGAATTCAGACAATTGGTTAAACCCAGCTCTCTCGCCATGCTCGTGGTTTGGCATTGAGTGTACCACGGACGGACATATTTCGGCAATTCGACTCCGGAACAATGATATGACGGATTCTGGTAGCTATCCTTCTCTTTTTCGACTCCCAGAGCTGCGGATTCTCGACCTGAGCGCAAACTCAATCAACTTTCGGTTCGAAGGAATTGAAAACGCGACCAAATTGGAGGAACTTGTCTTGACCCAATCGGATTTGACTTCTTTGGACAACATTGGAAGTATCGTTTCATCAAACATTCGAAGATTGTCATTGGCGTCGAATCAGCTTGAAGGCGCTGTACCGGAAAGTCTTTTTCAGATGAAGGTGCTGGAAGACCTCGATCTTTCGCACAATAAGTTTAGCGGTATTCTATCTTCGAGTATTGGACTCCTAACAAACTTGAAACGTCTCAAGATCTCCGGCAACTCGTTGACCGGAGCGTTGCCGACAGAGCTTGGAAGTCTGTCGGATCTCATCGAAATTGCTGCAGCTGAAAATTCATTTTCGGGAGAGCTTCCCACCTCGCTTGGCAATCTCTCGCTCCTGCAAATCTTGTCAATCCGTCAGACCGCGAGTGTCGGCGACCTTACAGGTACATTGCCCTCGTTTTCCGGGCTTGAGCAGTTGACAAGTTTACAGTTGGGAGGAAACTTTTTGACGGGAAGTTTGCCTGTCGAATTTCTACAAGCAACTAAGCGAGGCAACGACCGCATAGAAGTACTTCTCAGCGGCAACGCATTCGAAGGATCGGTTCCTTTGAGCTGGGCCAGTCGCTTTGGTAACTTGGTGTTGGATCTAGCTGGAAATCGTATTACGAGTCTTGACGATGGGATCTGCGACCAGCAAAACTGGAACGATGGGCTCGTTGGAACTTATGGCTGTAACGCAATTCTTTGCCCTATTGGGTCGTTCAATGGTTTCGGGCGGCAGACTTTTTCGGAGTCTATATGTTCTCCTTGTGCTCAGGCTCAAGTAATGGGGGTGACGAAATGTGGAGGCAACGACTCGTTGGGAGATGAAGCAGAAACTTTGATCATTCTTCAAGACCTTTACTTTTCAACTCATGGAGACAGCTGGTTGAATAATAGTGGATGGACTTCTACGACCGATTTCTGTTCTTGGTTTGGAGTGACATGTAATGCAGTCGGTGAGGTTGTTAAGATCAATTTGGAGAACAATGGCCTCACAGGAACTCCTTCTCGTTCAATTTATAATATCACTTCGCTGGAAGCACTCAATTTTCAGCAAAATGCTGTATTGTTTTCTTTCAACGGTATCGCCAAAGCAACAAATCTCCGGAGTCTTGACTTGTCAAGCACAAACCTTGATTCTGTTTCTGGAGTTGGCCAGTCTTCTAGTTTGAGTGAGCTTCGTCTGACGGACAATGACCTGACCGGGCCCTTTCCGCCAGAGATTCTGCAATTATCAAACTTACGGCAACTCTTTTTAAATTTTAACGCGATTGAAGGGCCTTTGCCGATTGAGATTTCGTTGATGAATAACCTTGAGGACCTCTTTCTACTCAATAATAGGTTTTCTGGTCAGCTCCCCGCCAGCATTGGTTCTCTTTCTAGTCTGAAGAGATTGGCTTTATCAGATAACAATTTTGAGGGTTCCATACCGCCCGAACTGAACAACCTCTTATCCCTCGAGCTCTTTGCCATTCAAAGAGAAAATGGAAAAGGAAATAATGACATTGATGCGATTATCGGAACTAGCGCAGACGCCGGGAGAGGCTTGACAGGGCCTTTGATATCTTTTGATCGGCTGTCAAACTTAAAGCAATTATATCTCAGCAGAAATAGCCTGACCGGCTCCATTCCTCAAAATTTTCTCGATAGCATTCAAGAAAAATCAAGTATTGAAGTAGATCTCGCGATGAACAGGTGAGACTTACAACTCGTTGATCAATATAATACTTTATGAACTGATCTCACACAGCATTATGTCTCACCAGACTGACGGGCGCAATTCCTGCTTCGCTTGCCCGATTTGAAAACATGTCGTTATACCTCTCAAGCAACATGATAAATGATATTCCTGATGGTGTCTGTCGGCAGAATAACTGGATGAAAGGCACGGTTGACTTGTATGCATGTGATGCGATTCTATGTCCACCCAACACGTTTAGCCTGTTTGGTAGGCAGGAAGATGCCTCGTCCGTATGTGAGACGTGCCCAGAAGGATCGTCGGCACCTTATTATGGAAGTGTTATGTGCGATGATGCAGATGACCAGCTTCTTTTAGGGCAGAGAGATGTACTTGAGCAATTGTACACCGAGGCCGACGGAGACAACTGGAAATTAAATGACAACTGGATGAATTCCGATATAGAGTTTTGCTCCTGGTACGGTATTGAGTGTGATAGCGATGGCTTTGTAAAGAGTATTGACCTGATGCAGAACGGACTTCAGGGAAAAATTCCGACGTCAGTGTACAGTCTGCCGCGGTTGCAGGAGATTAATTTCGCATCGAACGGAATTGAAATAAGCTTTACAGGGATCAGTGAGACGCGAAGCCTATCGTATATCAATCTCGACTATACTGGATTGAGCTCGTTGAGTGGAATTGAAAAGGCTTCCAGTCTCAAATTGTTGCATTTAGTCGGCAACGAATTGGGTGGTGTATGGCCGACTGAAATTACCGCTCTCAAAAGTCTTCAAATACTGTACCTATCTGAGAATGATATTGGAGGTGCTTTGCCTGCAGCGCTAGCAGAATTGTCAGATCTAGAAGTCTTTGCTTGTGTTGAATGCGGCTTAAAAGGAACGCTCCCTACTTCAGTTGTGTCGCTCAAAAAATTGGAGTACCTGAACCTTTCCAGAAATTCCTTTTCGGGGCCTCTTCCGCTGGAGCTAGAATCCTTGCTGTCACTGAAGTACCTTAGTCTCTCAGAGCAAATCTCCTCCATCAGCAACGGATTGACTGGACCGATACTGTCATTTCAAAAAAGCCTGAACTTGACAGATCTCCATATTCATAAAAATCAGCTCTCAGGAGCAATTCCGAGCAATTTTCTGCAAAATGTTAGTTTGTCTCAAGAAGTCCGTATCGACCTGCATTCCAACAGACTCAATGGTACACTCCCCCTCGAGCTTGCTAGATTCGACAAAATGACTCTTGATCTTGCAGACAATAAGATAGAGGGAATTCCACAAGGTCTCTGCGAAAAGTCTTGGAATGAGAGGAATGCCTTGCCGTCCGGAGACTCCTGTGATTTCATTCTGTGTGGGGCTGGCTCCTTCAACGGGATAGGTCGCGCATCCGCTTCTCTTCGATGCGAGCCCTGTCTGACAAGGTCGGACGCCCAATTTTTTGGACAAACATCGTGTGGGCCAGATATTGAACGTGATGTTCTCAATTCTCTGTTCCGCGACCTGGATGGTTTACAATGGAAGCGAGCTGATGGATGGGGTAGCACTGCTAGTGTATGCAGCTGGTATGGCGTGGATTGCTATTTAGGAGGCGATCATAATGAGCTTGTTCGAAGTATTGTCTTGGACAATAATAATCTGGTTGGGACAGTGGGTTCCGGAATATGGCTCCTCACACAATTGATTGAACTGGATCTCAGTGAAAACCAAATTGACGTGGACTTCGATTCGGTGGGAGGTGCTTCAAGTCTAGAACTACTGCGCTTGTCGCAGACAAACATCACTTCAATAGTCGGACTCGGCTCGTCTATATCTCTTAGAGAGCTCGAGTTGGCCTCTCTCGGATTGACGGGATCTCTACCGGAAGATTTTTTTAAGTTGGAATCTTTGGAAAGACTAGTCCTTGATCACAACAACTTGTCAGGCGAAGTCTCCAGGTCAATAGGTGATCTTTCCAGTCTGGAGGAGCTCTACCTCGGCAATAACGAATTTTCTGGACCGATACCAGATATGTTTGGTTCGATCTCCCGTTTGCGTGTTCTTTCCATCGGCGGAAACAAGTGGACGGGCGAGGTAAGAGACCCTTTGTTCGCAGGGAGGGAGGTTACATTCCATAAGGAACTTCGTTGTCTCACCTTTCTGTTAGATTCCTTCGAGCCTAAGTTTTTTGTCTTCTCTTGAAGTGTTGTCCATCGAAAGACAACCGGATGAGCTTGCTGGTGAACCTGGGTTGGTCGGGAGTCTCCCAGCATTTCATCGAGCGCCACGACTTCGCGAGCTTTATCTAGCAGCGAATAGTTTGGGGGGCACTATCCCCTCTATTTTCCTATCTGGACACTCGGACAAGAGCTCCGAAGTCATTGTTGATTTACAGCAAAACCTCGTACACGGTGCAATCCCAGAAGTTCTTGCTGATTTCAGCCAGATGCAACTTCTTTTAGGAGGGAACAGGATCAGTGCTGTCCCGAATTCAGTGTGCGAAATGAAGGATTGGATGGATGGTCTTTTGCAATCCGGCTGTGATGCCTTACTTTGTGGACCGGGTACTTTTAATACCATCGGACGCCGGACGTCGACTGAAGACTGCCAACCTTGCACCTACCGTGCCTCAGCGCTTTGGTACGGGAGCACACGCTGTGGCGCCATCTCACCTGAGCAACTTACCCAGGAAGAAATCTTGAGAGAGTTTTTCGAAAGGACAGGAGGGAACGACTGGAAAAAGGCAGACAATTGGTTACAAAATGGGATTACTGTCTGCGAATGGTTTGGTGTTGATTGCGAGCCGAACTCCGAGGGAAAGGATGATGTTGTCAAAATTGAGCTCAGCGGCAACAATTTATCCGGAACTATCCCGTCTTATATGTTCTATCTCCCTTCTCTCCGAGTACTCAACCTTAGCGGAAACAGCGTTACCATGGGATTCGGGGACATCAAAGATTCGAAGTCACTGAAGGAGCTTTACATCGATTCCACGAACGTTATATCCCTCGAAGGCCTAAACGAAGCCACAAATCTTCGTGTTCTCAAAATGGATAATACGGCATTCAATGGCCGGCAGATTCCGACCGAATTGTACTCGCTGACTGCGCTGGAATTCCTCGACATCGCTCAATGTGGATTTACGGGCACTTTGTCGCCTTCCATAGAAAACTTATCCAATTTGAAAGCATTTGTTGCTTCTCACAATGATTTGAGCGGACTCATCCCAGACTCAATTGCGAGCTTGACTGTTCTTCGCAACCTTCTACTGTCAGAGAACAACTTTTTTGGGCCCCTAGCTCCGCTTGAAAGCTTAGTATCACTGGAGGGACTTTACCTTTCAGCTCGTGAAAGGGCAACCTCCGGAATGAGTGGCACTCTGCCAGCTTTTTCAAATTTCCCGAATCTGAGAAATCTTGACCTTGGATCAAACAGTTTGACAGGTGAAATTCCAAGCAATTTCCTTGATAGTGTTGAGAATCCCAGCGATGTTATACGTATCCTCCTCGATTCCAATCTATTGACTGGCTCGATTCCAAGTGAACTTGGAATATACGAGCGCTTCAATATCGATCTCGCCAATAATAAAATAGAGGGCATCGGAGATGGTCTTTGTGACGAAACGCTGTGGATGAATGGGGCTGTAGGCAAATTCTCTTGTCCGGGATTGCTCTGTCTACCGGGTACATTCAATGTCAACGGCCGCCAGATGACGGAAGACGATCTATGCAACGAGTGCCCAGGGGATGAAAACTCTACCTTTTACGGAAGTACTTATTGCTCGGCATTGGAGAAAGAGCAAGCCACACGAATCCTGAAGTCGATGTATGACACAATGGGAGGTTCCAGATGGTACAACCAAGAAGGCTGGAGCAGCTCTACCGATGTCTGCGAATGGTATGGCGTTGAATGCAACGAGGGTTCTCAGGTTGGGTCGATTGCTCTGGGAGCGAACAACCTTGTTGGCAGCCTCCCTGAAGAAATTTATGAGATTTCTGGGTTGGAGAGTTTGTGGTTGTATTCGAACCCGATCACGGTTGGTTTCTCGGGGATAGAGAAGGCAAAAACATTAAGGAGTTTACAGCTCGATTCTACTGGACTGACATCTCTTGACGGCATCGGTGGCGCACCAGCTCTGAGCGAGATCGATGTTAGATTCAACCGAATCGATGGGAAGTTACCATCCGAGCTTGGAAAGCTTTCGCGGTTAGAGTCGTTTTTTTGCGAAAGCAATCAGTTGAGCGGCACTTTGCCGAAGTTTGAACAAAACCGCAAACTGATCAGCTTACGTGTCGGAGATAACAACTTCTCCGGCACACTACCCGCTTTTAACGTCCATCCGAAAATGCAAACTTTGGACGTATCAGAGAATCAGTTCATCGGTGAACTCTCACCAAATATTTTGGCTGCCGCAGATCCTACAAACCCGATGTTTTTCGACGTCTCGGGCAACCTCCTGACGGGTGAACTTCCATCGGGCCTGAAACGTTTCACCGACTTGGCATTTTATGCCAGAGACAATAAATTCGAGGGCTTCCCTCCAGTATTATGTACCCAGGCGAATTGGAACAATGGTGATGTGGAAATGTTTGGATGTGACGCCATTTTGTGTCCTCCCCAAAGCACTTCTCCAATTGGTCGTGCTTCCGTAAACACCAGTTGCGAACCTTGCAGAGACTCCACATACTTTGGATCATCGGTTTGCAACGGATCGAGTAGTTCGTCGACCGTATCGTTTGAAAAAGCATTTCCTTCAACTTTGGTCACGATTGTGGTGGTTGTCGCCGCTGTTTATTTTTACAGTTAGTATAGATTGAAGACAGCAGTAACATGATTTACATTAGAACATCATACCTGTGTCAGACTTGTTCTCTTGACCTAGAAACACAGAAAAGCAGATATTGCTTAGAATTAGGTAGATAGATAAAAACTGAGGAACTTCGCTATTCCGGTCTGAAAAACATGAAAAAATCGCTATTTCGGTCAGATTTGAACCTTTTTATGGCTCACTTGGTCGTTGTTGACGGTGATGATGCCGCCGAAGGTGAAATCACCACGTCCCGCGTCCAAACCGTGCCTCACCAAGCATCAGCCCTGGTCGATATGCAACTCCATTCCGGGCGCTGTACTCTCTCTGCTGGTACCGCTCTAAACAATCTGCCAATGCCGGAAGTGGAGGCGCTACCAGTGCTGGTAGAAATAACGTTTGCTGATAGCGTTATTGTGTTTTAACGGCGCTGTTCATTCCTTGGGCTATTTAGCTTCTTTGGGGCGACGCTTGGGCCTCGACAAGAAAAGGCGTGGCAAATCCTGGAGGTCATGGGTTGGAAGCAGCTCATCCATGCCAGCGCGATACCTCCGCTGTATCATCTACAGAGCATACACCGAGCATTGAATTATTCCTAATTGTAGAAGCCGATTCGCGCTCACTCAAAAGTACTTTGCAATTTTCAAATCTGACCGAAATAGCGACTTTTTCAAGTTTTTCACACCGGAATAGCGGTTTTCCTCATAAAAACTTGATATGCCCCAAATCTGCCCGATTGTCAGGCCTCTCCAAATTTGGCATATGCCAAATTTAAAATAAATAAGCTATAGTTTCTGGGATTTATTTGTATTAAATTTGGCACTTGTAACTTAGGAGCAGATATGTCACCAAAGTCATTTTTTACAGCAATTTGAACTTACTTTGGGTGCAAAGCCTTGTATTGCTTGGCATGGAGGATGCCTTCAAGAGAAAAATATGTGGTTGCTGCACAGAACTCATCTTTAGACCACTTCAGGAGAGAAAAATCTGACTCCACCTAACTTGTTCCAGGGAAAACAGTTGCTATACCTCCAGAAAACTCATGTAGCAAGGGAAAGCAATCCTGAACATTTGGTACCAGCCTTCCTCAAATGAAGCACTTGCAGAGCAGGCCTCAATTTCTTCCCTGAGCGTTTGTTCTCTACTGTAAGCTTTGCGCAGCTGGTGAAACTGGTCTTCTAATTCATTCATTGCAGCTTTGTCATAAGCCATGCTAAGACAACCATGGTGAGTTGCCAGAAGTTTGGAAAACACGGATCCATGCATCTTAACCAAAGAGCATGGAAGGATACAGGGAACTAGCAGCAGATTTGTTGTTTGTGTCTTGTTCTGCTACAATGTCCAACAATTGTTCAACCAAGTCAGCAATGGCCTCTGCAACAGTCAAAATTACCTCATTTCTTCTCTCCTCACCCATATCTGCCAGCATTTACTCAACTAAGGTGCCCAAATCTCCCACATACTCAGACAATAGAATTTGTACAAACACCATAGCACCCACCAGAGGACTTCACTGTATCACTGCTCAAGTCAGCAATTCCTTCCAATGCATGAACACTAAACTGTTCAATGATCCAAGTGGACAGCTTTGACAGACTTTCCTGCTGCTAGCCCAACAGAGTCTGTTGCCCCTGCAAAGATTGGCATGTGATTGCAACTTCCTGTGCAATCTCATCAACAGTAAACAGTATCACCCAAAATGCAGTGGAAGGCTTGCAGGGTGGATTCTTCTGATCTAGAAGGTCACAAACTTAAGCTCCAAAATGCTTCAGCCAGCAGGTTACATTGCTTGTGCTGAGCCATCTTGTTGTTGACACTTTTGGGCACTTGCTTCCAATCATTGCCTCAAAATGTTGTTGGCAGTGCATTTATCCAATCAATCCTATCAGACTGGAGTAGACAAGTTTGTTATGGTATACACCATTGCAACATGTCTGCGCAACAGGTCACAGATACCAATGATAATGTGAATGGTAATCATGTTGAAGATAGCAATGGAACCGTTGGATTTGTGTTGGCCTTATTGTATGACGCAATGTATTTGCAAAATGGGAATCTCATGGAAGAGAAATGATAGGATCCAGTCCCACAAATGGTAAGAGAGTAATCAGGCAGGAACAATTACTCACTGCAAGATTCTGTGTGGGATTTATACTTAGAAGAAGAAGACTCATATGTGTGAGTAAGATTATCTGGAACATCGTAATGGTTGCCCAGTGAACTGGACCTCCCAAGCCTGATGAACTAGTAGTAGAATAATCTTTCTCTCATTGTTTTAGAATGTCATTGATCCAAATATCTCATTAGCATGGTCCTTGTATCCACTGTCTAACCCGTGGGGAGCGTTGTCAGCGAGTGAGTTTTACAGTCCCTAGGCTTGCTTAGGTGTATTGCAGGTTGTTTGTAATAATGCCTATCTTTGTTTACCAGACTTTGTTGACACAGCATTTTCCTGTCCTATGTATGTCCATTGGTTGTACTATGTAACAGAGTTCATCCAATTTCTTGGAATAAAATTGCTGCATCATAAGGTCTAGTTGGCAGGAACCACACAAAGTGCAAACAAATCTTGGTAAAGCAGTCTTCTCTATGCGTGTTACAAAACCAGCTACAGAACCAGTAATCTTCTTTTCACCAGTGGAAGCCACAGAAAGTAACCTCTAGTTCCATTCAGGAACTAGTACATCAAAGAACTACACAAATGCTGCAAACATGGCCAAATCTGTAGGATGGCCACTGATTGGAAGTGCAACAACATGAAAGTTGCATATTATCCCATACCAAAATACCCAAGCACAGATGTCAAAATAACAAGTTGACATGTGGTTTGACATGTCAAGTACAACACTAAATGTCCATAATGAGGACAAAACATTCTTCAATTGTTGGTAATTAAAGGCACAGCACATGTGAGCATACTTTGCAACATCACCTTGTTGTAGCAAACCCATACTTGCAAACCCAGTCTGCTCTTTTCTTGTTGCATAGATGCAACTACTTTGACGGAAAGACAGCCCCACTGCAAGATAGTCAAGTGTGCAGAAGTGCTGTAGTGGATTCTTTGCAGTCACCTCATACCAGTGATGACCATTTTCCTCCCCATCATGACATGGCTGAAAAATTTTCATTGCACTTGAAAAGGTTTTGGCATCTTCATCTTCAATGTCAAATTACATTTCACCAACTAGAGTGTCAACAATGTCAGCATCAATTTCTGTAGCAAAGGGGGCCTGTGTTCCAGGAAAATATGCATGCAATGTGTTTTTCAATGGAGCTTCTTTGGAAAAGAATGCTTCCTTTTCTTCCTCAGGGAGCAAACAGTATTGTTCCCAGCATATTGAATGTTGCCCTTTCACATGATGGGTGTAGCTTAGTGGCCAAAAAGTTGGCTGAAAGTACTTCACATTGTTTGTCTTTTTGCTTTTGTCCAACCTTCTCCTTGCAACCAAAAAAAAATAAACAGAACTTGCAGCACATGGAAAGACTATTGTGTGTGCCTGGCTCTATCTGCATAATCTTCAGTCCATATTCAAGGCCATGCTTGACCTGAAATGGTGTCTGTTGCTCTGACATGTGAACAAATAGTTGAGCAAATTCTCTTACCCATTGGATGCATTTCTAGAATAAGTGGTTGAGCAAAATTCAAGAAGGCCAAGCCTGTTGACTGTAAATTTACGTGTGGTGCATGCTTTTACATCACATCAAAACTGCAATTGGGAAAAATGTGTGGTGCATATTAGGTTATTGCCCTAGCTTCTTTAGGTCTTATTTTAAGATTCTAATTTGGCACAAGTATTGATGAACACAAAACAACAATGGAGATCATTGGTAAGAAAACAATGAACTACAAGGATTATGAGGCTATACTGTACTCTTGGATATTTGTAGGGACTGTGGGGCTCTGAATCATTGTGTGTGTGTTGGAAGCAACTTGGCTTTTAGCAGTAGGCAATTGAACTTCTGGTGAGATGTTGCCCATGACAGGAGTTGGGTCAACAACAAGTGCCAAATTTAAATCAAAATACCAAATTTGGAGAAACCTGCCTATACTACACCAGCTTCATGGGGCAGAATTTGTTGATTTACATTATCACTTTATTGACCATCTTTCCCATGTTGAGTTGATGGGATGCAGTCCAAGTTGCCACTCTTTGTATATGCCCTTGTAGCTTTCTCCAGCTTGGTTGGATCTATAGGATGCACTTTTGTTTGATTGTTCCTCTGCCACACTGCTAGCCGCTTTGTCTCTTACCCAAATTGGCAAATGCACCCAACATTGGTCCTTTATGAGTTGCCAGCCGCTGCAATTTGGGAACAGTCATAACATTGATAGATTCCATGTACAATTACGCTCGACAACAACATTTGGTAACAGTGCTTGCTGTGCAGTCTGTGCAGCAGTCCAAATGAAGCAATCATGTCAACTGGAATGGCAGTTTTCAGTACCGGTTTGCGCAATGGTGCATACTACTTGGGTTGTGACACCCAAGGCAAGCCTGTCAAAAGTAATCTTATGGGTGGTTCTGGACAGGTGCAATCCCAGTAGAGTGTACAGAACATGATGTGCCTGTTTCAAGACTCATCCATTGTCATGCTAAGGAGCATGGTTACTATTATGAAGGCTCCCACAGTGCTGTGTACAACACTGTGTGACAAGCTGAGATAGGATTTGATCAGAACCCTTGGCTGCAGCTTGTGAATTGATTAACAAAGGGTTGAGATCACAAACAAAAGGTTAATTTCTAGTTACCTGAGAACCTCACAGGAGGACCATGCAACATGTCTTTGAATGATGTTTGTCCTTTGGATGACAACAAGGTGAAAGGCAGTTGGAGTGTTCATAAGAGAGAAGTGAGTCATATGGAAGTTAACTTGGTCTTATTGCATGGAATCCCTAGATACAATGATGTATTGTGCGTTGGAGAGAACACGACTGAACATGTCGTGTTCTGACAGTGGCAACGGAGTGGGACTGACAATACTTATTGCCTGACTAACGGATGTAAATGGATGCGCTCCATTTCCCGCGGCATGCATGTTATGAAAGGTATTT
>Ga0160421_1000204_pt1 | contig 14456 bp, 10 predicted proteins | sample TAMARWmetagpilot_FD_108195 | JGI IMG/M metagenome (GOLD analysis project Ga0160421, IMG submission 108195) | Phycosphere-associated microbial communities from TAMU algal ponds, Corpus Christi, Texas, USA - TAMU ARW-7 10/27 metagenome pilot | ecosystem: Engineered > Artificial ecosystem >... | reverse complement strand
TCCCGAACGCGCCCTGCTCTTCCTCTCCGTTGCTTAAGACCTGCGAAAGGTAAGAAAGGTGTTGAGATGCGAAAGTACATACAATAGAGGACGTTTTTATCATTCACTTACTTGCTTTCGAGCAAAATTGCTCAAGCAAAAGCGGCATACGATTCGCAGCATCGTAAGACGATTGCTTCTCACGAGCACTGTCGATTACAATAGTGCAATCGGGAATTGTAATTGAGGTCTCCGCCACGTTAGTCGAAAGAATTACTTTCGTCAGTCCCGTAGCGGCTGGCTTGAACACTAGGTTCTGCTCCCGGGGCTGCAATCCGCCATGGAGTTGAAGAAGCAGTAAAGGAAACCCATCCGTCCAACGCTTAACCGCCTCCTGTGCTCTGTTAATTTCGGGAGCACCTGCCAAAAATACGAGAATAGAACCATCGCTACCGGCGCTGCTATTCGCTATAAGATGCTTCACTAGTTGGCCCAACATATCGTAGTCCACCAAGGTTTCGTCAATTCTTCTCACAAGATCTTCGACTGGAAATCCGTGGCTTGTAAGCTCTTTCGGTGGAAAGTCAACACTTTCCAGGTTGCTTTCTTCCATCGAGGTCTCGTCTTTATCTATGGAACCTGATGAATCACCATTTCTCTTCTTCTGTTTTCGGGGGATATATCCAGTCATCAGCAATACATCTTCCAACATATAGTCTTTGACAGGATAGGTGCGTCCTGGAATATGGATACGAGGAGTATTCTCCCCAAAATAGGCTGCAAAACGACCGGCATCCAATGTCGCACTCATGAGAATAACGCGAATGTTTTTTCGGCTTCCTATACTTTGCTTCAATAGTCCGAGGAGTACATCTGTATCTAAATGGCGCTCGTGAACTTCGTCAACAACAACGTGTGTGATACAGTCTAGGGCTCCTTCAGTCTGTAGTTGGCGCAGGAGGACTCCAGTTGTGCAAAACAAAAGCCGGGTACTTTCGCCCATTGCAGAGTCCCCCCGAACGACATATCCCACGCTACCAACTCCTGCCTGTTGTTCGCCTCGTTCTTCAGCCACCCTAGTAGCCACACCTGTAGCTGCCAATCTGCGAGGCTGACAAACAACGATCTTTGCATCATTTGGAGATTCTTCCAAAATAAATTGAGGTATCTGACTAAAACAATAGAGTCGATCAGAAACAAAGTCAGAACTGATAGCAAATGAAACTGACACTGGGAAAAAGTTTTTTGGTCGAACTTACGTCGTCTTTCCACATCCTGTATCCCCAGTAACGAGAACGACTCGACCACGCTGGTTCGGACCGATCACGTGAGAAAGACTTGAATCAAGACAAGTTACGACGACTAACAAATACTGACCTTATCCGCTTCTCTCATAACGCGGAGAAACTCCGTTCGAGCGGAAGCTGCCGGTAGAGACCTTCGTATCGAATTCAAAGATCTCGGTATGTTTGGGTGTGCCACAGCTGGCCGGGTATCTGTAGGGAGCTTGCTCCAGAAAGGACTTCGTTCGCGAGCACGACGGATCACTCGAGACTGGAGCTTGCCCCTTTCCCGACTGGGCTCTAGCGCTCTGTCGTCTAACGAGCGCTTGATTGTACTTGTTATGTCACTGTCGATATCGAGCAACGATACCAGCGATTCTGTTTTCAGCCTCTCGACATTCTGCAATAAAGACAACACAAGACCATGGATCTCGAAAAAGACAGGCTCGCCTGGTTGAAATGAGGAAAGGAACTTGGCAATTTCATAGTGAATGCTTGTACCGATCTGTCCGACAGTCCATTTACCCGAAAGCAATACCTTTTCGGGCAGTCTACTAGGGTAAAGACCTTCCTCCACAACAACGCAAAGTGAAAGCCCCCATTCTTTGAGCATCACTGAATTCGAAACAAAGGTGCCTTCTCTGACAGAGCTGAAATCAGAACCAAAAATTGCCTGCAATGCTTCGACCTCTTCGTGTGTAGATTCTACATTACTGTCTCTTTCGATGAGAGGTGTATTCAGCTGATGACACGTAGCACCCACTGCCTCTTGGACGATTTCCCAGAAGACGTCTTCAGGTTCTCTTGTGTCTCTGGAAGCCATTTTACAGAGCTCGTTAGCTTCTGGGACTGTCAGACCGTAGTATGCAGCGACTACAAGAGTTTCTGGAGGACAGCCATCTGTACCCGAAGAGTTGTGCTTAGTCCCGGTTTGTTTTAAAGAGTCAGGAACAACTACATCGAGAGTACGTCCTCGAGGATCGAAGCCTTCAGGCAGTTGGTCTTCGTTCAAGTGCACCAATAACCACTGAAGACAAGCTTCGTAGGCCTTTTCCCATTCGTCCTCCGTGAAAGCAGGGTTCTTCCCCACAACTTCGTCGAATGCAGAACGTGATTGACGTTTCGTAAAGCCTTCATGGCAGAGACGATGTTCCACATATTCCTGAGCGTCATCGTCCACAGCATCTACTGTATTATCTTCTCCATCATCATGCTGCAAGAAGTTCGTGTCGCCACGTAGCAAGCGTTCGATCTCTTTCCGAATTCTTGCGCCCATAAATACGGGATGATTCTGGTTTGCCATGCGTATATTTTCATGACGTCGAATGCGTGCGTTTCGCTCGCGGGTCTTCTCCTGTAACATATTCCGACGCTCCGCAGAACTTGCATATGAAGTCCCCCTGATCAGATTGGCTGACGCTTGCGCGCACCCCGGACTTGGTTGTGTTGAAATGGCGCTAGGTTTAGCAACCCTGGTGAGAGCAGAACCCGAAGTGACGCTCGCCTCATTTGACACGTCTTTACTAGCTGTTTTTAGTGCGTTGATTGCGTTTAACCAAGTCAACTTGTAGGGATCGGGAAGCTTTCTTTCGTGCGGCAAAGTCGGTGTTAGTTGAAGAAGTGCCAGTAAACAGGCTTCTTCTTTGGCTTGTTCCTCGTTTACCACCGAGGAAGCGGGTACAAAGAAGAGATCCTTTTGAGTATCTTTTCCGTCTGGAAGTTTGACTCTGTACCTAAATTTACCTTTCGCTTTGTCAATGTTCTTGTACTTGGGACAAATACGCTTTTGACGCTTGCACACTTCCTCCAATAGTTGGGAAGGAAGGCACTGCCATTGGGCAACTTGAGTTTTTCCGACATCGGTCGTCCTGGCTTCCTGACTCTTCAAGGCTATCTGTCCAGATGCACCCTTCTGCTTGTGCCCTTTTCCACCCCACGTCTGGCTCTCGGGATCCCACTTGTGACCCTTGGAGGGTCGGGGAGGTCGATTTCCACAAGTACAAGTAAAAGGATGATCGCAAGTACACTTAGGTGCTGTCGCCAACGCCGTCTTGACATCGTTTCCCTTCTTATTGGATTTTCCCATACTCCATTAATCGGCAGCTTCACGGTACAGCTGTTTCCGTCTATACTTTTTCGTTGATCGCTTCACTCTCCAATTGCCGACCATCGTACTTCGTCCCGAAAATATCAGTGGGCTTGACGGACGCTTTGTTTCCCCCAAAGTAACCTACCTATACGTCTGATGTGAAGTGAAATCTGAGCCCAGTTCAGTGTTTTCAAAGTTAAAAATAAATATAGTTCAAAATATACAAATACGGAGGCTACTAGCTAGACCCCAAGATCGACATCACACCTCTCCACGTAAGTTTAGTCGTGTTTGCTCTTTCTAACTGTAAATTTTCATCTTCTTCGTCCGCCAGCGATCGCAAAAAAGATACCTTTAGCACTCCTTAGCGTCATTTTATGAAAAAGAAATTGTTCGTGTGTATCATAAAAAGGTATAAAAGATTTTCTGTTGCCGCTTAGGATAGCTAAACTATCTGTGAAACACATACCTAATTCAACCCACTTGAGACCGGAGCTGCACTCTTGTCATACCATAACATCAGAGACATAGTTTGATTCGTTTGCTTTCTTTGCCTTACATCGGAATCTTCGTAAGCATGAAGAGTGCTGCTTTTCTCCTCTTTTTATCGGCTGCCGCGGCGTTTGCCCCTCAAAGACGAACCCAGTCGTTCATATCGTCGAAGAACAGTGAGTGTCATTGACAGAAAAGGATGTCATATCTTGCAAATTGGAATTGGATTGTCTTGTCACGACGAAGGTGATGACGTTGTCAGCTATTCTCTCATTTTTGCGGTCTTCGTCTCTCTAGTGGGATACGTGCCTGATGGAATGTCACCTGAGGAATATCGTAAGCTTCGTCAAAAGGAACAAGATAAAGTGAAAAACAAGCGCTTCGGTGCTTTCGGACCACAAACTTTCAAGTCTCGATCCATGCAGGCCTTCCAGAAGGATTTAGAGGAAGGCAAAGGCGGTCACTTGATGCCAGTTTTTAATGCAAAGGAAAAACTAAAATCGGGCAAGATCAAGAAGGAGGATATCCCCTATATGCAGCGTCTTGGTGCGTGGGACAACAGTGACGTGCAGAACGCGAAGAAAAAACAGTGGAGAGGATCGGACAAGAAGTACAATCAGAACGCGGATCAGGGAGGTATTGGATGGTCGGGCAATACCCCTGTGCGTGGTCCGCAGTCTATTTCGAAGTCAGAGCAGAAAACTCCGAAGAAGAAGTTCTTCGGACTTTTCTGACGCATCTTGAAGACTTTCAGTTTGGAAATAAGAAATGGGCAGTACAAAGTAATGTAATCCAATTTACGACTCTAGTGCAGGTTCCGCAGGACAGAGACCATATAGAAGCGCATGCAATCGATACATCGCTTCATCTTTAACGTAGTGAAATGCCACACTGTGTGCTGCGCAATGGTCCAAACCTTCTTTGATGTTGATGGAGTATTTGGCGTACCAGTCTGTGCTCTTGTCGGTCGGGAAACGGTAACCGTAGTGGTGACCTGGCATAAACGGCATATATCGCTCCCCACCATTTTCGTCCTTCGTCTCGTATGGGAATATGTTATAGTGTCTAAACGTCCTCGCCACCATTGTGTCCTCTGAAAAGGTGTGGGCGTGAGAGAAAAGATTGGGAAAGCCGTCGACTACCAACGTTTTGAGCGCCGCCTTATTCATGGTATAACCGGAACCACCAGAGTTGAAAATGTCGTTCATATCTCCCATGTAAGCGAAGCGTCGACCCAAAAAAAGAGGAACTTGCGTCGTTTCTGTACCATCGGGTAAGTATATTCCACCATTCGCTGCGGTCTTGATCTCCTCGCTTTCAAGATACAGACGTAGGTTCTCGACCAAGATATACAGGTCATCGCCGCCCATATGGAACCAGTCGTACTTTTCGTAGTAATTGTCATAGATGTAGCTTAACATACTCCGTATTTTCTGCCACATATTACTGTAGTCCTCCGGGCCTTCGTGCGGAATGTCGACAGTATTCAGTGTGGCATCAGTTTTGTTGGATGCAACAATAAAGCCATCACATTTTTGTCTATGAAAAGGATAGAGATGAGGACTCAGCAGTTCCATTCAAGCACTTAAATCACATATGATCTTACCCCCACGTCTCGGCAATCCTCTGGACTCGAGGGTGTGCACTCTCGATCGAGTAAATTCCGCAAAATATTTTGTCACGCTTTTGTAGAGACTTTTCGGCTTCAGCGTGCGCCTTAAAATCGACTTTTACTTTTTCATGCAGCATGCGGTAGTTGTTGTCTCGTTTGCTACAGGCTCGTGCCAGATCATCTCCCATGAAATTGATTGCAGGTGGGTTTTTGCGCAAAGCTGTCTCATCGTGTGTATACCCAAAGTTACCGTCAGTGTCTCGAGCCCCCCTGTGAGGGTCTTCGCGGTGACCGTTTGACATATCCACATATGCAATCTCTACAGGCCTCGCTCGTTGGACGATTTCAAGGCACTCTTTGCAGAGAGGTTTGGTAGGCTTTTTTTGGTCGTGCCTTTCTGGAATGACAAACTCCTCCTCACTCCCATCCACCTCTTGCCTTTCCTTGTCATTACGTTCACCATGCAATGGTGTTTTGCCTGGTACAACTGGTGTCTTTTCGTTAGCACGTTCGGCCGTGTTTGCATTACCTTCTACGGCATCAGCCGACTTCGCGCTTGTTTCGCTATTTGCTGCCATAGGTTTCCCTTTAGGCAGTTCCTCCGATGCTTGTAAGACGTTTCCTAGCTCTGGATTGACGCGGTCGATAAACCACTTAAAGTCACGGCATCTGGACGTCATGGCTGTGAATCCTGGTTCTTGCCTCGCAGCGGATTGGAAGGTTTCCCATTCCAGATACGTCATATCTGGATTGGCTGTCTTGGTGTAGGCGTTGAAAAACTTTTTTGCAAGCGTTTCGTCCATCCACGCTGCTGCAAAACGAGCCGCCTGTTGAGGAAGCAAGGATGCCGCAGGAGGCGACGCGTCTATGCTTGTAACTTTTGCGTCCTCCAGCATGTCGATTCCATCAGCGCACAACCAGAGGTTCATTGCTAGATCCAGATTCGCAGGCCAGGCTTCTTGAAGCGATTCATCGTGAATTGGTAGGTTCAAATACGTATCGAGTCGCAAAGCAATAGCTGCCCCGTTTAATGCCGGTGTTGGATAAGAGTCGCCGTTGTTCTGATTCATGTCTTCCGCACTGGACTCGGAAATGACCGCCGCCAACGTTTCATCAAAAGACGTTCGCTTACCGGGTCCCTCAAGGTTAAAAGAGACTGCGTTGGCCAACTTCATTGCCACGGTAGAATCTTCCTTACCCAAAAGAGGCGGAGGAACAATGAGAGCTTGTGTGACGGGTAACAACCATCGCCGTGATTCCAGCTGAGCACCGCCCTCCATCAACAAGAGCAACAAATCTTCTTGCGGAGATTTTAAGGCCGCTTGTTCGTGCTTCTCGGATAACAAACGAATAAATTCGACACCATCCGCACGCGACGCCGTTACACCCCTTTGCCTGGCGTTGAAAATAACGTGTACCTTGCGGCCATGCGCTTCCTCTTCCTTGGGCTGTGTCGCACCGGCATTGTGCAAGTCGGGTGTTTGGCCATGCCAGTGAGGAATAGTGCCACCGTCAATCTTTTGCAAGTCCTGGACCAAGGTCAAGTCTTCCGCCATGCCGTCGACGACGACGGTTACCACAAAGATACGATCCATGTCTGTTTTGGAAAAGACTGATTCGACGGAAGCGATAAGGTTTTGCCGATCGCGACCGACGACAACTACGGCAACGCGAGGGTGCGTAGGGCCGTACCCCATGATATCGACGCGATCCAGAGCGTTGCGAATCTCCATGCGCAAATTATTCGAAGCAGGCACCGAAGCGTTCCCGGGAATAGATGTTTTTACCCGAGGTGAAGAGGCCGCAAACAAGGCCATAATCATTAATGGCCAAAAACACGCGAAGGCGAGGAACAGCCGTGCTGTCGTCGAGTCGCCTTGTCGAAGACCATGCTCGCCAGCCTTTCGCTTCGAATTCAAAGACATGGTCGGTAATGCTAGGGCACCCGTGGCCATGTTGTCAGATTAAACCAGGAATAGCAAAAGGAACGAGTGCGGCGAAGCTTTCTTTGCCTTCGAAAATGTCAACGTTTGCCGCTTTGCTTTGCCAACAAGGATGACTTACAATTGAAAACACCAATCGAAGTGACTCGCAGAATCGTATATGGTACTATCTCTATGTCAGGCAAAATATATGGTAGGGTTGAGGGCCGAAAAAGAGATCACCTTTCTCTCACTGTTGAACTCCTTTCCAATCGCGAACCTCCGGGAGACAAGGCAATAAGTCCACTCTACGACATTTCTAATGTAAAACACATTTTTTTCATAAATGAGTGTCATTGTCAGCGCGAACGATGTCTGAAAAAGTCATCGTCTGTCCAATGATGTTCACGGCTTTAGACCTCTTTCGCGACGATTTGATGCAAACACGATAGACTGGTCTGCGTATCAATGTTTCTAGCAAGAGGAGTGTTGGCCACGACTCACAGTCATGTTTCCTCCCATAAAAAACCAGACCGAGACCTTTTCAGGTCTGAAAAAGCTTCAGCTGCTACAACATCGCTTTCTGTTCTCGAAGCAACAGTGTCGTTTACAGTCAGATACGAAATAGATAGTCGGAATGAAGTTGCTTGATATGATGGTAGCTTGTCAGCTGTTCTTTCAAATAGCCACTATCTCGGCATTCTCTTTTCGCAGGGTATCTTTCGGAACTATTTCATCGCGCCGTACCCAACACCAATCTCAGCTCTTCTCAAAGACCGAGAACAGTCGCAGCGCTCGTGCTGAAGCAGCCACACGATCTCTTGAAAATTTGCGAGAGAGGCAAATGGAAGAACTGGCAGAAACCGATCGTCTTTTGCAGCAAATCCGGCAAGTCGAGGTTAGTAGTCACAGCCCTACCAATATATCGAGCACAAACAAAGCGGCTGCCTCCATTCTAGCCGGAGTCGATTACGGATTTCAAAGTCGGAGTGAAGGCGCAAGTTTTTCCGACCTCAATGGCGGATCGCCTGCATTTGAAGGCTACGGACCACCCTCGAATTTGTGGAAACTGGGGACGCAGCAGTTTATGCGTAATCTCAACGCCATGAAAGGTGAGTACGCGGACGAGACCGACTTCGCTCTAACGGACTCGCAGAAAGAATTGCACGCTCAGCTAGACGCCTTGACGCTCAACGCCACCGGAATTTGGGACAGAGAAATGCAGAATGGGCCAATTGAGGCCCCACTCGTGATCAAGATACCGTACTTTGGGCTCTGCTATATGCTTGATGAGGTATTTGATGGCAAGTACATTCCATCGCGTTTCTTTTTATTGGAAACAGTTGCGCGCATGCCTTATTTTTCGTACATCACAATGTTACACTTGTACGAAACTCTAGGTTTCTGGAGACGATCAGCGGGCATGAAGAGGATACATTTTGCGGAAGAACTCAACGAATTTCACCACCTGCTTATAATGGAAAGTTTGGGGGGCGACCAAGCTTGGTGGGTACGGTTTTTGGCTCAGCATTCAGCAATCGTATATTACGTCGCACTATGCCTTTTATGGGGTATATCACCATCACTTTCATATCGCTTTTCGGAGCTGCTCGAAACCCATGCCGTGAGCACCTACGGACAATTCTTGGACGAAAACGAGGAAGCTCTCAAAAAGCTGCCACCGCCACTTCCCGCTATCGAATACTACGCATTTGGTTCCTCCGATCCATTCTACGCGGAATTCCAAACTACCGCCATGTCCCAGGGTCAACCGGTAAGGTCCGACTTTCATGACAATCGCCTGCCAGGATTATACTTGCGTACTAGGGCTAACTGAGCTTCGTCTTGTGCTTTCATAGCTGCGGCGGCCTGGTGAGTCCATGCTGAGCTTGTACGAGGTGTTCCAAGCCATTAAGGCAGATGAGCTGGATCACGTCAGCACCATGGAAGCATGTCTCGATCCCGAAGCCAACACCCGATCCCCCTCCGTTGAAAAACGCATCTTGCTCGGCCTAGCGTTGATTTCAATAGTTGGATTTACGGCATCAAATCTAGGCGGGGAGGCTTCCTTGATAGATTCATTACCAGCAGATGTTGTCGGCGAAACTTCAACGGGGGGAGCGGTTGATGCCGTCGTGGCTAGTATTAGTGCGGCAGCGGCGAAATTTTCACTCGACGAAACTTCCCAAGGTGGCTTGGGCAAAGCAGCGGTAGAGTTGGAAGAGCTAGGAGCCACCGGAGCTTTGCTTGAGGGGAGTCGCCGTGCCGTAATTGGGGCGTTGCAAGCTGTCCTTCGGTTCATAGGTATTCTTCTGTAAAAATGCCGGACGATGAAAGGCTCTAACTATAAACAAGCGATCACGGGCAGTTGCCGAAAGTCTAACTAGACGCGAGGACAAGAACGCCAATCCTTCACTAATTGCTAGCAACATCACTATTGTTTCATTGCTTGCAGAAGCAAAAGCACCGTACAGTCTTGCGAATCTAGATTTGAAAACAAAGTGGAATTGGCGAGGTTGCTCGTCATTTTAGGTGTAGCACGCTTTGCAATCACCAACCATAGCATTTCCGTCACAAAGTATGTGTAACTGGGTCATCTTCTAGGTTAAGGATTCATTCTTTACAAGATGGAACCAGCGTTGGCGGCAATACGGGGCCAGAGTTCCGCACATTCTTTGGCGACCGGGCCAGACACGGCCGACCCTTTCATTTCACCCTTATTATTGACAATAACTCCGGCACTATCTTCGAAATGAATAAAGACTCCTTCCTTCCGGCGAAAGGCCTTGCGTTGTCGGACAATCACAGCGGGCATGACCTTTTTACGCAATTCCGGCTTTCCTTTTTTGACGGCGCACATGACCATATCGCCACTGGAGGCCTTGGGGTAACGATTCAATCGGCCTCCAATGTTGCAAACCGCAATGATTCGCAAGTTCTTGGCACCCGAGTTGTCGGCGCAGTTAACAACGGCAGCCACTGGCAAACCGGCGGAAACCCTATGCTTGATACCGGAAGCCAGAGCGCGTCCACGTTGTCCTTTCTCACCCATGTTGGATTCTTCTTAATTTGTGATAGATACCTTAGATCTGTGAATACGGATTAAGAGGAAGAAAAGGTCAGAGGAAAGACTAGGAATGGTACTAAAGTGCTGGAAAACTGATTTTGCACCAAGCGGCAACGCGGCGCGTCCCAGAATCACAAGCAATCGGAGAGCGCCACTCAACAAGAGATTGCTGTTTCACATTCCTTGCATTGATTCAATGCAAGAGTTGCAAGTTAATATCCGAATTGCTCTGGGCCATGGAATCCCACGGTTACCACGAAACTTACCGCGTGCGACAAGATGGCAACGGTGGGTGGCGGGTGGGGATGAACCGGGGCGGGGGTGTCCGTCGGGTAGCGCAAAAGCGATGGGGGTGTCGCAGGTCGGGAAAACCCTCAAGGCGGACTGAGCGCCCGAGTGGACGACTAGTTTTAGTAAGTGTGGTGAGACGGTAAACGGTGGTAGCAAAGCCAGACGTGGACCGAATCCCGTACGGTTGGGTGTTTCGTACTTCCACGTGTATATAGTGACGTGGCTTGGGTGAGACGTTACTTCTACGAACCCTCGGACATGATTTTGTCGTAGCCGACGTTCGCAAAGATCCGGCAGACGCGGTCAACCGGTCGCGCTTGGTGCCGCAAATGCGGCATTGCTCTTTCCTCCGCAGTTCGTCCCGGTCAGATTCCGACCGCACCGAGCGTTTCGCTCCGGGGCCTGGTTCCTACCAATCTTTTCCGACAGTCACACACACTACTGTTTTGAACGAAGTGTAACATAACACGCAAGTGACCGCCAAACACATTTGTAATCGCCACCATGAAGTTTACCTTGCTGACCGTTCTGGCGGCTGCAGTTGCCGTTCCCGTCACTGCCGAAGTTTATCTGAAGGAACAGTTCAACGACGAGGTAAGTCTTTGGGGGTACGCGATCGATGACCATGCCTTAGGGGTCGGGACAAGATCCGGTCATCCGTATCGACGTTCCCAACGGTCGTTATTTCCAACGAATCCCTACTCTAGACCACACCCGTACCGTCTCTGACACTCGTACTCCTTCTGCTGCTGTGACATTGTCAGGCATGGACATCCCGTTGGACGGAATCCAAGGACTGGAAGCCGGAAAGCGATATGGGTACCTGGAAGCACACCGCCGGTGAATGGTACAGCGACGAAGCCGACAAGGGTATTCAGACGTCGGTGGACGCTCGCTTTTTCGGCATTTCGGCACCTCTCGATAAACCGTACACCTCTTCCAAAGACAAGGACTTGGTCATTCAATACAGCGTCAAACACGAACAGGATTTGGACTGCGGTGGGGCCTACATTAAGCTCTTGCCGGGCGGAAAGTCCTTCCAGCCAGCGGCCTTTGGGGGTGAATCACCCTACGCCGTCATGTTCGGACCGGATATTTGCGGAAGCTCCAACAAGAAAACTCACGTTATTCTGCACTCCAACCAAAAGGACGAAAACTTGCTGATCAACAAGCAAGTCATGTGTGAATCCGATAGCGTTACCCACCTGTATACTCTGGTAGTCCGTCCCGACAACACCTTTGAAGTCTTTGTGGACAACAAGTCGGTTCGGAGTGGAAATCTGGCGGACGAATTCGATTTCCTGGAGCCCAAAGAAATTAAGGATCCCGACGCCCAAAAACCGGAAGACTGGGTGGATAAGGCCAAGATCGCCGACCCCGAAGACAAAAAGCCGGAGGGCTACGACGACATCCCCCAAGAACTCCCCGACCCGGACGCAGTCAAACCGGACGACTGGGACGACGAGGATGATGGCGAGTGGGAAGCACCCATGATTGATAATCCGGAATACAAGGGACCGTGGAAGCCAAAGATGATCGAGAACCCGGACTACAAGGGACCTTGGGTTCATCCCATGGTTCCCAACCCGGACTACAAGGACGACGACGAAATGTTCATGGTCTGCAAGGACACATGCACACACGTAGGATTCGAGCTCTGGCAAGTCAAAACTGGAACTCTATTCGACGATATCATTGTGACCGATAGCTTAGAAGAAGCACAAGCATTTGCGCAAGAAACCTTCTTCAAGAAGAAGGATGGAGAGAAGGAAATGTACGACAAGATTCAAGCTGAACGACAGCCGGAGATGCCCGATATGGTAAGTGGCGAGACTCTTTCTTACTGATAAAACACCAATTTTCATGCACGATCTGATTACCGTTGTTGTTTTGATCTTTAACCCCGCAGGATGACATGGATATGGGCGACATGGATATGGGCGATATGGGAGATATGATGGACATGGATATGGATGGCATGTACGATGAATTCTAAGGTATTTCCTACGAGTACGAATGTTGAAGTCCAGTATCGCTTTAGAGTGTCAACTATTTTAGGTTTTTAATTAAAAACAAACTGCACCGATTTGGAAAAATAGATCTCTTATTCCTGGGGAGCCAGTGATCGTCCACGGCGTGAAGCTGTACGCCCCGCTTCACGGTGATCCTCATCCAAGCCATACCTTCGAGCAATGGCACCCAGCCACGAAACAGTTTCCACTTTGACAATCCCAGTACCGGCAACAGCAATCAGAGGGCGCTGATAAATTGGTTGGCCAGTTTCCGCTTTACTTGAGGAAAATCCGTGTAGTGCTTGCTCAGCCGCGCCATCCATACGAATCTTTCCAACCGAGCCGGTAGCGCCATTGCTTTTGCGCTCAAATCTACTATCTGGCTCGGCACTTTTGTTTTCGGTCCAACCATCGACGTACTCTACGTGCGCGGTAGCGAAACCGACTGGTCTAGCGGTGAACGCGCTTGTCTCCACCGAAATACGTTGTTGCCCAGCCGTTGTCAATGCGGGGCCTTTCGGCAAGTTTTGCACTATCTGTAACAGCAAATTGGGATCTTCCTCTTCGGCAAGCATTGCGCCGGTCTCAATTAAGCATTCGGCACTCGAACAAGACAAGAGGCGTAGATCGGCTTCAGCTTTGCGGTCCAGCGTCACGGCAACGCCACCGGAGTCCACTGTAATGAGACTTACGGAGTCCGGCGATAAGCTGTCCACGTGTACCATGCACGTGTTCCAATTTTTATTTTCTTTCTTTTCATGGAGCGTATCCTCAATTGACACTTCGCAATTGCCGTTGACCCCTCCTAGTTCGACTAAGGGATAGATTTGTCCATTCATTGGGTTATCTTCTATCGGTACGGAAAGGTTGCTCGTTTCGGTTCGAATAGGTCCATGATGTGATTTGATACGAATGGCTCGTCGCTGTGGTCGCCGTGGGCCGACAACAGATACATTCGCTCCACCATTACCCGACACGTACAGCGAGCTAATGTCGACTAGCGATCCTTCGTCGTCGGATTCCCACAACTTGGTAACCGATTCTTCCTGTCTCTTGGCTGACGAATTGATCCTAATGTCAATCTGATTGCCATGAATTTGCTTGGCTCGTATCCTACCAGATGTACGCAGCGTGAGTTTTTGTGCCTCAAGAACATCCGCAGCGTAGATGATGCTCCCTGAACCGTCGGTCTCCACGTCTATTTCGTGACCGCGCAGCTTCTTCACGATAATATCCCCATCTGCTGTGTACAATTTGACATCGCCTTCAACTTTACCCGCAATGGTAATCGAGCCACCATTCGGCAATTCGCAAATCAGGTTTGTCTTTTCAGGAATCTTTACAGTGAGAAAGGTTCCCGCCTCCTCGACCTGACCATCAGCCGTGAGATGAGCTATTCCGTCGTGGTAGTCGATTCGTCTCAAGTTCTCCTCTGATTTCGCTTCCTTCAGCTCAGAAACGATAGTGCCATCATCCAGCATCGCTCTATGCGCTGGTTTGGGACGTGCGTGTGGAAGAAGCGAGTTCTTTGACTGCTCACCGGCGACATTGCTAGCCTCGCTTTCATCCAAAACCGCTTCATCAAGCTTAAGCACAATATGAGATTCCGACCTGCCAATGGAAGTCATCTGATCTTGTTCGCGTAACGTTGTCATAGTAGCTTCCGGATTGGGGCTGCATTTAGAGAATACTTGCTTCAAGTCTGCTCG
>Ga0160421_1000203_pt1 | contig 14627 bp, 15 predicted proteins | sample TAMARWmetagpilot_FD_108195 | JGI IMG/M metagenome (GOLD analysis project Ga0160421, IMG submission 108195) | Phycosphere-associated microbial communities from TAMU algal ponds, Corpus Christi, Texas, USA - TAMU ARW-7 10/27 metagenome pilot | ecosystem: Engineered > Artificial ecosystem >... | reverse complement strand
ATTGACCGAAAGGATGGCGTAGGTAGGTTTTATCGGGCGACTTGGACAAACTTTGGTTTTCATATGATTGCTTCACTTATTATGTTGATTGCCATAAATGAATTAGGTGAAGCACTAATTGCCAACTATCTGACATTTTTAGATAAAGGAGGTCTATATCCATTGACTTTATCAAGTTTGATAGGTATGTTGGGTTCAAGGCCGGTGGCATGGATAGTGCATAAGGCCGATGCTAAATTCAATTTTATAAAGAAATGACAGAGAAAGCAAAGACTCGGGGCACTTGGGCCTATAGGGCCTTTGTTGTATCATTATTAGGGGCTATAGCTACACGTGTTTTTAGTTTTGCTGTGGATGCTTCTGATGCTCTTAATAATAGGACGTTTGATGACATCACCCAAAAAGGCGATATAATAAACCTACTAAAACAAAAGCAGGTTATTACTGCAGAAGAGGCTGAAAGATTCCGTTCCCATATTGAGGATGAAGACCGTCACATGAGCGCCGAGGAGAAACGTGCACTTATAATATTTGGTGAGACCCAAAAACGAATTGGTCAAGACCTTGACCAAATCAAGAATATGCAGCGAATCATCATTGAGAACCAAAACCGGCAAAGATGAGCCTAAGAAGGATACAGAGCGAATTTGCCTATCACGTAGCTTGCTTGATACATTACGCAAAGGATGAGCTGGACATTGAGGTTACTCTTGGCGAGGCTCATCGGACCAACGACCAAATGCTGCTCAACTATTACGGCTACGAGGTCAAAAAATCCCCTTCCGGAAATTCCTTGTACTTAAAAAAGCGAAAACCAACTAGCAAGGCCAAATGGAGTAGCCACGGGGATAGATTGGCAATCGACTTAAATTTTTTTATTGATGGCAAACTCACATATGACTATGATAAAATAAAGCCCTTAGGCGATTATTGGGAGTCACTACACCCCGATAATGTTTGGGGCGGTGATTTTAATAAAAATGAAATCGAGGACGGTTTTGTTGATACACCACATTTTCAGAGAAGGAAGAAATGAAAAAATACTGGACATATATAGTTGTAGGTATTTTTTTGATGACGGTATTGGTCCAAGAATGCAATCACTCATCCGATCGCAAAGATTATGAAGATGAGCTTCAGAAAAAGGACAGTGTAATCAATATCCAGAAATACGTGAATTCCGAGCTGCAGCGAAAAATGAAATTAGATTCAATTGAATATGAAAAGGAAAAACAACATATTGAAGAGCTTCGTGCCCGTTATCCTGATAATGCTCTTCTGGACTCCCTGTTTATCGCAGGACAAAATATTGATTGACCGGGATTCGCTATTCAATGTCTTGATGAATGTGGCAGAGCTGAAGGTGGAAGTCAAGTATCTCCAAGGTAAGGTCAACAATCAAAAATTGATTATCCAGGGCCAAGGTGTGGTAATTGATCAAACAGAACTAAAAGTAGATATCCTAAGTGAGCAAGTGAATAGAGTCAATAGAAAAAAGTTTTGGCCCCGACTTTGGGCCTTTATAAAAGGCATTGGAGTTGGTGGCTTAGTGGTTCTTTTACTTTGAGTTTATTCACTCTCTAAGCCTAACATTTTCAGCAAATCAACAATGTGGTGAGAATCTATGAAAACTGCTATGGTAGCGACATCATTCAATAGGGTATCATAGATTACATATTTTTCCATTATCTCATTGTTCTCCTCTAACTTTAAGTTTGAACCATTGACAATTAAGCTGTCAGCCTTGGATTTATATTTTTTCCATAGATTTTCTACTGTTGCAGCATTTGCAAACGTACCACTGTTTAGAACCCCGACTACCTTATCTGTTTCACCGTTTTCTCCGCGCACGATTATAGGCGACCCAGAACCTCCCCTAGTAGTGCGTATATCAGTTTGATAAGTAGTGATTGAATTCAGCGCTGTACCGGGGTTTTCCCATGGGTAAACTCGTACCATGTTCATAAAACCAACCACGCCCTTGCTAACTGATGATCTCAGGTTTGTCATGGGGAACCCTATTGTAAAAACTTCCTCTCCAGTAATTAAATGTGGTCTAGCCTGAATTTCGATACCATCAGAATCCCCCAAATTTTCATTATTGGACAAGTCGAGTATGATAACATCGGTCAATTTGGAATAGTGATAAACAGAATCAGATTGGATATAATCATCAAAAACCTTGGCCTCCAAGTTAAAGTTATCATGGTCTTGCAGCAATTCTATCATTTGTCCAGACGAACAAATAATTTTTTCTGGCACTTTGTTTGACCTTAAGGCTTCGACAACATCTTTTACAACATGAAAGTTCGTGACCAGTAGTTTGTCTTTTATCAAGAATCCTGTTCCAAATTTATCACCGATTTGTAGCTTGAATATTTTGTTTCCATAATATGGACGCATCATATTCTGTTCACTCGATTGTGCTTTTCCAAACATCGTAAAGAGGATAAAGCTTAAAAGGGTTAGGTATCTCATTTTGATGAATTAAAACGAAAGCTAATATAGCAATTCTTATGCCACCAGTATTTTCTTAGAAATTGTCCTTATAGGGAACATTGTAATCCAGAGTTTTGTAAAAAACTAAGATTTAGTTGAGATAGAAAAAGCCCCGGTTTCCCTTATATCGTCCAAAACATAAAGAAAAAGCACATCGCCAACCGGGGCATGACCCGTTGGAAACGATGTGCTTGACTGTTTTGGACGTTAACAAATATAAGGATGAACACACCAATTAGCTATTATGGAGGCAAACAAAATTTGATATCCACCATTCTCCCGTTGATTCCGACACACAACACCTACATTGAACCGTTCGTAGGAGGTGGTGCAATATTCTGGGCGAAGACTCCAAGCAAGGCTGAAATCATCAATGATTATAACAGGGAACTGATCAATTTTTATGAGTGTGTGCAAAACGAATTTGTCGACCTGGAAAAGATGATTCGAATCACACTTCACAGTAGAAGCCTGCACAGCGACGCGAGTGTGGTGTACAATAATCCACATATGTTCTCAAGGACAAAGAGGGCATGGGCTGTTTGGGTATTGGCTGCCCAGAGTTTTTCTGGTCAGCTGGATGGTTCATTTGGCTATGATCGGACATCTGGTACCACAAGCAAAAAAATAACGAACAAGAGGAAAGAGTTTACCTTAGATTTTAGTATCAGGATGCAAAATGTGCAGGTAGAATGTACTGATGCGTTGCGCGTAATAAGGTCCAGAGACTGTGAAGAATCATTCCATTATTGCGACCCTCCCTATTTTAACAGTGATTGTGGTCATTATGATGGATACAGCAAGCAGGATTTTATGGAGCTTTTAGAAGCGCTTTCAAATATTGAGGGCAAGTTTCTGTTGAGCAGCTATCCCAGCGATATTTTACAGGAGTACACCTCAAAAAACAAATGGTTTACGAAGACCTTAGAGCAGACAGTGAGCGTAGCGAACAATCCCGGCAAGCCAAGAAAGAAAAAGATTGAGGTATTGACGGCCAATTATGACCTTGGAAACGTTAGGGAGGAGCTGAGATTGTTCTAAAAACGGTTGTTTTCGTTGGCCTTTGAAAAAATATACATAAATTTATGTATATCAATTATTGAGTTGACAGACAGATTCCTAAAAATACCGTTCGACCTTCCCGAGTATCTGGCACAATATTTGGCCAGTAGGATTCGACGGCCGTTAATCGAATCCAAGGGAAATAAAAGACTGCTGGTTGATAGAAGGTCCTTTTTTGGAAGCCTTATAATGGATTCACTGGAAGTGTCGGAGAACCCTGTAGCATCTGATGACAGCGCTCTTCATGTTCTCATAAGCCCTCACTCTGGAGACCACTTCAAAGGAGCACCGCGGGGAAAGAGAAACTTTCTTAAAATAAATCCCGAGAAGGCCAATCGAATATTCCAGTACTTGGAAGATGATTTCAACAAAAAACTCATAAGCTTTGTGCAGGGTGCGGAATTTGCCCATCGCGAAAACGGGTGGACCCCGGAACAAAAGCGAAAGGGCATCAGAAAAAAGGCAATTTTCGAGTTCTGTATTCGCTATGAAATCTTTCCGAACAAAAAGAATATTGCGGCCATGGTAAAAAAATGCCAGCGATATGGAACAGATGACCCGAACGCCCACACATCCTTCTGTAAAAAAATTGGCGAAGTAGTGTCTCTTTAAATAAAAACCCTCAAACCCCTTGTTTATTGGGCTTTTCCAAATTATAAAGACTTAGTTGAAGTATAAATGGAATTTACGATATCCGTGTCCTCTTAACAGCGTTCATTCTCTTTTATAATTGTCTCATAAAATCCAATGATGGGCAACGACAAGACTATTTCGGAGATTCAAAAGGGCATTTGGATGGTTTCACCCCATATGCTATACCCTTATTTGTTATCTGCAGAAGAGCTTTTTTCATGCATTCCGACCGAATCCAACAAAAAGGAGCTTCAGGGAGGTCTGGTCAGGGAGGTCATAGACCCTGACGGAAACTATATAAACGTTAACCAGGACGACGTGCCAATGGATTCCGTTGGAATCGTAAGGTGTGTCGGGCCAATGTACAAATATGGTGGATGGTTCTACTGGGGCACGGACGAACTTTTGGCCTTTGCCCAATATTTTGATAACCATCCCAATATCATTGGACAGATTTGGCAGGATGATTCGGGCGGGGGCCTCATTTCTTCTGTAGCTCCGTATTTAAATTTTTTGGAGAACAAAAAAAAGCCGGTGGTTTCATTATTGGATATGTGCAGTTCCGCTTGTTATTACAAAAACTGCGGTACGGATTACGTGATGGCGGAAAACAACATCTCGGCCATGTTCGGAAGTATTGGTGTTCTGATTCAGTTCTACGACTTTGCAAAAATGCTCAAGGAAATGGGAATCAAGGAGCACATCATTGAATCCAATTTGAGCAAGGACAAGAACAAACCCTTTAAGCTCGCCCTGGAGGGAAAATATGACCTTATCAAGGAGGAAATGCTGGATCCAGCGGCCAAAATGTTTCAGGACCATGTAAAGGCAAAGCGGCCTTCATTGAACCATGATATCCCTGGGATTCTTTCTGGAAAGATGTTCTATGCGGAAGAGGCATTGGAACACGGAATGATTGACGGGATAGGAAATTTGCAGGCGGCCATTGAAAGAGTAAAGTTCCTTGCTTCGGCGAGATCTTTTATATCGATTACTAATTAAAGTTTAACAAAAACCAGAAAAATGAAAAAAAAGTTAATCGCCCTTTTTCCATTTGTAGCGGGAATCCTTCCCAATCTAAAATTGGACGGGAAAGAAAAGCTTGAGCTCTCCGAAGAAGACATGGGGAAGCTGGACAAAGAATCGGGAACGGAAAAGTTTGCCGAGAGTTTTATGGCGGCCTACAACAAATATATGGTCGTTGACGAAAAAGAAGCCAAAAAGGCCTTTGAAGGTTTCATGGCAGAGTACAACAAAGACGGCATTGCTGTTGAAGGAGCTCCAAAAGGTGGTTCGGAAGAATCCCCTGAAGGAGATGAAGTTCCAAAGGCCGAGGAAAACGATCAGATTTCCATGATCAATCAATTGGTCAAAGCAGGTCAAGAACTATTGGCCGAAAACAAGGAAAACAAACGGCAACTTGATGCCCTTAAAAAAGACCCGGAACCGGACGAACCGGAAACGATTCCCTCGGGATCACAAAAAGCAAAATCAGTGAAACATTCAAAAACCCACTTGTTCGCCAGCGGACAGGCCTATGATGCACTTGACCGTCCATGGAACCAACGGGTAGTAGACAGCCTTGAAAGTGGTGCACCAATGCGTGGTGCTACAGTTTGGGACAAGGTCAACATAGATAAATTGAATTCAGACCTTGGGGCATATGCGAGAAGGAACAGCTCTGAAATTATGAGCATGATTCTTGATGGATACGATATTCCTGCCCACTGGAACATCGTGACCAATGTTCAAGACCAGTATGTTTTTACAAGCATTGCAACTGGAGAGGTTACCCAAGCGTTCAAAAAGTCTTGGTTGCCAAAGAACAAGCAGAGATTTGTTCCTGTTGTCAATAAGGTGTTCGATAAGCAAATCGACATTACTTGGGATTCTTCCGAACTCAAGAGCATCGAGAAGAGCTGGTTGAACATGTTCTTTAATGATGGGTCCACTCCTTACAAAATGAGCTTTGCCCGATATCTATTGAGCGAAATCATGAAAAAGGCCAGAAAAGAGGACAAAATAAACATGTTCAAAGGAGTTTATTTTGACCCAGAGAACCTTCCAGATGGAACTGCCGGAAGCTTTATGAATGCAATGGACGGTTTCTTAAAGCTTGTTTCGGACCACAGGAACGTTGATTACAAAGCGCACAATCTAGACCCTATCACAGCAATTAATGCCTACGATGTAATTCAAGATTGGGTTGAGAACGATATTCCCCTGGACATCCGAAATATGCCAGGATTGGTGTTGGGTGTCGGGAATGATGTCCTAAGATGGTACAAAGAAGGCCATAAATCAAAGTATGGCACCAACAACGATTACAGTGAGTTGGGCGACCATGTTTATGAGTTTGATAACATCAAGTTCGTCAAGCACCCTCAAATGGAAGGTACCGGATTCATTTATTTGACCACCGAGGACAATAACGGTATCATGGTAGATGTTCCAGGCGAGGAAAGTCTTTTGGAAATTGAGAAGGACAAGAGGGTTATCAACGCATTTGCGGACTATAAGCACGGGGTTTATTTCAAAGCCTTTGGAGCGAAAGTGGACCCTAATGCCGAACTGGATTACGAGGACCAAATTTTCTTCAGTAACAATGTTGAACTTTTGAACACGACCTACGTACCGGTAGTATCCAATGATGCCACCCCGTCGGTTGCCGACCACCATGCTTTGGTAATAGGCGCCAACAATACTTCCGCTACGAACATTACCAAAATAGATGATGTTGTGGAGGGCCAGACCTACTATTTAAGGGGCAATGCCTCCTCAAATGTAAGTACGGTGAAAAACAACACAGATATCATTCTTTCAGATGGGGATTTTGCCCTTAACGATGGAAATGAAATCGTATTGATCGGACTTTCAGGCGGAAAGGTCATAGAATACTCCAGAAAAGTTGCGGGTACGGTACCAGAACCGACCAAGGTAGAATTAGCTGCGGATGCGACCACGGCCAACGCCGAGGATGGCAACTGGTTTATTACCCAAGCCAATACTGGGGGCACCGCCTTTACCAACATTCAAAATGCTGTAGCCGGAGAAGTCTATACTCTTGAAGGAGGAAGCGGTACTAATAGTACAACGGTAGCCAACTCAGGAAACTTCCTATTGACCGGAGCGTTTAACGCAGGGGTCGGAAACTTCTTGAAGGTGAAGTACAATGGAGCCAAGTTCGTCGAAATCGAAAGAGGATAAGTTCATTCCCCAAGGGCCTGTCCCTTGGGGTATTTGTTTAACTAAAAACATTTATTGAGATGTATACAAAACCAAGTTTGATATCAAAGGGCAATGGCGGCGCCGAGGACAAGAACTTTGAGATAGTTCTCATAGACTTGAACGATGTGTTGACATGGCCTTCAAGAGACGACAACAAGGTCAAGATGTTGGGCAACATTGTAATGAAAGATGGTAAGTACGTTACAAAAATGCAGGTTACTGCAAGTAAGACTTCATTACCATTGGGCAGTGAAGGTGAAGAGGATAATGTTTCCTTGAATTCGTTACCGGAATTTTCCTTTCCCGGAAGCACATTGGACTCCGAAGAGTTCTTTGCCAACTGGCTGAACAAGAGTATGGCCGTGGGTGTCCGTGTGGGTGCCTGTGGTGGAGAAACCCCTTTTTACAGGATTTTCGGGACCCCATGCGCACCTTTGAGCCTTTTGCCTGAAATTCAAAATGACAACGATGCCACCGCATCCATGGTTAAGTTCCAACAGTTTGCAAAGACCAGGAACATGCCCGGAAGATACAGTGGGACATTTACCCTTGCGACCGTGAATACCGTAACGGCCGATGCTACGACCGTGGATGTTGCCAATGGAACCGGTGAATATCAATTGCAGGATAACGCGGCAACGACCGTTATTACCGATATCTCCAACGCTGTTACCGGAGAGGTATATACCTTGTTGGGAAGTGGTGGTGCCAACCCTGCCACAATTGAGGCCTCCAATACCAATTTTGTATTGGCCGGGGGTGTTGACTGGCAAGGGCTGTCAGGAGCCACTCTTACCGTTAGGGCCTACGATGCAGGAGGCGGTGACCATGTATTTGTGGAAGAGTCAAGAAGTTCGTAACATAGTTTGAGTTAGTTAATTTAGGTTAGGAAGGTCCTGGAGAAATTCAGGGCCTTTTTTGTGCTTGTTTGGCAGCTGTCCTCTTAACAGATGCATGTGCACGGTACTTTCGTTATAACATCAAAATCCACATCGATGAAAGCTCAGGAGCAAAAACAAGCAGTAATAAATTTCTTGAAACACGACCGTACACTTTTGGGCGGCAGAAACCTATACAATAAACTCGCTGGAAAGAACCTTGCTTTCCAAAGACAGCTGGGAAGATGGACCAATACTCCAACCAATGTAGAGCGATTGTGTCACGAACTGGCAAGAACAGTAGGTCTGGAAACAAGATTGCTGAGAGTTCTGATGCAAAAGCCTGTAGAGCGAACTAAAGGGCGCCCGGAGGAAACTTCACCGCTGGAAATTGTAAAGGACAAGACACCGGAGGAAAAGTTAATGGAACTAGATATTGATAACGGTTCCTACCAAGAAGCGGTTGCCATGGTGAAAGAATTGGAATTGCAGACCAATGGACGTAAGCACACGGATTTAAAGCAAGCATTGTTACAAGCGAAATCTGAATTGGTTAAAGAGCAAGTTTCTGGCCTTCCAAAAGAAGTAAAGGCAAGCATCAAACTTAGAGAGCAGTTTCCATTTTTGAGAGATGCCGATTGTCCTGATCCACTTAAGCTTTTGGTCAACGATTTGATTACCTCCTATGAAAAATTCAAGGAAAACCAACCTAGACTACACGAGAAGCTTTCCGATGCTTCGGCTGAAGAATTGGCAGATGTAGTTCTAAGGGATTATGTGTCCAATAAAATGGCGTGGTCCGAGCTCGAATATTACAAGGAGAACGGAAAAGTGTTGGGGGAACATCCAATTTTTGAAGTGATCAAGGAAAAAGAGGAAATTTCAACCTTAAAGACAGAGGAACTGGCCAAGAAGATAAAAAACTTGGAGAACAACATCTCCAGAAACAAGAATAAGGGCAACGATGAACTTGTCGAAAAGCAGGAAACCCTCTTAGCGCATGCCAAGCAGGTTCTTGAAAAAAGATAACACATGCAAAAAATAAGCGAGTTTTTGTCGGGACTTACTGCATCCGATTTGGAACGTGTTGAAGAGCTCGCATCACAAAATTTTGCGCCAAGCCAAATATCGGAGATGCTCCTTTTGGACAAATGGGCTTTCATGAGAGTGTGGAGAGATCAGGAAAGTGTACTTAGAAAAAGATACGAGCTTGGCAGAACCGCGATTGCCGAGGAAAAACAGGTCAACCTACTGGAAAAAGTAAGAGCGGGAAACACCTTTGCCATTCAGCTCCATGACAAGGCCGCAAAGGCACAGAGGTTTGAGGACATTAAAAACGAAATTTTCAATCTTGAGTAAAAAAAAAAGCACATAGAGAGCGAACTTGAAGGGATGCATTACAGCATCCTCGAAGATTGGGTCGATAAGGGCAGAACCGAGACCCTTCCGGATGAAATGGTCGAATATCTGGAACAGCTTACCATGGTTAACCAATTATGGAACTCCCAAAATAGCCCGAACAAAATACTTCAAAAGTTACAGGCCAGTTATCCAGAGCTAAATGCCAAGACAGCTCGTAGCCGAATGGACGATGCCTTTACTTGGTTCTACCTTGATGACCAAGTCAAAAAGGACGCCTACAGAAACATGCTTTTTGACAAAATGCTCAAGTTGGTGGACGCGACAATTATCTCCGCCACAAGCCCGGAGGACTACGATAGGGCATCCAAAATACTTTTAAGGGCATACCGCGTTAAACAGCTGGACAAAGACGAAGAAGAGTCCATACCTGAAGAAGCTTTTAAGAAACCCATAAAGATTTACAGTTTGGATACCTCAGAGTTTGAAGACCTACCAGAAGCTCCAGACCGTAAACTTCTGGCCGAATATATTGATCAGATGAACGTCACCGAGGCTCAGGCACTTCGCATAAAACAGGATGCCGGAATTGAACCAAAACAATTGTTTGACCATGAGGATTCAAAAGAACGTAGACAGGAAAGCTGAAGATGTAGAGCTCAGGTACAGTAATTGGTTCAGTCAATTGGTCAATCTACTCCAAACGACGTTTCTCTTTGTAATCGGCGGCCGTGGCACGTCTAAATCGGAAGATATACTTGCAGAGAGGACCATGGATATTGCCTATGATATGCAGGGTGCATTTGTGGCACTTTCGGCGGATACCTTTATGAACGCCACTAAGAACATTGTGCCCAGCATTGTGAACGGATGGAAAAGAAAGGGCTGGGTAGAAGGAATTCATTTTGTTGTGGATGTGAGGCCCCCGAAACATTTTAAACTCCCATATAAGCCAATATTCAATTGGAAGCACACTATTACAACGTTCACGGGTACCCATTTCAAAATAATATCCCAAGACAGGCCATCGATTGGGGCAGGGGATTCCTTTCAGCACCATGTTGGAGATGAAGCTAAATACCTTAATGAAAAAAAGCTGAACAAGGTGAATCCCGCAGTTCGCGGTGAGTTTGTAAGATTTGGTCACTCACCTTTCTACGGAGGCCTTACGTTCACCACTGACATGCCCAATGTAAACCAGGGAGAGTATGACTGGATTTTAAAAATGGCGGAGAACATGGATAGGGAGAAGATAAAGTACCTTCTCTATTTAGCGGTTGAAGTCAATAAAATCCGTGAGGAGATGGTGAGGAGGATGCACTTTTGTAAGGAACACCCTCATGACACATCGGCAAAAAGAAAGCTCAAACGTGTTGAAAAGTTGCTTAAGAAATGGGAGGAGCGCCTGAGAAAATTCAGGATGAACACAACGTTTTTTTACGTGGTAAGCTCCTTTGTAAACGCAGATATACTTACTGAGGGGTATTTTAAGAAGCTATTGGAAAACATGGATTTCAAAGAGTTCATGGTGTCAATACTATCGCTGGAGCCCAAATTGGAAAAGGGATTGATGTTTTATCCGAACCTGACACCGAATAATTTTTTCATGGACGGCTATGCCTATGAAAACCGTGACCGTTACAAATCCACTGATGATTATGTGGAGAGCAGCCTTGATTTAAGATACATCGACCACAATGCGCCCTTGGAACTTGGATTGGATACTGGCAATATGTGCAGTTTGGCTATTGGTCAGGAGCAAGGAAAAGTTTTACGAATCCTAAAAGAGTTCCATACACTTCCACCTAACTTTTTACCGGAACTAGGAGAAATAGTACGTGACTATTTCAAGTATCATAAATGCAAGCAAGTAATGCTGTGGGCCGATAGGGCCGCAAATAAATGGAAGCAAGTTGGAGAGGACCATGCGAGTAAGTTCAAAAAGGCAATAGAATACGATAAGGAAGGGAACCGAACAGGGTGGATAGTCACATTGATGACCGAGAATCAAGGAAATATCACCCAACAACGCGAATATGAGCTAATGTTGGAGTTGATGTCAGGCAGCAATAAGGACCTTCCTTTGTTGCTGATAGATAAACACAACTGCTCAAACATCAAGAGCAGTATGGAACGTGCCGAAAAAATTATCAAGGTGAATAGAGATGGAAACAAGACCATCCACAAATGCAAAACCAGTGAAAAACTGGAATTTTCACAACTTCCAAAGAAGTCCACCAACTACTCCGACGCGGTAAAATACCTTTGCTGCAGACAGAATTATCTTGATAAGACAAAAGGATGGACCACAGAATTTGCAGACCCAAGTAGCTACTAACGTGTTATTTACATCCATTAACGGCACAATTGCACCTGTTTTCAGCAAAAAAGAGATGCCAACTTTTTAAATGTCAGCAATTTGACCCTTGAAAAATTTTTTTAAAAAAATTTTGAGTGAAAAAGAAGTCCGCCACGCTCTCCTGAAAAGATGCATCTGCACCATATTGCATTTTTAGAGATATGATTGTCCTCTTAACTGGCCATATCGGGCATTAATATTGTTCCATGGACAATCAGGGACAATATTCAGACTATGCAGAACCCATTACACTGATGAAAGAGCTCACGTTGAGGGGTGAAAGCTTCAAGATATCCTTTAGAAAGAAGAACGGGGAGCCTCGGGTAATCCACCGTGCACAGATTAGGAAGCAGCCAAGGAGCAAGGATGACAAACAATCGGCATATAAAATCCAATTGATTGACAAGGATAGGGATGAACTAAGGTCGGCATACATTCCATTGATATTGGCCGTTAACGATAAACCCATTATCCTATGAAGGGAATACACAGACTCAATCACAAGGATTATATCGGTGTCCAGGAGAACAATCTCTATTATTACGAGATAACCGGATCGGAGCGCGACGCCAAGTCAACTGAGTCCACGAAAGAAACTTTCAGCGATTGGAGTGAAAGCCCGATTGATGTGGGTGACTATAAGGTCATTCCATTTGGCGCAGACAACGACATTCCAAAAAAAATACAGGAATCCGTATTTCCCAATTCATTGGCCCCTCGTCTCCAGAACAGAAAAATCGAGCTGCTTTTCGAGCAGGGGCCATACCTGTACCAGCACGTTAAGGATGGAAGGAAATACTTCAGGGAACCAGTGGAGGAATCCAAGATACAAGAATGGCTGGATTCCATAGGCTATGAGGATATCCTATTGGCAAACGCTACAGATTATTATTACCAAAATCAAGTATTTAACAAGGTGAGGCGCGAGCTTGGATATCGCTTGGGAGATGGCGGGTTAGGAGCTATAGAGCACCAACCGGCTTTTGATTGTAGATTGGCCTATCGAAGGAACGACAAGAAAAAGGCACCGACACATGTATTGGTGGCCGATTGGGACAACCTGCAGAACGAAGATGTAAAGGTTTATCCATTATATGACCGTATGGAGCCTACTAAACATAGATTGTCAATGCATTGGTCAAAGTTTGCTTCCTTTGGGAAAAGAGATTACCCGGTACCCGATATTTACGGTTCATTGGAATGGATTGACAGGTCTACCAGTATTCCAAAAATTTTCAGGGCACTTACCGAGAATTCTTTGAACATCAAGTGGCATATCCAATCACCAGCAGCGTATTGGGACCGCAAAAGAAGTCAGCTAAAGGAAAACTGCCAATCCCAACAACCACCAATACAATATAAAGAGCAGATGCTCGTGGACCTTAAAGAACAGATTCTTGAAAAATTGTCCTCTTTATTATCGGGAGTTGAGAACGTTGGAAAGTTTTGGCATAATGAGTATGTGATAGAGCTTATCGGTGCCAATGCAGTTGAGCAGGGATGGAAAATTATGCCAATTGAGCAAAAAATCGAGGAATACGTCACCGCTCAGATAAAAATCTCGGAAAAGGCCGATTTTGCCACCGTAGCAGGACTAGGACTACATGCTGCTTTGGGCAATGTTGGTGCTGACGGAAAGTCTGACTCTGGAAGTGAACAGCTTTATGCGCTTAAAATCCATCAACTCACTTCGGTGAACATTGCGGAATACCATGTATGCAAATCCATAAACGACTCTTTGAAGGCCAAATTTAATACCAATATCAAAATAGGATTTTACCATATTAATCCGGAAAGGGAGCAGGATATTACCCAAAGTCAAAGAATTGCCAATAACACACCAAGTAATCAGTGATCATGAAATTATTGTTCAACAGGGAAGTCAATAGCGAAAAACAGGGTCAAAAGGAAATCAAGGAGACCTTGGGATTCTTGAGTGCCGATATGTCATTTACAAACCTGGAATCGGATATCATCCTTTGCACCCCGGACTTGATAGACTTGATTGGAACTGAGGTATACGATAAAATGGCCGATTTCTATAACGGGGAAGATAATCCGCCAACTGAAAATGCAGAAGTTGAAAGGCACAACAAAGCTGTAAAATATGCCCAAATTTATATCCTCTCAATGGCCTATCTGGATTATGCTTCGGATAACGACCTAAATCATGGCAATGATGGCCGTACGGTACGTACCGAAGAAGATCAGGACAAGCCATTTGAATGGCAAGTCAACAAAAGCAACTCAAGCATTAAAAAAAGGGGATATAAGGCATTGGATCAATTAATGCTGCTGTTGGACAGTTCTGGATGGACCGAATGGACCGGAAGCGACCAATATAAGCAGGCCAATTCCATTTTCATCAAGAATACAAAGGAATTCGACACTGTTTTCCCTATCAACAAATCAGGACAACTTTATTACAGGCTGGTTCCATTCATGGCGGATATCGAGAGCGACAAAGTTTCCCCGATTTTGGGAAAAGATGTATTTGAATCATTGAAAACCGAAGAATCGCCAGATGCAGGCCAAAAGGAACTCCAGAGACTTGTCAAAAAGGCGGTTGCCCATCTATCATTAGGGAAAGCCCTAAAAGCATTTCCGGT
>Ga0160421_1000202_pt1 | contig 14642 bp, 17 predicted proteins | sample TAMARWmetagpilot_FD_108195 | JGI IMG/M metagenome (GOLD analysis project Ga0160421, IMG submission 108195) | Phycosphere-associated microbial communities from TAMU algal ponds, Corpus Christi, Texas, USA - TAMU ARW-7 10/27 metagenome pilot | ecosystem: Engineered > Artificial ecosystem >... | reverse complement strand
CGACTCACCCCCAATCTCACGCGTGCCCAGCTTGCCGTTTGGAAGAATCACAAAGCCGTACTTCACGGTTTTTTCGACCTCCTCCGTTGCCAACTCGTTACCGACGAACACCTGTGGAAGTGGGCGGGCATCCTCAATCGCCTGCTCCACCACAAGGCAGTTGCTCGCCGCGTCCGCGTTCTCGGATGCGATCGCAACCTCCGGTGAGTTCAGCTTGCCCATCCACTTCGACCGATCGTGACGCCTCACAACGTGAGACACACACTGCGGGGGCAGGGCTGCCAACGAAGCGGGTACTTCGCTGTGCCCTGCCCCCTTGCCACGCAGGTGAGAGAGAATCTCTGGGTTGTCTTGGAGCTCAAACGCGGCATCGGTGTACGCATCCCAGAGTTGGTGCGCCTCGTTCTGTATGGCGAACGCAGCGTCATCCAATGCGCGAAGCGTCATGGCTACGTCACAGTTCGCGTTCGTGTCATTCATGCAGATCGTGGAAAACACGCTCCGCACAGCGGATACAGGGTCGGCGTCCTTGCCGATGCTTCCGACTAGCAGGCGCACGGCCTGCTCCAATGTCGCCTGATCCGCTTGAGTTGGGTTGTGGAGTTGGGTGCGGTTCATGAGGTCACCGCCTTCGTGTCATACGACGATTCAGCAGACAGGGCAGCATCTTTCGATGCGTAGGTGTCGCTCACGAGGCACGCCATTACAACAGCTTCTGCATAATCCCAAGTGTCGTCGCAGTCCAGTAACTTGCAGTGAAGCGCCTCGCCGTCCTCACCAACCTGCAACTCACGAGCGATACGTATTCCGTTAACGTCAACAGGTAGCCACACCTGCCTACCTAGATACACGCGGACTCCATCAGCGGTCACGCTCGTATAACGGGACAGCCGATTCAACTCATCCCGTATCTCCACCGCCAGCCCATTCGGAATCGTCGTGCGGGCGTGCGGGTCGTCGCCGTTGAGTTTGGCGGTGATGATTTCTGAGAGGGGGTGACTCATGAGGCCACCCCCTTTGGTGCGGGGACGACGGTGTAGCCGTGACCATCCATAGTTGCATAGCCGCCTAAGTCAGAGGCCCAGAAACGATTGGCGGCTTTGTCCACCTTCCATACCTGTGTAGGGTTACCGGGACCGCTCCACTGAATCCAATCGCCCACCTTGAGGTCGGTCGGGTTGCTTAGGGCGATCTCGTCTAGGCGACGGGTGATGATTTCTGAGAGGGGGTGACTCACATCGCACCCCCTTCCGGCTTGCCGTCGTGAGGCGGGTGGAAGCGGTGGTGGCCTGATGAAGGCACCGCAGAGCAGTCGCACAAGCAGACAAAGACAGGATCGCCGTCACACCGCTTACAGTGGACAGACGACGCTTCCAGAATGTGTTCCATGTCTATCGAGTGATAGTCTTCGGAAAGAACTACGCACTCGACTTCTTTGCCGTTGTCGTCGTAAAGCACAACATCGCCCGGCTTTACATAGTCGCCGTTTTTGTCGAGATACAGATGGTCGGCTTGTATGTTCGCCATCACGCCTGCCCCCCTTCCGGCTTGCCGTCGGGGTAGTTCATCGAACCGGCGAAGGTCATGGAGTCGATGCAGGGGTTGTCGGAGACGCGGATGTATTCACACGTCACGGAATAGATACAAGAAACGCGACCACTGAAAAAGTAAGCCGCCCCCTCGCTGTCGCTTGCGGATTTGACAAGCAGATGCCTTTGGTTACTGCTCCGGTAGACGCCTTTGGGCCACTCGCTCACACTGCCCGTGTAGGTCTTCACCGGCTTCGATTCCGGCGCGTCCTGCTGAAACTTGATCTGAACTTCCGACATTCCTCATTCCTCAGCGGCGCTCGCTGAGACGATCGAGGATTCGCGCCAGAGTTACGGCGGCTTCAACAAGAAGCCCGTCCTCTGGCCTAGAATGCCGCTCGTTTCGGGCTAGGGGTTCGAGTCCCCTGTCCTCCACTTCGACATTCTGAATCCCCGAGACCGTCTCACCGGAACGCGGCAAGCCGCCAGTAGGCGCGGCGGATCCGGGCAGGGAATGCAAGCTCACTGGGCCCGAATCAACGCCGCACTTCTTGGCGTGGGTCTCTGAGTTATCAATCGCTGGTAGCGAGCTTGCGTTATCAGTATCGGCTATCAGCCCCTGTCCAGTCAAGGGGCTTGTCTCCATTTTTGCAGAAAAACTCTCGCCCAACTCACGCGCCACCCCCGCGTGCTCCTCGTGCTCGATGTCCCGATAATGCTTCGTCGTCGTCTCTAAACTCCTGTGCCCCAAACGCTTCTGCACAAGCTTCGGGTCTACCTTCATCCGCAAAAGCTGGGTCGCGTGGAATCGGCGGAAACTGTGAAATCCAAGCCACCGGCCCGACCCGTCCTGCACGGAAACGCCGCCCGCCTCAAGGTCCGCGTAGAACACGCGCGGGTGCGGGCGATCGAACGGGCGGTCATCGGTGCCGGGCTTGCGTGGGTGTCGCGCCAGAAACTCACGCAATATCTGCGCGTCGAGCTGCGAGATCGCGATCGTCCTGGCCTTGCGTTCCTTGCCCGTCCCCGTGGCCGGAACGTGCACGCACGGGGCCGTGCCGATCAGCGTCAGGTGCCGGACCCGCAGTTGCTCCGCGATGCCCACCCGTAGCCCTGTGCACGCCATGAGCCAGTACAGGCCAGACCGCATCTTGGGCAGGCCGTCCCCGGACGTGAACGCCGGGCGTTCGTGCGTCTCATCGAGCATCGCCGCGCGGAACACGGCAAGAACCTCATCCTGCGTGAACGCCCGCTTGGGGTTGTCCTGAAGCCGTGGAAGCCGGATACCGTCACAGGGGTTCGCCCACGACGCGGGGGCCATCTCCGCCTGCCTGCACCACTCAAAGAACCGATTGAAGGCCGTGATGTAGTTCCGCATCGTCTTGGGCGACAGCGGCTCACCCTTCACCCCGGACTCTGACAGGCCCGCCAGATAGCCCCGCATCTTCGATCGGTCGAGTTCGTCCACTGTCTCGATCCCGAGGGCGATGCACATCCGCCCGACCATGCGGGGTACGCGGGTGGTGTGATCCTTTCCGAGCTGCTGGACAGACGCGTCCCGCTCCCACTCTCGAAGAACCTCATCCCACCGAACGGGCTGGGATTGCTGAACTTCCATCGGGGCCACCGTACCGCCCCTGTCCCCGCAAGTCAATATGATTTCTACAGTTACAGCCCCATCGCACACCACTTTGGGTGGTTGCTCCCCCTGCCTCACATAGATGCGGACGGATGGTTGCTCCTCTGTAGGTGCGCGTAGATCCGCGTAGCTGCTGATAGGTATCGGTGTGTGTGTTTCCCCTGCCCCTGCATCATGGTTGGCGGCCTGAATCATGCGCCGCTCATACATAATCAGGGTGGTATACGACTTGTCTGGGTCAAGGTTGTGTAATTTCGCACAAATTTGTGGGGAATGGGTAGGTGGGGAAAGTTGTGGCCGGGGGCGCGATTCATCTTTGAATCACCTTTGGTGAATCGATTCATCACGAATCATCAGGGCTGGTAAAAAGTCTGGAAAAAGTCAGGTTTCTGTGTTCCATGTAGAACACGAACGGGTATACTACGGGCACCAAGCACGAACCCTTTCTCTGAGGAAGGGTTTATCCCATGCGATCACGCATCCTGCTTGGCGTCCTCCTGATTTCCATGATCCTTGTGCTTGCCGGGTGTTCGTCTGCCCGGCTCCGTGAGAACGCGGACAAGCTGGATCGTGGCGCGAACCAAGTCCGACAAGTTGCCGAACGTGTTGAGCAGGGCACGGTGGATCACGCCGACCTGATTGAGGCGTTGCGTGTGTACGTCCCTGAATCGCTCGCCGACGAAGCGGCGCGGGTGCTGGAAGTGGCAGAGGATGCGCCCGGTGCTGCCCGTGACGTTGCGGCACTCATGGAAGACCTCGCCGACGACTGGCGGACGCAAGCCGATCGTGACGCGGACGCATGGGAAAACACGCTGGTTGGCGGCATCGGGGTTGCCGAGGCATTGCTTGGCGGCTCGACCGTGCTTACCGGCCTGCTCGCTGGCGTGTTCCGTCGCAAGCAGAAATCAGCCGAGTCGGTCACTGAGGACATCGTGACGTCTATCCAGTCCAGCCCCGCGATCCGCGCCGCGATCGACGGCGACGGCGGCAACGACCTCCGCAAGTCGATGAGCGTCAAGACTCAGAAGGCCGTCAAGAAGATCAAGCAAACGACCTGAAAGGACTTGCAATGAGCAAGAAAGCTATCGCATCCCGTGTTCTCAAGTCGCTGTTTGGTGAGGAGTATTTTTACTCCAACCGCGAGCGGCTGCTTCGTGATTTCGCCAAGGTAGTTGGCGACCCCGAGATTGAGTTGGGCATGACGGTGGATGACATTTTCGCTAAAGCCCGCAGCATGGGCTTTGGAACCTGACCTCTCTCTTCCTGCGCCCCGCCCCTTTACCTTTCGGGGGGCGGGGTTTTTCACAAGGACCGCCCATGTCGCTTTACACCACCCAGCAACTCGACTCGCTCGCCCAGCTCTGGGAACAGGCAGGCATCGACCTCGCCTCGCTCATCAAGGCGAACGCCATGCACTACGCGCAGGAGGGCACGCCCTCGCCGAACCCGCAGAAGGCGTACCCGGACGGAGCGACCGAGAACCAGAAGAAGTGCGCGGACGTGGCGTACATCCTCTACCAGATCGAGCTGCTTGATCCCAAGGTGGACGCGAATCAGGCATTCCAGGACTACTGCGCGAATCACGCATCGTGCTTTGAGGCATGAGGAAGGTGAGTGGCAGATGACCGTGCCTATCTCGCAGAACAGTTCAAACCCACTGAGAGACTGCTCGCTCGTCTGTGCCTCATTATTGTGGCAGGGTTCATCATCATCGCCTGTCTACTCCTCTGGTATGGGGCACGGTTCGGGAGCGTGTCGGCGCTTGAGTCACAGTTGCGGGAGCGCGACACGTCGCTCGCACGCACGCGGGAGATGGTCTCGCAAGCCCGAGACAAGGCGGCAGGCATCAACCCGAGGCCCGAGGACGTCGGACGCCTACGCGATCTTCTCAGGCGGCTTGATACGGTCATGGAGGCGATTCCGTGATTGACCTGTTCGCCACCATCGCCAGCGGCCCGAGCACGATTGACAACATCGTGACGCTGACCAGCGCGGTCGTCGCCGTGCTCTCGGTGCTCGGCTCGCTCACCGCCGTGCTGTTCTTTGTCTTTCGCATCCACTCATCGACGCAAGCCAACTCGATCGAGATTGAGCGGATCAAGGCGGAGCAAATGCGGTACGCCAAGGACATTGAGTCGATCAAGAAAGACAACCGTGAGATGGAGATCACGCTTGCCCGCGCGGGGATTGGGGCAAGCTCATGATCCACCTATGCGTCACCCACGATCAGGCGCTCCGCCCGGCTGCCGTCGATGCGATCGAGTTCCACGGCTTCAACGTCCACCCCACGCCGGTGGTGCAGGTTGACTTCGGACGCGACCCACACCTGTCCATCGACTCGCCCGAGGTCATCACCGGCATCGACCGCATCCGCAAGCTGGCACCCGGTCAGGACGTCTACATCGACTGGGAGTACCAGGACCACTACGCGAACACTCGGGTGAACACCCAGAGTCAACTGTTCATCAAGCTGATCCTCGCCGGGGAGATCCGACAGACCGGCAACCGTGCGGGCATCTACGGCCCGGTGTGCATCCGCGCCAACGCTCACACCGCGATCAGCCAGAGCAGCATCGAGAACCTCAAGGCGGTCGGGCGGCTGTTCGATTTCGTGGTCATCCCCGTGTACATCGCCACGCAGTTTGAGCCGGGCAGTGTTGAAGAGCGCCGCTACATGCTCAACACACTCTCGGCCTTGCGGGAGATCCGGGCGGTGCTCCTCGATGGTGTGGAGATCATGCTGGCCTTCCAGTTCAGCGTGCGTCCCAGCGGGACCACCCGGCTTGAGATGACCGAGTACGAGGCGCTGGTCATGGGCGAGGTCATCGCCGCGTCGGGCGCCACACCCCTGTGGTGGTACGAAGCACGAGAGAGCGGCAAGGACGCGATTGATCGGCGTATGGCCGAGGTTGACCGGCTGGGCGGCAAGTTCCGGATGGGCCTTGAGCGTCACCGGGTGGACAGGAACATGGACGTGGGCGATCCACAGGGGGTTGAGTAATGGCGATATCAGCATCCGCAGCCGTGCAATCGAACACCGGCGCCGTCACCCCTGTTGAGGGCGTGATCTTCCTCCGTGGTTCCACGACCGGGGCAACCGGCGAGATCGAGGAACAACAGCCGTCGTGGTCTGGCACGTCCCTCGGCTCGATGTCATGGAACGCCTGCCGGTTCCCGCAGTTCACCACCGCCAACGGGTTCAGCACGAACCTTGACGCCCAAGTGGACGTGTTCGACGATGCCAAGTTCTGGGACATGCCCGTGCTGCCCGACGAAGCAGGCACGCTCGATGCCACGTTCACCTGTCTCGATGAGGACGCGAGCAGCGACACCGCCACGACATCGGCCACCATCACCGACGCGAGCACCTACACCCAGCTTTATGTCGATGACTCAGCATCGAACACCGAGGGCGAAATCTACCAGACCGACTTCACCGACTCCGCGTCTACCAGCATCGACGCGATTGACCCGGACAAGAACCTGTATCAGCGGGATTGGACCGTTCGGAAGGGCACGCTTGCTACCGACGGCTCTGGCGCTCTTGAGGCAGTTACACAGGACGGCGTGGGCATGTCTATCGCCACGCTTGATTACGGCGTTGAGCAGGTTGTACTTGAATCAACCGTCAGATTCACAGCGGCGGGTGAAACGGTAGCAAACGGATTTTGCCTCAGATATGGCGGGGGTATTTCGTGGCTCATCGTCGGACTGAATGAAGACGGAGACAAAGTTCAGATCGTCAACCGCACTGGATTCTCAGTGCTGGCCGAGTCCGCCTTTACCGTGGCCGCTAACACCGATTACGTACTTAAGGTGACGGACGACGGCAGCGAGATCAACGTCTATGTGGACGGGAACCTCGAACTGACACACACCACGTCCACCTACTCGGGTAACACCGAGTGCGGAATCAACGGTTGGGGTGTGGGTGGATCTGACAGCGGCGAGTTTATCTGGAAGGATTTCAGCTTCAAGATCCTCAACGACGGCAGCGGCGAGAGCGGTGACGCGATCAGCAACATTGACACGATGGCTACGCTCATGGATGCGGTACTGGACAAGGTGCTGGTCAACGTCGCACCCGGCACGTACCACCAAACCAAATCCCTGCCTGTCGACGGGGTCAACGTCGTTTGGCGGTGGGGCACGTCGGGCACGCTGGTCAACCTCGACACCGATCAACTCGACCGAGAGACGCCGGTATTCGAGTTCAACGGCGGATCGGGCACGCTCAGGCGATGCACGTTCCGGGGATTCAACGTACAGGCATCCAACGCGGTCACGGCGGTCGTGGACTTCTCGGACTCCGCCGTGTGTGACACCGGATCAGACACGATCGTGGTGTCCTCTGAACTCTATGACGCGGCGAGCGACGACGACCCGATCTACTACGCGGCCACGCTCAGCAGCAGCACGAACCTCCCCGGCGGACTGACCCAGGACGAGGTCTACTACGTCTCCAAGCAGGGATCGAACACGATCAAGCTGCTCGCCACACCGGGCGGGTCGGTCGTCAACATCACGTCCCTGTCCAACCACGCCGGGCACGTCCTTGTCCTCAACGGTCGAAAGAAGCTGGTCAACGCACCGTCGGGTGTCAACGTCGATATGTGCTTTGCCGACATCGAACTCGACGAGAGCACGCCGGATTATGCCTTCGAGGGCTTCGGCGGGACAATGGCCGACGGCTCCCGCCTCGCCTACCTCCGAGTCAAGGCCAACGGGGTCGCCACGGTACGCGGCTGGATTTCTTGCTTCGTCTCCACATCTACCCATACCGTGGATCTCGCGTGTATCGACAGTGACGCGGGGGCAGTGACGACCGAGCGCCCGCACCGCTTCAACCTCGGCCTTGGCCGTCTGACGTTCGGGCACAACCACGTCAATCAGTCAAGCCACGGCGGGAAAAACCCGCTCCGGGTCCAAGCGTGCGAACGAGCCAGCATCTTTGGGTGCAACCTTGTCGGCACGTCCATGAGCATCGGCGGCGACGGCGGGAACGCCCAGCACGTCCGTGTGGAGCAGTGCCACATCAACGGCATCGACGCATACGACGCTGGCGAGGTGCAGGTTGTCTCCTGCATCATCTCTGATGAGAAGATGCTGCCGGTCACCGGAAACACGCCGACAGGCGCTCAGTATCCAGGCGGCATGGGACTGAACCGTGATTCCACAGCATCGGGCAGATTCTACATCGGGCACTGCACAATCGTGGCGACAGGTGAGGCACTCGCTGAGACCAACAACGTATTTGGGACGATCGAAGGCACGTCCGATGCCAACGTGGAAGCCAACGTGCTCATCGAAGGTTGCGTGTTCACGTTTGACGGGAACACCGCCCCGAACGCATACGGGTTCATGCACCTTTACGCATCGGTGTCGTCTTCCATATTCACAAACAACACCGTTCCCGAGGACTCCGAGACAGAAGGCGAGGCGGCGGTTGTTGGCCGGATCGACGGCGTGAACCAGTCAGAGGCACAGTGGACATCCAACGCCGCAACGTCAGGCACCACCTACGCATCGGTCACGCTCGATTCCTCGTTCGTGCCCACCGGCGGCGGGACCGCAACCGTACCGAACGGCGTGTTCGGCGATGCGTTCGGCTCACCGTGGACGCCCGGCCAGACCCAGAATCGCGGTGGGGTGGACGAAGACTCGACACCGCCGACCGTCGCCCAACTCTCGCCCGCAGACAACGCGACCGGCGTGCCCACAGCAACCACGCCTGACATGCAGTTCAGCGAGAACATGAAGGTGGGCACCGGCACGATCGAACTCCGCCAGGTCTCAGACGACTCAGTGCTCGATTCGATCAACGCGGCGGACGCGACCATCAACATCGGGGACCGAACAGAAGTCACGCTCACCGGGCTGTCACTGCTCGGCCAAAGCGGAGCGGTGTACATCTACATCCCGATGGGGGCATTCCTCTCACAGTCCACGTCACTCCCGTTCGCGGGCTACACGGCAAACACAGACTGGAACTTCACAATCGGCAGCGTCGGCACAAGCGGAAACCGCTCGCGTATCCGCGACGGGCTACGCCAACGCTGAAATACGGAACATGGACGGATTCTAATCGCAGTTTTTAAGGGTTAGCAATGGCTAAAGTAGGCAGGCCATCAAAATACACGGATGAACTCGCAGAAGTGATCTGCACACGCATCGCGGATGGGGAGTCGCTGCGACGTATTTGCCGTGATGCCGACATGCCTGACAAGGAAACGATCAGGCGGTGGAGAGGGGAAAATGAGGCGTTTCGCGCCCGTTATGCACGTGCACGCGAGGACGCTGCGGATTCCTACGCAGACCGGATGCTCGCCTACTGCGATGATTTCGAGACGGCGGACAGCATCACGCGAGTCCAGGGCCTCAAGGAAGCGTCCCAGAATCTGCGCTGGCTGGCGGGTGTGACCAAGCCCAAGGTCTACGGCGATCTCCAGAAGCTTGAGCATTCCGGGGCGGGTGGTGCACCGTTGAAGATCACGATTGAGCGACCCGGCGGGGAGGGCGATGACTGAAGTCCGCCACAAGTTGCTCCCCAAGCAGGACGCTGCCATCTTCTCAACGGAGCGGCATGTCTGTTATTCCGGCGCGGTCGGCGCGGGCAAGTCGCGGTGCGCATGCATCGACGCACTCATCCACTGTGCCGGCGAGCCCCGTGCCCGCTACGGCCTGTTTCGAAAGACGCTCGTGGGTCTCAAGAAGTCCACCCTTAAAACGCTGCTTGAGGGCGATGGCGATGCCCCGCCCGTGCTGCCCTATGACTCCTATACCCACAACAAGGTTGAGTGCGAGATCAAGGTCAAGGGGGGAGGCTCGATCCTGTATAGCGGCATCGAGCGGCCCGAATCGGTCTTGTCCATGAACCTCACCCGTGCTGGCATTGACGAGGTCGTGGAGTTGACAGAGGAGGATTATGGTGCGGTGGACACCCGCGTGCGTGTCGAGATCGGCGTGCCTCAGCAGGTGCTTTCATTTACGAACCCAGCGACCCCCTCGCACTGGTACGCCAAGATGATGGGCCTGAGCCCCGAGAAGCAGACTCCGGACGAGGGATGCAAGATCATCCTGACCAAGACCAGCGACAACATCTACCTGCCCCAGTCGTACTTGGATTCGTTCAGGCGGCATGAGGGCACGCTCTACTACCGCCGCATGTTCCTCGGCGAGTGGTGCGGCACGGACGGCCTGATCTACCCGCAGTTCAGCCGAGACAGCCACGTGCGGTCGGTGAACGTGACCGGGTGGGATCGCATGATCTGCGTGGACGACGGCGTTGTACACCCGTTCTGCGCCCTTGATGTGCGTGTGAGCCCCGATGGGCACTTCCACGTTGCCCGAGAAATCTACGAAAAGGGCATGGCGAGCGACCAGAAGCGGGCCGCGATCAAGGGCCTGTGCGACGGCGACACGCTCGTGGTGGTTGACAGCGCCGCCCAAGACCTGATCCTGTCATTGCAACAAGACGGCATTCGGGCCAAGCCCTGCGACAAGGGGCCGGGCTCGGTGCTGCACGGGATCAATCTTGTGCAGGCCTACCTTGCGAACAACCAGTTCAGCGTGGATGAGTGCTGCACGGACGTGGTTCGGGAGTTTGAGACCTACGAGTGGGCGGAGAATCGGGACGGCCTCAAGGACGAACCTCGGAAGATCAACGACCACGCAATGGACCCGATCCGGTACGGGATTCGTTGGATCTCGCAGCAACGCGGCCTTCGCGTGCTCGGTCCCGACCCCGATGAGGTCAAGAAGCAAGATGAACCCAAGACGTTCGAGCAGAGGCGTTTGGAAGACCCCGAGGCGGGTTGGGAACCAGTGAACGGCTTCGGCTATGGAGGTGGGTGGTGATGAGCAGCACTTGGTCACGAGTCACGCTTGCGGACATACTGGACGCTGCGGACAAGATCCCAGACTACCCGTCGTATGAGGACGCTCACACGCCGCTCACGGTCGGCGAGGCCCGTTTGTACGCCAGCAAGTTCGGCATCTCGCCGCTGTCCGAAATCGAGGGCCGCATGCTGTACGGTGACCCTATTCGCGTGATTCACCACATAAACAGCGACGGAAGCGTGCGTTACCCCCACGATTGGAAGGCTACCTAATGTTCGGACTACGCACAAAAGCCGCCCCCAAGATCAAGCAGGAGGTCAACTCCGAGGTATGGGGTGACACGCTCAAGCGGCAGGAGCAGCTCGCACGCCACTACGGGCTGAATCCCGAGGCCATCGAGCTGATCTCCCGCGCATTCGGCGAGGCCGCGATCTGTGCCCGCATCAACGCCACGATCTGCGATTCGGCCACGCTGCGTCTGTACAAGCGGGCGGGGTCCGCTGGCGTCCGCAGGGGCACACGGGCACGCAAGGCGGTGGAGCGTCACAAGGACATGCAGCGGGGCAAGTATGGCCGCAAGCTCGCCGAGTTCACCTTGGGCGGGGCTGAGATGGTCGAGGTCACGGCGCACCCGCTGCTCGATCTGATCCGCAACCCCAACTGGATGTTCCCCGGCAACCAGATCAATCTGCTCGGCTGGCAGTTCCGTTGGGTGACGGGCAACTCGTATGAGCTGGGTTCGTTCTCAGGCACCACGCCGGTGCAGCTCTACCCGATGTTCGCCCAGCACGTCAATATCGTGGGCGACGACGAGGCGGGCATCAAGGAGTACGTCTACGGACGCGCGGAGACATCATGGCATTCCTACAGCCCGGACGAGGTGATCCACTACAAGCTGTTCCCGTCGATGCTGACGCCCCTGTACGGGACGTGCCCGCTGCACGAGGTCTTGCCGTATGTGGACCAGTTGAAAGACTCGGTGATCCTCGACATTGCGATGACGAAGAACGGGCTGCGCCCGGATATGATCGTGAGTTTACCCGAAGGCACCTCAGATCCCCAGGAAAAGACGTTCATCAAGCGGCTCACGTCCAAGTTCGGGACGGGCGGTGTTCGCAGTTGGGTCAAGCCCCTTGTCATTACAGGCGAGACCAAGGTGACGCCCATCACGTGGCCCGAGAAAGAGGCGATGTCCCTGCCCAAGCGGGAAGAGGCGCTCAAGGCCGTCCGCCGTGCATACGGCCACGACGAGGCGCAGGCGGACAGTGGGGACGCGACCTACGCGGCAGCCCTGATGGGCGATGCCCGGTTCCTGGGTCAGGTGATCGAACCGGCGTTGCAGCAGGACGCGGCGCAGAAGGTCAAGCTGTTGCAGTGGTTCGGTCTGGACCCGGACGATTACGCGCTGGCGTATGACCCGCTGGTTGAGAAGGACGAGGCGATCTATGAGGAGCGTCTTCGTACCAGTTGGCTTAACGGGGTCCGCACTGCGAACGAGGTCCGCGTGGAGCTTGGCCTTGACGAGATCGACGACGAGAACGCGAACAAGCTGATGGTGAACGGCCAGCCGCTTGGAGCATCGGCACAGGCGGACCCGTTTGGCGGGTTGCTGGGCAGCTTTGGTGGTTCGGCGCCGAAGCCCGATCAGGCAGAGCGGGCCACCGAGGATGAACCCAACCCGCCCGGATCTGGCGATGAGGAGGCCGAGCAGCTCGAACCAAAGGCGTTCGATTTCAAATCCATCCTCGGCACCCACGAATCCCCCCTCTGGCGAGACTGCGGCGAGTGCGGGCAGCGTCGGACCAAGGACGATGACGACATCGCGGCGAATGACCCGGTGTTGAGGCAGGCGCTTGAGAAGTACCGGGGCCGGGTGTTCTCGCTCGCACGCGACGTTGTAGCGGACATGCAGGACGAGGCGTTGGAGGCCGTGGGCAATGGCCGCACGCCGGACCTGAAACCGATCGTCGATCAGGCCGCCCCGCAGTTCGCGGACGCGATGGGTGACATCGTGCGTTTCGGTATCGTGAACTATCTCGAGTCCGGCGAGCACGGCCAGAGCGTGCCCGATGAGGCGTTTGAGATCGTGCCCGAGCGGGCGCTGCGTGCGTTGGACGCCTACTCGTTTGAACTCGCCGGTGAACTCGCAGACACGACCGTGCGTCAGGCCGAGGTCGCAGTACGCAATGGGCTTGGGCAGGGCTGGTCGATCGACAAGGTGGCCGAGGAGATGTCGGGCTTCCCCGAGTACCGGGCCGAGGCGATTGCCCGGACGGAGACACAGCGAGCGGTCCAGACGGGCAAGCGCGAGGGTGCGATTGCGGTGGGGGTGAAGGAATACCGAATCCTGACGGCCCCCGGTGTTCGCAAGTCACACGCGGCGATTGCGGCGCGCGGCTGGACCCCGATCGACGAGCCGATTGTGAAGGCGGGGGAGACGATCGAAGGCGATACGTTCTCGCGTGACCTGTACGCCCCACCGTTGGGAATCAATTGCAGGTGCGGAATCACATTCAAGTATGAGGGGGAGTGATGATTATCGGCAGGCGCAGGATCGACAGATATCGGAGGCACTTGCAGCTTACCGCTCAAGCCAAGCAGGAAGCGAAACCAAACAGGCCCAAGGGATCAGCACCGCCGCCGCCTAAGAAACGCTGCCCACACTGCGGCAAACCACTCGGAGACACCCCATGAACGCAACCAACATCCTCCACCGCCTCAAGGGGCACCCTGGGATTGACGACGACGCCCGCGTTGGCGTGGTTTCCTCATTCGGCAAGGGTGCGCAGATCATCGTCAAGAGCGACGACAACCGTGCTCGCCACCTTGAGGTGATCGCCAACACCGATGACATCGACCTGGATAACGAGGTCGTGATTCCGGGCGGCGCGAATACCGCGTACTTCCAGCGGAACAAGCAGATATTCGCGGACCACGTGTATGACCTGGGCAACGTCGTCGGCGTGCTCCGACACCTATACAAGTACCCGAGCGACACCGACCACAAGGCGTGGCGGGTGAAGATGCACCTGCACGACAACCCGCTGGGCAACGCGGCCATGCGGATCGTTGAGGAAACGGGCCAGATCGGGGTATCCATCGGCTTCGTCGCCAAGGACTACGGGGCGCCGACCGAGGATGAGCGGAAGCGGTTCAAGTCGGCGGACGGGTCCACCCCTCATTCGGTCGTGCGTGAATGGGACTGGTTCGAGCTGAGCGTCACGGCCCTGCCCTGCAACGTGGCGTGTCAGTCGATGGCGATGACCGAGGGCAAGTCCGCGGACATGCTTGACGCGGTTGACCGGCTTGTGACGAAGGGCCTGATTGACCGTGAGTCGGCGAGCTTGCTGGGTATGCCCATCACGCCAAGGCGGAAGATGCACGCGGTCAGTTCGCCTGCTCCGCGTCGGTCTGTGGTGAAGGTTTATGAGTGAGGGTCGGTGGGGTGAGGGCGGATTGCATCGCCGCGCAAACTGCCTCCAGCGTATCGCCCGCGATCTCGACGAACCCTACCGGCGTTGTGGGGTAGACCCTTAGCGTGACTAGCACGTCCTTTTCGATACACCGCTCACGTGCCCCGTCGTCGCACCACTCAAAGTCTTGGGATTGATCTAGGTACCGCTCAAGGTCCATGT
>Ga0160421_1000201_pt1 | contig 14709 bp, 9 predicted proteins | sample TAMARWmetagpilot_FD_108195 | JGI IMG/M metagenome (GOLD analysis project Ga0160421, IMG submission 108195) | Phycosphere-associated microbial communities from TAMU algal ponds, Corpus Christi, Texas, USA - TAMU ARW-7 10/27 metagenome pilot | ecosystem: Engineered > Artificial ecosystem >... | reverse complement strand
TCGCGACTTCCTGCAAACGTCTCCGTGTCTTACCGACGCGGTTGGCTGCACCAATCACGTATGCACCGGAAGAAATCGTTTCTACATTATCACCGTGCCACCACGGTTCCATTTTTGCCTTTCGCGTGATCACGTTGCTCCACATATCGTGCAATCCTAAAATAAATTCCAAGGCCGACTTATCCGATTCAACATCCCATTGCACAACTTCGCCAAACACGTCGCAACGGAAAAGACGGGCATCTTCATTGTTCAACGCATGTACCATAAATGATGCATCGATCTGCTGTTCAAAACCATCTTCAGACATTTCGTCAAAGACCGAAATGCGAATCATCCGATATGCTTGTTCCTGCATGCTGGATTTCAATGACCGATTTTGATAGGGAGGAATGCTGGATGCCGTGATGGACCGGGGCTTTCCAATTAGAATCGCTGTCGCGCCGTTGATCTTTGGGTGGGATGGCTGCATATTGACTTCTTCTAATAAGGCCGGAATACTGTCAAAGATCACATCTGGGTCGGCGTAAATGGCAATATTTACGTCGGAGCTGAAAAACAAACTGGGTGAAAGCTTTGGTACAAGCCGTAAGACGTGCTCGTAGTCAGCCACAAATTTTGAAATTGTCACGGGAACTAGTGCCCAGAATCCATTCATCAGCACATTATTCCGGGAATGAAAATCGGACCCTGCACTGGGATTATCACGCTTTATGCGCTGTACCAATGGACTGAGTTCCGAAACGAAGGCGATGTTACAGTATCCATTGCCAGCCACGTGCGATTTCGAACTTGCCGAGATTTGAAACTTGGACGACGGGATGGAAACCAGATCCTCTTCCAGCGCCACCGTATACATGACAACATCACAGTCTTCCGTCAAAACTCTTGTGTATCCAAGCACGTCATCGTAAAGGCTTGGCAAGCACTGGTCACTATGAGCGCATTCAGACGCGCACGGAAACACGGGCATACCTTTCAAGCACTCTTCGTCGTAGCGAGAACAAGATACTATTCCTTTTTTAGAAATGTCATGTTTGTCCTCTTTGTTGTCTGTCGATTTCGCATCGCCGTAGGGAAAGGCCCGATCAAAGTGCCAGGCCACAAGTTGCTCCAGCCCTTTATCTAGCGGAGTGCGAGCTTTAAATCCTAGCAGCTCTTCAGCCCTTGTTGTGGAGGCATACGCCTTTAATTGTCGATCTTTCATGACAATCTCATCTGTTGAACCCTGGATCTTAGCCGTTGGAACGACGAGCTGCATACGCCGGGCAATTTGCCGCAAACTCATAGGTTCTCCACTGCCAACATTTATGACGACAGGTGCAGGGGATTTGTCGGGATCTGAGGTCGTTGGTTTGAACTGCATTGCCGTCATCAGCGCATCAACAGCATCATCAATATAAACGAAATCATATAAGTGGTCGAGTGTGTTCTTTTCGTTGTCTGTTAATAATGGCTTGTTGCCGACAGCTGCGCGTTCCGCCATGTCGAAGACGGGAGATCCGGGGACGCCCCAGGGTCCGTACACAGTGAAGAGACGCAGACCAACACTGTAAATATTCTCAAGTTCGTAGTATGTTTTCGCGAGTAGTTCATCAAGCAGTTTAGAAGCACCACCGAGGGTTGTCGGGCTTGTGATCGGTTTGTCTTCCTTGAAAGGCGGGGGATTGGGTCGATCTAAGATAGCTTCCGGTGTCACTCCAGGCTTGGCATTGTAGACTTCGTAGGAACTGGCGAACGTCAAGTGAGGAATCTGTTTACCACCCGTCGAATTTCCGAACAAGCGCAATTGCTCTAAAATGGCATCCATCATGCCCGCCTTCATTTCGAGCTCGCGCCGAGGTACCGCTTGTGTGTAGAGTTCGTTGCGTTCAAGACCTTGGATGGTTTGGACATCGATGTTGCCGCGGTGATAGGCATCCGCCAAGTGCACCACGTGTGTAATATCTGGGTGTTGCTTGAACACCAAATCAAGAACCGGAACTTCGCCTTGGTCAAAAAATTCTGGAATAGTTGGACGGATATCGGTCCGGTAGAAGAAACCCTTGGAGCCGACAGCCTGGAGGACCCGAAACACGCGCTGTCGCCGGAATTCAAACAAGGCTAGATCGGGTTCGGTCCGATGACCAGCTGTTGCGTCTTCTGGTGTCTTGGATTGCTTAAATTTGGAAGCCATGGTCTCCATAGAATCCATGAGAATAAGCTTCTTCACTTCATAGGTGCGATGTAAGGCCAACGCGAGTTCGGATCCGATAAAGCCTGCTGCACCCGTTATAAGTACAACCGAGGACTCGTTCAAAAACACGTCCAAGGCCTCGAAAGACACCGGATCGCTCATCGGATTTTCTTCCACAGTGTCCTCGGGTGCTTCTGCAGAGTCTGCTAGCTGTCCTGCTACCGTCGAGGTCATTAATACCACGAAAAAAAGCAACCCAAGGCCTAGGCGTCCTCGACACTTGGTCATGACTCCAGATGAAGATAGCTGGATTGCACTCTTACAGAAAACACAGCTGGGGAGGGGCTGTTTCCTTCGCTGAAAGAGAAGATTTGAATTAATGACATACAATGGTGGACGGTCACGTACTGAGCTGTAACGGTAGGAAATCTCGTTTGCTCCGTGTTCCCTCGAAATCGCGCACGAGTGCTGACAGAGAGAGAGCAACTACGTTGAAAGTTGCTGGTCTCTTCTTTGGACGCAGTAGCAACGCGGCAAAATTATAATAGTACTGTTCTGGGGTAAGGGTTGCCATGTCGAACTTTGCTTTGTGGATAATACAAAAGCCTCGATGCAACGGTCCCGAATACTTAAGGATTTCCTATTTCAAATTGTGTCGCAAATTGTTTATTATCGATGTTTTTTTACAGAAGCAGCTTAACGAGTATCATACTCAGAAAACGTTTCACTGTATTAGTTTGCAAAAACAGTAATACATCGGATTAGTTCTGATTCTGACAGTACACTTTTGAATATTTCGGCGAGTTACCATAAAATTTTGAATAAGGGCAGTAACTTGTATTAATTTGGTTTTCAGCGGGTCGCCAAGAATTACCACCATGTTGTTGCCAATACACAAAAGTGCTGCTTTCATCGGAGCCAAGAAACGACCCAGCAAACTAAGCAGCTTAACAACACCACTGGAAGGCAAAGGGAAAACAATCTCCCGCAACAACCGCTGCCATCTCCGTGGGGTTGTTCGACCTATTGAAAATACTCGCATCGCTGGCATTCGGGAGATTGCATCCAACAGAGCATGGATCAAACTGGCCATAGCTTTCCTTGTCGTGATATGGATCGGATTGAATTCATATATGCTATTCTACCAGGCATTGCTGCAGCCGACGAGAAACGCTCAAATCACTTGCCAAGAGGGCGAATACTGTACAAAGATGGGTGTTGCATTTTCACCCAATGGATTTGCGATACTCCACCCCCCAAAGGAGTTGGTTTCATCGACTGTGAATAACAAAGTTTCGGAGAGCCATCATATTCCAGGAATATACAACGAACGGAACTGGTTTCAAAACCAAAAGCGACTCGAAAGACGGCGAAGAACTCGTCCGCCTTCAGGCAGAACCGCGACAACGCAGTTGTCAATGGGTACAATCCAATCTCCATGGAAATCGCATTCGTCGCCATTTTTTCTGGAAGATTCAGCGGTGGCGAATGAGCGCTTCAAGTCCCTCGGACAGGAGGACTGGTCGTCAGCATGTCACTCGGCTTCACTAAACAAGCACAGTGTCGTATTAGTCACCGGTATCGCCACGCACGCACTAGCCGCTGCTTTTGCCTTGCTGATATCCAAGCAATGTCATGTCGAAAGAATTGTGGGGACGGACTCGCTCTTTCCCAATCTGCAGCGGAAGCGTGCCCAACACGTTGACGCTTTGAAACCTCTTTTTCGATTCATTCCGAAATTTCAATTTGTTCCTACGTCGCATGGTCTGGCAAAGACCGGCCCCGGGTGTGAAAACGATATCAGTTGGATCCGAAAAGGTCAAAACATCACGCATTTGGTGCATTTCGAATCAAGTTTACCTGAGTTCGACTCGGAAATTATGTCATCGTCAAAATACAACGAATATGTTCGAGAACAATCTGCGGTGACGCTACAGCATATACTTGAAACTGCCAAAGAGCTGCCAACCTATGATAGCGATTCTACGTTGCCTACAGTAGTTCACGTTACGTCCGAGCAAGTCTCAAACGAGGATCAAGACTCGGCTGCGTCTCCCAATCTGGAGGCTTTTCATGCAATCTATGCTTCAGCTTATTCTAGCTTGACCAGATTGTCTTTCACAAGCCTGCGACTTCCTCTTATTTACGGACCTCTTGTATCCACGCTTGATGATCCTCTCTTCCAAGAAGACACCAATTTGAACACAAATTCCTCGAATAGCCAATCATATTTGTTTGTGGATAACGCAATTTACGCCGTTTTACAAGCCATGCAACCACAGCAACATGGCTTTCGTACCATGGCCGTTTCACCATCGTCTAAAGCTTTGGTGAAGTTGTCCTTTCTTTGGACAGAATTGCGGGCGGGGTCAAAGTTTGGTACAACCCACACTGATCATGTGCGGCAATCCTTTGCTTGGAAAATGCAGCAGTGGAGACCGTCGGGACGTGAGGTATCAACTGACCGAGGACTTTACTCGCACCGGTTTTTGAATACTTATGGGCTCAATCGCGAACTTTCCGTACCTTGTATTTCACAATGCCATTCCCCTGCGCTTGCAGAAACATGCGATGGGTCGATCTGGAGCACTATCCAACGTGTGTCGACAGCTGCTACCGAAGGGTGTCTGTATGTTGCTTATTTTTTTGACTTGTCACGGAACTTGCTGCAGCTACCCCAAAATTCGGAAGCCACGGGTTACAACCCAGAGCTCGGGGTTTGCCGTTTGGCTTTTGTGTCCGGGAAAAGTCCCGTTGTCCAGCAAAAGGCAGCAGAAGCCGTTTCCGTGATTTTAGAGGGAAGAATGCCAACTCAGATCGAGCTACAGGACTACAACGGTAAAATCAGTTCTGATGGATGGCGAATCGTGTGGCTTGAAAATGATGATGAAACGACATTAAACGACGCCGATAACGCTCTACCTATTATTTCCCCCAAACTGCTTTTTGCCGAGACTGTCGCCAAAGCTCTACATGCTGGATCAGCAGTCTTGAGTAATTATACCAATATGCAACTCTCCCGAATATTCACTTCTACCGATGGGAGGTATCTTGAGGCACGGGTTTCGGTTGAAAATCGACGTGGAGCTATTTGCTGCCCCCGTGAAAAACACTATCCAGTGGAGCCAGCACGTAAAACAGTGTTTTTTGCCTCTGAAGCAGAACGATACTTCGGAACAGCCAGGGAGTGGGAATGGTCCATTGCTGACCGCAACACGACACGTATACCGCCGAGACAAATGATGTTTTACAAGGTAGCAGAAGTGCTGGCCCCGTCCCTCAAACGCAGACCGTTGTTTAAGTCAGAATTCACCCAATTCGAGAAGTTTCCTTACCAATGGATCAATCTGCAAGAGCTTGTGCATGATTTGAAAAGTCCCGGGGCTCACGATTTGCGATGTGCTTGGTACGACGAGTTTTTATACTGGGGTAGCAACCGTAATGCTGAGGAGTTGTCCTTTGCTCATTGGGTTGGCATGATGCGGCTTCGCGAGCGACTAGGACTTACGACCGTTCCACACTACAAGTTACCTAATTTATGGCAAACCTTTCTAGACAAGGATGGAGAACTGGAGAGTGAACCTGACTTCTCGCAGGTTACCATGAGATTCGCCAAGGGACATATGATACCGGCGGAGCACGAATTCTCCTAATGTAAGGTGCGCTCCGTAAAGGATTGAAGGCTGTACGTAACTCCTTGCAACAGCGGTATTGGTAGTTACGGACTACCTTACTGTTGCTTCAAGTTCTAAAGCTAGGCTGTACCCTCTTGAGCGGTGCTCCTAGGTATGCTCCACGAACTGTGTATACCTATGATATGGGAATCCTTTCCAGATAATGTCTTTGTTGCAGCACAAAGCGCTCGGTTTTGTTTTCTAACATTATGGTAGTTGAGAGCAGGTGCTAACAGAAAAGTCAACTTGTATCGGCCGTATGCCTAGCTAGCTAGGAGGTAATCACAATCCCCTCGCTCTCCAGAATGGACCCGTTACGCTCATTGGCCGGACATTTTTATTTTTTCGAAAGGTTGGGGCCCAATGAAACCAAGAGTCGATTTTCAAAATTCAACATGTGTGAGAATCCATGTGCGCGATTTTCCCGTAGTGTCGCTTAATTATGTCTTCTCTTGAGGACGGCACGCGCACTGGTCCCAGTCGGTTCTGTCCGCCTTCGTGTCCATCCTTCGTGATTTCGAAACCGTACGGTACGTGCCAAACGGTCCATTTCCCTCCTTCGTCAACGCCTCTTTTGAGTCGCCACACACCCCTCTCGTTCGTGTTGCCGGTCTATCCCGACATTGATTCCTTGTGTTGACACAGTGTCGTCGGTCGCTTGGTCAAACCATACGTGACGCGTTGAGGAACGATTCGACCGAGAATGAAACCGGTGGTCTTTGCTCATTTGGTTGCCTGGGGTTTTGTACTGGTACGATCGATCCCCTACCGGTTCTCCAATACTCGCCTCGACTCCTAGAGGACCGAGTATGAAACGTGTCCGCCCTTCGACGAGACCTCTCCCTATTTTCCGAAAACGGGGTGTCAGTCTTTCTCCTTCCATCTCCCCGTCGAACTCTTCCAGCAGTACCGTGTACACGTCCACGAAGTCGACATCTCCGCATCCCGTCCATTCTCCCAACAATACCATAATGCCGTCCGTACGGACGGCAACACGATCCGGAACCGACACACGGCCCTCGTCTACTCCTACTCCTACCACTGCTTATTCTTCCGACCAAGGCGCTTCGGCCAGTCCCTCCAAATGGGAAGGAAAAGGCAAGCGCCGCAGACGATGGTGGAGAAGCATTACCAAAATCGGATGGCTGCAACGCGTCGTGCCTCTCGCGGTGTTAGTGCGCTGTGGTTGGTTCTTTTTCTACCTTCATCGACAAGTGTCGCAGTTGCCCAAAACGGCCAATTCCAGTACCTATCTGCCGCGCACAACCCGATACCTTCCCTCGCACCACGAAAACATGCGGATTCGTAATCGTACGTGGGGTAGGGAACAATATACCGGTGATCTTGTCCAACCTTTCACGAGTGAACGAAATGAGTTTCGTGAAAGTCGGCGTCGGGACCGTTTGGCACGAACCCGTCCCCACGCGTACGTGGTAGACTCTAATCCCGCACAAAAGCGCTTTGCCACGGGACTTTTGGTAGACCCGTGGACTCGTGAAACGCTACACGCGCCTGCTTCGCTGGATTCTGCATTGCTCTGTCGGGATGCGAGGTTGTCACCGAACAGCACTGTGGTCGTGACCAATGTATTGACTCAACCACTAGCGGCAGCGTGGGTATTGTGGGTACGCAAACAGTGTAACGTAACTACCATTGTCGGGACGGATAGCCTATTTCCGAATGTACTACGGACCAACCGGAAATGGATGCGAACGCTGAAACCGTTGATGCGATTCGTTCCCAATTTTGATTTTGTCCCCACGTCGGAAGGTCTACTCCAAGCGGAGATAGATTCAGCTACAGATAATCTTCAGTGGTTGGAAGCTTTGAGGCCGAGTCATATTTTACATTTTGAAACAACGCTTCGCTCGTTCGACCCGGCAGTCATGTCTATGTCGAATTACATTCTCTTTGCTCGTCGACAATCGATTGCGACCATTCGGCAGCTCCACAATATGACGGCACATTGGCAACCACAATCGAGGCGACCATCCGTACTACACGTCACAACATCATCACCACCAGAGTCTTTTAACGGTCATACGTTTCCGTTACGCGACTGTGACGCCGCCTATCCCATTGAAGCAGTCGCGTATGCGAGTTTGTACAATATATCCGTCTCCTCTTTGAAACTACCGAATCTGTATGGTCCGCTTGTCACGGACTATGACGACCCACTTCTTGGACCCAACATTACTACTGCAACTGATCAACCTTTCATTTTTGTAGAGGACGCAGCAATCGCCGTGACACAGGCACTGCAGTCTCGACCACATGTTCAATTGTTCACCGTTTCATCGTCAAGGACCGTCCCTGGTTTGCAGTTGAAGCAGACTTTGCGATCGTTGCCAATCGGAGATGACAACCATGCTCGAGAGACTCTTACATGGAAAGCACATCAAGAGCAGCCTTTTTTTCGTGATGAAGGCGCTGAAGGGGCAAGAAAATTCTCTCGGTATTCCTCCGATTTTGTGAACACGTTTGGTCTAGGGCGTGATCCATTGCCTTGTGTCTCGCAGTGCCAATCGCCTCTGACGGACATTTGTGCATCGTCTGTCTGGGACATGATCACTCCGATGGCCCGCAACGCAACCGACCGTTGCTTGTACGTGGCCTACGTCGTGTCCCTATCAAAAGAACTTGAGGAGCTCTACGAACCAGAAGAAGTACTCGACGAAAATGCTTTGATACTCTGCCGAGTGGCTTTTGTTTCGGGAAAAAGTCACTTAGTGCAAACCGGAGTCAAGGAGCAGATCGCTACCAAAAACAACGGGAATATTCCCACCGACGACGAACTCCAAAAATGGAACGGTAAAGTACAGTGGAACGGTTGGACCGTTCTATGGCTGCCTGACCACGACGAAACGGCGTTGACCAACACCGACTATTCTTTGCCGGTCATTTCTCCGAAAATGTTTTGGGCCAGCTCGGTTTCCAAAGCCATCTACATCAGTTCACACGAGTTTGCCATGGTGAAGGATGTTTATCTTGTGTCAATAGTTCGCGCTATTGATCGACCGGCGACTCAAGCCTACACAGTCAAAGAGTACCGCCCTGGAACAGCAATCTTTCGCCGACTTCCCAAACCAGCTGCACCGACAAGGAGGGTTACCCTGTTTGCTGGGGAAGACGCACAAGCTCCTCAGAACGCTCTCGAGTTCAGCGAGTTGGTCGAATCCGATCTTCCGGCAACTCAAATCAAGTACTATTCTTGGACCGAACGATTTGTTCAATCAGCTGCTCGAATGCCATCCTCCGACAGTCGCTTGGCGTCTTTTCCCCAATTTCCATACGAGTGGTTGACATTGACTGTGCTTGTGCATGATCTGAACATGCCCGCCAGTCAAGAAGTTCGATGCGCTTGGCTGGACGAAGTATTGTACTGGGGCGGCAATCGAGACTCGGAAGAGCTGGGGCTTGCGCATTTGATTGGCACCCGTAAATTGTGGGGACACTTGGGCATTTCGGGGTCAGAAGCATCGGATTTGGGATGGCTTCCCTTGCTTGACCCAAATGGGGAACATCAACAGCACCAGTCGGCCAACGTTTACTTGCGCGTCATGCAGCGACAAAAGACCGAGCCGAAAGCGACGGCTGTTGGACCGGAGGATGATGACACGTAATTTGATTGTAGCCAGTCCTTTCATAACTATTTGTGTAGTAAGTTTGTTTGTCTTTTAACGCTATTTGCCTATCAACACATAAAAGCCAAGATCAGAAAGATAGCAATGCACAAAAACTGAATGTGAACTTCTGGGCCATAAGAAGGCGTGGTCTCTTTTGGCATGGAGGCCGTCGGCAATATTAAACCTGCACGGGAAGCAACGTGATAAATCGCGGCGGTTGAAATGTCCCATTGTACGGCTTTGGGAATCGTGGCAATGCCGTCGTTCTGATTAAAAAGAGCCGCAAACTCTGTATCGTCGTAATCCCCGAATCCACCGTGGTTGCCGCCCAGAATGTTGAGGTAAAAGGTGTCGTTCGCTGGAAAATTGCCGCGATTGATATTGAAACGTGTGAAGTTGAGCACACGATCCTCGGAAGCCAACACGGACGCCATCGGAATCGTAGTACGGGAAAAGTCGATCGGGCCGCACCCTGTTGTGGGTTGAACATCGGCTGCCAGCATAACCAGTCCAGCGATACTGTCAATATCAACATCACCCTTGCCTTGTAAAGAGAGCCACAGATCTACCGAGGCCGCTACACCGCCGAAGCTATGACCAACCAGGACCCACTTTTCTACACCGTCAAAGTCGGCCTGCGCCATTGAGAGTCGTCCTGAAAGACAGGAGGAGGCGTTGAACGCCAGGTCGTTTCCAAACACTGGAATGACTACAGGAAGACCGTAGCGCTCCGTAAGGGTGGCAGCCAAAGGGGAATACGCACGAGGATCCACGAGACCTCCGCCATAGAACACGACGCCTATCGGGCTTTTTCCGAAGCGATTAGCGTCGGGCACAAACGGAATATGACAAAAATTACGGTAAGGTGAGAGGCAACTGCCATCACTCCCATCACCTGACGAGCACATGCCAGCTAAGGCGGCACTTCTCATCTCATCAATCGCAGCATCGCTGCGAAAGGCTTGCGGCGTATGAAGCAAGGCAAGTTCAGAAGGTGGAGACGTAAAGGTCGGCGGAATTTGCAAACGACGGTTAGATTGCTCCTGTTTAGAGGACATATTTCCAATGTTTAAAAAGATACCGGGGACTGTGGGATAGGATACTCTAACGGTCTCTTCTGCCGCAACAAAGCTAAAATCAGAATGCACTTCAGAAAAAATGGTTTTGATGCTACTTCTCGTAGCTGGCGTCTTCGCAATCCAGAGCTTCTCTTCCCACGCCAGCGTGGGTTTTTTCGAATGATTCTTGCCCGTTTCCTTTCACTGTCTGGATGGACGGTGTACTTCCTATGCGATACAACTGGGAAAGGCGGAATGTGTTTTCTACGAGAAAGCTGTATATATCGATATCGCACTTGGCGAAACCCTCGCATCAGTGGGCGTTCATCGGAGTATTCCCTCGAGGCGACGGTCATAGTTTACAAGTAGTTTCCACTCTCGACACTGTATTTCTCGACATTAGATGGTATTCACGATCAAGTGTGCATGCATACGGTATGTAGTTTGGCTTGACTCCAATGTGACAGCAAATTGAAATTAGCATTGGTTGACACACCCTATCATTTTTACTGGTTTGAGTTTGGGTAAGGGACAGCAGAGTTCCTATTGCGTAGGTACGAGTCTTGCCCATCCACAGTTGGAAACTGACGTCACAAAATAGGACGGTGATGCAGACGTGATGATGTCATCACGGGTCAACCAAGAATTTGGCGTCAAGGGTAAAAAATAGTCTTTTACCCGTTGTCCGTAAATGCCCTCTGTCTCGAATGCGAAGACGGCGCCTCTCAAACCAGCACCCGTCGAATGGCCAGGAGAAATTCATGACACAGCGCACGTTAGTCATCAAAGCACCAGGGTATGCTATGCATTCCCGTCTGTTACTGATTTTGTGTCCATAAGGTAGTGGCAAACCGATCCTGCGCGGTCAGATTGCTAGGCTTTCTCATCCATTGTAGGGAATTGCGGATTCCGGAGTGCGACGTTTCGAAAACGGGTCCAAACATACAAGACAACGCGAACAATGATTCGGTGCAACACGCACTCTCTGCCGAACTGGATATTCCTTCTGTTTGTTTGTTACAATCTGGCATTATTATTGCCAAAGGCTACGGCTGCTAGTGCGACTTTGGCTGATTCATTATGTCTGGGATTGCTCCATTGTGAAAACCAGGGAGTGTGCGAAGAGGGGACAACCTCGTACGATTTCTTGGCGGGATTTCGTGGCGTTGCCGAGAGCGGTGTCAGCCTTTGGCCTTTCGCCGTGGAACATGTACAGAACCATCACTGCCAATGTCCCGATAGATATACAGGAGTGCGATGCGAAGTTGAATTCGTCACCTGTGGAGATCGTGAGCACACGTGCTTTCACGGAGCGCGGTGTTTGGAAACGATGGACGATTTGAACGAGCAAGCGGAAACGGTGTACAGCTGCAACTGTGAGACAATAGACACGGCTTCCTTGACGCACTATGCCGGTAACTTTTGTGAGCACCCGGCGAGTTCCGTTTGTGATAACGGTGTTCACCGCTCCTTTTGTGTAAACGATGGGGTGTGTCTGGATAGTATGGACGAGCATGTTAGGGAACATCCTGGATGTGATTGTCCAGAGGCTTGGACTGGGCCACATTGCGAGTACCCAAGTGGAAAATCAGCTCAAACCACGATTGTTCGGCAAAGGAACACGACAATCTATCATAAACCATCCCGAATTTTCCACCTTGTCGCTGTCCGGGTTCAGCGTACTCGTGGTGATGAGCATCGTGTTTGGGCTTTTGCTGTACTGGGGTCAGCGACGGAGAAAGTCCAGGGTCCAAGTCGAAGAGCTGATTGCAAGTGTTACTGCTGTTGATATGCCGATACCGGTGCGCCTTCCCATCAAATCTGCAGAAGTGGTGTAAAGAGTCCCTTTTGTCCCCTCCTCCCACAGGCGCCAGCCCTTTCACAAATTGAATCTGTCTTTTTCCAAATTCAAGGAAAGAAGCAGAGTGCTATCTAGAAACATGTAATATGATGTAAAAGCTCTTACAAGAAACTGAGAGTGGCAAAAAACACTCCAAAAATACTTCAAAATAGCGATCGTTTATTTTTGCTGTATCTAAAACCTTCCCATAAAATCGTTCACGTGCGAAAGGAATAACTACTTCTGCAAAGTCTTGAGGAAGGCCTTGACATCATCACTGACCTCTTCCTTCGGTAGCACTCGGCCTCCTGAAGCAGTTGTAGGGGCGGCACCTAAACCGTTAGCGTCTTCAACCGTTGCCTTGACCTGAGTTGCAGTAGTAGCGGCCGGAGTGGCAGCAATTTTCTCCGTTTCGGCCGTGCGGGCGGCTTCGGCAGCAGCCTTTGCCTTGGCTTCGTCCGCCTTGACTTGCTCGGCTGCCTTCTTGGAGGCGGCTTCGGCTTCCATCTTCTTCTCCGCTGCCAGTGCCTCCAGCTTGGCGTCATCCTTGGCCTTTTTCTCGGCAGCCTTGGCGGCATCTTCTGCCTTCTTGGCTTCCTCCGCAGCCTTCTTGGCACCTTCACCATCGTTCTTCTTGGCCGCTGATGTTTCCGTCTTTTGTGCCGCTTCCTTGGCTTCCTTCGCCTTGGCCTCAGCCTTGGCAGCCAATCGTAGATCAGCCGCCTCCTTGTCGGCCGCCTTTTTAGCTTCTTCCGCCGCCTTCCTTTCGTCCTTGATAGCGGCCGCCTTGTCGGCCTTGTCTTGACGCACCTGCTCTTCAGCCTTTTTGGCTTCCAACTTTGCCGAGGCCGCCTTGGCCGTCAACTCGTCGTAAGAGGAGCGCGAGGCCGCAGCGTCACCACCAGTAGTAGCCTTCATGGCCCGGGGTGGAGCGATTTTAGGCACGGCCTGTTTGGCTTCAATGGCGGCGCGTTTGGCAGCATAGCGTTCCTTATCAGCAGCAAGACGGGCGGCTTTGGCCTCGTCGGCCTTGGTTGCGCTAGCCGACTTGACGGCCTGAGCCGGTTGGACCTTGGCGGCCGGGGTGCCACTACTCGGCGCCGATGGCACGAAATCACCCAAAGGATTGGCCACGATCAGGCCCACGGCTACTGCGGCGGCACCAAAGAATGTCTGACGGCACAAAAGAGACTAGTCGGTTAGATAAGGCATACGGGACGTGTGTACCAAGGAATTGCCTTCGGCAGGCCGCGGCGGGAACCGAGCCCATTTCGTGTTGTGGCTACCGATTGCGATACGTACCGTTGCGGCCGCGATGCCACCACCATCGGCTTGGGCTTGCAACTTGCGCTTGCGTTCGGCTTCTTCCCGAGCCGCGATTTCCTTCTGAATCGTATCCCGCCGGGCAGCGGTTTTGGTCAACACATCCCTTCCGGCTCCCAAGGCCAACAAGGGCAAGAGGAGAGGAGCGGCACCGAGGGCCACACCCTTGGCAACGATGCCGGAATCGGGTGCCGCCGAACGAGTACCACCGGCGGTGGCTACTTTGGGAAGGGCCGGGGGTTTGGGCAAGGGCAGGACGGGAGTCGGTAGAACCGGTTTGGTAGACTCCGGCTTGACGGCGGGCTTTTTGTTTTCCGGTTTGGGTGCGGGTTTTTTGAGTTCGGGCTTGGGAGCCGGCGGTTTGGGAACCTTGACTTCGACGGCTTTTTCAATCTCCCGAATCACAGGTTTCCCCAAGAGTTTGGATTGCAACGAGTCGAAGCTGGTATCGTCCAAACCGGCCATCGACAACGGAGCGGATCGGTGAATGCCAAAGGCGAGAGGATCGTGAGGCGAGGTTCCTTGAGGCGTCACGAAAGCGGCAGCAACGGGAGCGGCAACCGCCAAAACGACAAACTTGGAAAACTTCATGGTGACTCGTTGCTGGTCTTCAGTCAGAGAGTGAGAGCGAGCGTGCGAGGGAGCCTTACGACGATTGCGGGATGGTGTTGATAGTGACGGGGATTCGCACGAGAACGACTTTTTCGGTACGGACGATGCGGACGTGACCTACACGAACGACAATGCGAGGACCCTGTGAGAGGTAGGCAAGTAGCTGTCTACCGGACGGTGTAGAGACTTTGTTAGCTAGAGTTTTGGTTTGGGTCTTTTCCGTTCTCTTGAGCCAACGCATACCTACATCGTTGGTCCTCCTACCCCGTTGGACCGATGAGGTTGGGAGTCGGATGCAATTGAACAAGAATCTTTGGATCGCATGCGGGCACGGGTCGACTGACGTACATTGATATTATACACACGTTGTTGACCGTTCAAGTTTCGATGGGAAGGACTG
>Ga0160421_1000200_pt1 | contig 14793 bp, 6 predicted proteins | sample TAMARWmetagpilot_FD_108195 | JGI IMG/M metagenome (GOLD analysis project Ga0160421, IMG submission 108195) | Phycosphere-associated microbial communities from TAMU algal ponds, Corpus Christi, Texas, USA - TAMU ARW-7 10/27 metagenome pilot | ecosystem: Engineered > Artificial ecosystem >... | reverse complement strand
TCGTTGTTACCGTTGTTGGCGGTACGGGTGCGGAGCGCCGTTGCGATACCATCCTCTAGTAGAGAGGGGAAAGGCGAGTCTACGGACAAAGCCACAAAACAGCCCTCTGCGCCATGGTCGCCGGCTCTTCCACGACCGTTGGGATCAATTCGTGACGTCACAAGACCGATACATCGTCCCAGAGTAGCATTCCACACCAGTGTCCACTTGGCGAGCCGAGTCTCGTTCCCTTCGTGTCCAACGCCGGATATCATCTGCTCGCCGTCCCTCGATGCCTCGCTGGTAGAGAGAGAGATGATAGTCTACTGTTACAGCTAGTTGATTGGTTACTGTTTTACAGTTAGTACGTAGTTCATTGGTCAGTGTGAACAAGAACACTCTCTTATTGTTGCTGTGTTGCTCTGTTGGTGTGGTTTTGTGGTACTATCTATTTCGAGTACCGATACTCGATCCAGTGTATCCACGCAGCTACTACTACTCGGTGGTGCCGTTCCAATTCCACCTACCTCCTGGTAGAGACCAGCGTCTCTATATTCTCGTGGATTGTTGTGCCAACACTGACGCCACTCTTTCTTACCCCGACCGTATTTACGCATTCCACAGCTTTTCTTTCTTTCTCTTTTTTACACACCATGGCTTCTCGCGTGGACGAAGAATACGACTACCTTTTCAAGATTGTCTTGATTGGCGATTCCGGGGTCGGCAAGTCCAACTTGCTGTCGCGCTTTACGCGCAACGAGTTTAATCTCGAAAGCAAGTCCACCATTGGCGTAGAGTTCGCCACCAAGAGTATCCAAGCCGAAGGCAAAACCATCAAGGCGCAGATCTGGGACACGGCCGGACAGGAACGTTACCGCGCCATCACCTCGGCCTACTACCGCGGCGCCGTCGGAGCTCTCCTCGTCTACGACATTTCCAAACACGGAACCTTCGAAAACGTCGAGCGCTGGCTCAAGGAACTCCGCGATCACGCCGAAGCAAACATTGTCGTCATGCTCGTCGGCAACAAGTCCGATTTGCGGCATTTGCGGGCCGTCGAAACCGACGAAGCCATGGCCTTTTCCGAACAGCACAACCTCGCCTTTATCGAAACTTCCGCACTCGACGCCAGCGGCGTCGATACCGCCTTTCAGCGAATCCTCACCGAAATTTATCGACTCATGAGTCGACGCAATATGCAAGCGGAAGAAAACGCCAATGCACCCATGAGCGCCGGACACAAAATCTCACTCTCCCAGTCCGGCGACAAGAAAAAAGGATGCTGCGCACAAGTCTAAAGCCAACTCGGCAACGGCGCGTTTTTCTCGTTTTACCCGTACTACTATAGTTGCCCCCTAGGATCCGGATTTGTCGCTCACGACGTCTACTACTTCTACGCTTACGGTACTATCTAGGCGAGTGTGTGTATGGACAGGTACATACGGCGTAGGTGGATCGTTTACTGTTCGTTTTTTTTTGTTCTCTTATTCCTTGTCACTCTCGCACTGGACCTGCATCTTGCTCACCTTGTCTTGGACCGACTGGACCACACGCTGTTCCCGTTCTTCTTCGGCGGAACGATCCAGCCCGATCCAGGCGGGCGGAGTGTGGGTCGGCAACGACGCAATCCAAGACAAAATGTCCTCCCGACGGCTCCCGTCCGGTAGGGTCGGACTGGTCGTCGATCCCTCGACCAAGCGAAAGTCCACGTTGAAAGACGCCGGCACAAAAACAGCGTGCACCAACTCGTCCAGCACCCGTTGGTCCACCTCCGAAGTTACGCGTCCACCAAAGACACCCTTGCACAAAGTGGAACGAATCGCGTCCCAGGGAAGATGTTCGGGATCCGAAGGTGTGCGGTTGTTGCTCTCGTCCAATGAACCGGACGTGGATACCAACGAGTCAATCACGTCCAGACCATGCCACGCATCGGCTTCGGTGAACTCGTACCTTTCCGTCCATCCGTTGGGCACGTACCGCAATCGCTCCTGGATGACGGCGTGCGTCCACCCCAACAACAAGTACATGCGATTGTGAATCATGCTCGACGAGCCCAGACGGTCTTTCGAAAGACTGGAAAAGAACCTCGTCAGCGACGCCTTGACGCCTGTTGGTGCTTCGGCCACCATCAAATCCGAAATTTGCAACAAGGCGGCAGGCAACCGATCGTTCATTTCGCTAGTAATGAAAATTCGAAAGTCCTTGTGGGTTTGGGAACCGAGGGTCTGTAGTCGTTTGACGAATGAATCACGCAACCATTCAATACAAAGATGTACGTTCTTCAGCATCACCCAAGTGCCGCGTTTCGACGCCATTGCCACCATACTTTCGGCTGTTGCGTAGCCCTCCGTACTTCCCATGGCGACACTGAACAGCTCCTTGCCTAAATCACGGGCCATGGCTTCGACTCGGCCACTCACGTCGTGGCCTGGAGCACTGCACAGTAACAGAGGTACCGTTGAGTTAATCTCCGATTCCGTCACCTCGTTGAGATCGTTCAGTGCGCGACCTTGCCAAGGAAAGTCTTCACCGAAAACACCAGTGATGACGGCAATCAAGTCTTCGGACGATTCAGACTGAGCGGAGCCCATGGTTTCATCGTTTTGATAAAACCGAGCCAACAAAATGGAAAAAACAAGTTTGTCGTCTACTTGCAGACTTCGGCCAATGCGAGCAGCAGTTTCCCGAAAAAGAGCCATCTTTAGAGCTCCAATCCGAGCAGCTTCGTCGGCCTCTCTCGATGCACTCTCGTGTTCGAGAATGTGTTCTAAAATCGTCATGAACGCCTTCGCCGGGAACTCGTATAGAAAACTCAGTTCGCGCAAGGCCTCCAACAAAACAAACATTTTTCGACAGACAGCCGCAAAGGGCTCGAAGCGCGCCACAGCCTGATGCACTTGTTTCATGACTTCGGCACTGTGAGAAATTTGTTCCTCGACCTGAGAGCCTTCTTTCATGAGAATTTCCATACCCTCGACCACACGGTCGTCGTCCAAAATACTGCCTTCACAGGCGCTGATCTTGGCAAGCATTTGGTCCTCGAGTTCGCGGAGCTTGACATTTTGTTCACTCTGGAGTTTCAGCAACGTCGCTCGCTGCTCTTCGAGTTCAGGTTTAAGGGATTTCACAAGATGTCTTTAACTTTGACTTTGAAGACTGTCTGGAGTTACAGTAAAGTTCACCAGTGTCACGCGAGAGCAAAGATCAGGCGTTAGCTGCACACCCGGATTCTTTGTACTTAAAATAATTTTGAACTGTGGGCTGTAATCCACCTCTTCCGTGCCAATGCGGACGAGAGTACGTCCACCGGTTCGCTGGATTTCCTTGTTGAGAATAGGATTCAAAATAGGATCAATTCTTTCTACGTTCTCGACTAGAAGCGTAGTTCCAAAACGAACAGCTCCAGCCAACGTTTTCGTGAATGATTTGTCCAAGAAGCTAGTTGTTTGGATTTTCTCGTCCTTATGTTTGTTCATCAAAAAGTCAATTGCATTCCCCGAGGGATCTATCACCAAGGGAAAACGGATTCCGTGATCCAAAATAACACCATTTTCAAGACTAAGCTGGTCACCTGGCAAGCCTTGTGCCTGCCACGTCAAACGCTGGGCTCCCGTGCTCAAAGATTCAACAATACCAAGTTCCTCGCGGAACTCAATGTCGAGACATTCCAAACTCTTCTTCCACCGCGACATCATCATGGAGCGGACTTTAAAGTCAAAGAATCCTTGGTACGTGAGTGTAGCTGCCATCAAAAGCCCGTCACCTACAAGGCTTCGCATGATCGTTTGAAAAGTTTCCGAGCTCTTTGACCATCGTTCGCTTTCATGACTCAAGCTTGTCATCAGGCTTTCCGCTCGATCAATCTTCATTGTGACGGCTTCCATCTCGGACTTAAGAGCCTCCACGTCGCGAATGAGGCTTGCGTAGTCGGCCTTATAACTTGCGATCGAAGCTTCTAGTTCCTTGACCTCGTCTTCGATCTTGTACTTTTCAGTTTTGATGATATCAGCTTCCTCTTCAAGCTGAGCGACCTCTTCTCGTAGAGGTTGGATATTGTTATAAATAGTGCTGTACTTTATTTGCGACTCCGCCCATTTGTACAATGGTCCGCACGCCTTGCTACTTCGCAACACACTTTCCTCGTTGAGTTCAGAATTCCCGTCTAGGTATTTTTCCTTAACCAACTTGATTTGTTTCGCGGACAAATTGTCAACATCGAAGTTGAGAATACTCGGAATGAAATCGGCCTTAGCAAGCAGTTTTCGGACGTCGGTCCAGTCAACGCTGGTTTCTCCTAACATGATCGCCACGCATTCCAAAGTAAGCTTGACGTTATTTGGAGGTCGGGATAAATTTCGGATCTCATCTAGATCCCGTTTCTTTATGCCACGTACACTTGCTTGCGCGCTACGTAGAGCAGGCTCAGCTTCATCAAGATCCTTTTGAGCTCGATCCTTGCGTTCATTGATTTGCTTCTGCTGCTTTTCGACTTCGACACTCATTCTTTCAGCTTCCTCCTTCCGCTTTTCGGCAATATTTTGGTCGGCAACCATCTGCTGCAGTTTCTCGTTGGCCAGAGTCTCTTTCTTTCGAAGCTCTGCGGTTTTGGTGCCTAGTCCTTGTTTTAGCTCAGCAACATTCTCTTGCGTTTGTTTCAACTTGCTGAGACCAGCATTCACGTGCAGTTGCTCGTCCTCAACTTTCTCGCGTCTTTCGTTGAAACAAGACACGAAATTCTGAATCAAGGCGAGGTAGTCTCGGGGGGAAAGAAAGGTGCGAGTTATGCTGCTGGGCGATGAGGCGATTTCTTCTGCCATCTCCCTAGCAATCTGATGCATATTCACGAGAGCAGCAACAACTGCCTGACGAAGCCCCCCGGTAGAATTATCGTCGAAAGCATCTTCGACACGCTTCATTAGCTCTTCACCTTCGCCAATACCCCACGCACCTCCTTCCGTTTCCGAATCGCCCATATCAAGTCGCGTAGTGAATTCTCTGCCGACTTCGCCCATCGCTTTGCTGCCCCATGTGCCAAACCAATCTACGACGCAACGATTGAACAAAGCGGGACTAGTAGTCGAGCGGTTTTTCCAATCTCCACCACTTGGATTCACCGTAAAGACAACGTGTAGGTTGCGTTGCACAATGCTTGTGAAATGGCGCCACAATTCTTCGTCGCTATCTAGAATCACGCCATCCCGGGCGGCAGTGTCGCGGACGGCACTCATGAGTGCAGTGTAATCATCACCATCGAAAAGCCCTGGGATTTCACCGCTAGCCAGGAGGGCATTAATCGCCTCTATAAAACCGGATGACAGCACGTTCGATTCGTCAAAAATGAAGCAAACCCTCTCGCCGTCTACGCCGACGCGTCTCATGACACCTCGTAAATCTTCATTGAAATCTTCCATCCCATAGCGAGAATGGGCCTTAATCTGGAATATACTGAGACCGTTCATCCAAGAAACAAACTTCGAAAGCACTGTCTTTCCTGCACCTGAGTCGCCCACAAGGAGAAGGTGACCCATCGGCTGGCGCAAGACACGGTCGATTCTTAGAACATGCTCTAACACCTCATCAAAAACAACAAGAGGCACATCGAGCTCTTCTTCGTAAAAGACACGGAGCCTAGCACTCAAAAAGTCCTTGAGTTCGCCGCGTTCAACGCGGCGTGTATCTTTACTGAGCCAAGTAGTATAAAACATGGGACGGGCAAGCGCAATTTCAAAATCTACTCCAGCAAACCACTTTCGCGCAACTTCATCAAGCTTGCTGCTGCACCACTCTTTGTCTTCGACATCTACTAGTCGGTCCGCGAAAAGTCGCAATCCTTCATGGGTCCACACTCGAACAAGCTCCTCCCGTGTTAAACCCTGGTCACTATTGACGACAGATTCGTAGATTCCTCTGACCCATCTGCTCAGTTCCCGAGGGGAATAAAAATATTGAGGCTGCATAGCCGGAGTAAACTTTCTCTGGTTTTCCGTATACAGCTCCACCATTGCCTCGGTCATTGCCTCTGTTTCGCCCTTGAGGTTTGGGAAGAGCTTCATCATTCCCCCGTTAAACGTCCGGTAGATTTGCATTAACGAGTCCTTTGCTGGAAAGTCCACTAGAAGTAATGGAACGTGTCTCATGAATCTACGCGACATTTCAACTCTACCAGCATCTGTTGGAGGGTTGCAGGCACCCACGAACTGGATTCTGTTAGTTTTTACCCAAACATTATCGTTCCTCCAAAATCCTCCATGCTCAACGAGCTGACGCATGAACATGATAACTCGTTGCGTCCCGTAATTATCCTCCTCCGGTAGATTGACTGAAGATATTTGCGTCGATGAGAATCGTTTTTTAAAAAATCACGACGTCCTAGCTGTACACTTACCTTCGTCTGCAAATACGACCAGCCAGCTGGTAGCACCAAAGCTTTCGCCTGGTTCGAGAAAAATGTCCTTTCCTCGACGAACATAGGAGCAGTACTGTGAGAATGTCTTTAGAATGATCTCTGGAGTCGTTCTCGATGAAAAGTTCAAGTTGGCAAGGATCACGCCTTGTATTGATTGCAGGACGTTTACCAGTGTCATTGTCTTACCCGAGCCAGGTGGACCGCACTACGTTTCAACATTGATGATAAGTGTCAGTAAGATCATACTCAAAGGAGAACAGGCCTTTGATTATTTTGCCATCTTGCCATCGCAATTAACTCACCAGAATAAGAGGAATGCGACGCGTTAGCCAAGCACCAAGCACATCAGAATGTCGAACCGTGTCTGTCGTCGTAATGACGACATCACTCGCGGCTGCACGATGGCTCTCAATCTCCATCCGAGGCACATTATCGCTCCAAAGTTCATATTCTCCATCGTCAACTCTGACCCTATAGTCGTAGAGAGTGTTGTCTGTTCCGAACGGGATGATGACACCGCTAGTACGGAGAAGCATGTCGCTAAAACTCTTTCGCACGTCCCAAGAGGCGCTTCCACAAAAAGACCACATAAGTGAGTGTAGTAACCACCGCTTGGCAAACTTTTCCATATGCTCCCCCGTTATTGGGAAATCAGGATGATTCTCGTCGTACTCGATTGCGAGTACTATCCCCTGAATCAACAATGCCCGGAAAGTATGCAAAAGTCGATCACTGGTGGGTTCCATTATGTGGCGTTGCTTCAGGGCAAATTCGAGGGCATCGATCACCAGTGACGAAGTTCTCTCGGATATAACTTGGCCCGTGATTTCGTTTAGGAACTCAATTTGCGCTGATGGAACTTGCTGTCCAGCTACTCTGTCGCCCATCAAATCCTCTGTTGCCAGTCGTTGAAGCATATGCTGAAGCGACATTTCGTTCGTGACATTGTCATCACTGAACCAGACCATCCCACACCGTGAAACCGTCGCAGGGGTGGCATGCGCTAGACTGTCAACTTCCAGGATAATGCGTACGTTGTCAGGAATACTCAGCCTTTCACCTGAGGGTAAAGTTAGCATTTTATTGTCGTCGAGAACTGAATTAAGATTCTCGACCCAATTAGCTTGAGACGAAAAGCAAAGGAAGTGAGGCACAGTGACCGAATGCTTCCTTCTTTATGTGATGGGTAAACGAGACTTACGATCAACGTCACCGTCGAAGACAATCCAATGGCGACGATCTGATTCGCCCTTTTGATTGTCGACGATACGTCTCAACAAACTTGTAAATACCCCATCTGTCCACTCTAACGTTGTCCCATCCAGCGACCCGTAAAGACGCTCTTTGCTAATGGCTTTCGGATCAATAATGCTCATTTCTCCTTTCGTCCCATCAAGCTTTTCCAACACTTCCAAAAGGACCTTAAGTGCGGTGGATTTTCCGACACCAACTGGACCGACGACCATCACTCCATGGCGCATCTCAATGACCTGCTTCAATTGGAGGATTTTCTGTAGAAAGCCTTCACCGGGTACAAAACAGCTTCTTTTGCAAACGGAGACAATCTCCTCTCTCGCCTTTGTGTCTTCCATTTTGGCAACATCGGACCCTGGGAAAGTGCTTTCGAGGACTTCTTTGAAGACTACCATGTCTTCAGCAACAAGCTTAGGGAGAACATTGTTACATGCACCAACGATTAAGGCATTTTTCTCCGCAAGTGCTAGGTCCTCGCCGTGAAGATTCCTGCCTTCGATGGCCTGTCGTTTCAATGCTCCAGCGCTTACTAATAAAGTCTTCAAAGCGCGAAGACCGAAATCGTAGTGGCGCTGTTTTGACAGACGGCAATCGCAAAGCATAAAGAGGTCGACTATCTTTCCGGCGAGATGTTCTGCAGTGACAATGCCTTGGCTATAGAGCATGACCTGTGCAATCAGTTTTCGATCCGGAACAACCATAGCAAACGATCGGAAGAGGTTCTTCAAATTATCGGGAAGATTACTACGTCCTTCATAGCCGGGATTCATTGTGATAAAAATGCCAACATTATTGTGTAGACTCACTGGTCGACCGAGTAGCTCGATCTGACTTTTCCGTTCGAGAAGGCCACGCTGAATTGTCAAAATCTGTTGGCTTACAGCACTCAGAATTCTTTCTTCGAGGCGATTGAACTCGTCGAAACACCCCCACGCCCCGACCTGAGAAAGCCCCGCAAGGAGACGACCCATCGCGCTAAAGTCAAACGTCTCATCGCAATTGAAAACAAGAACGAACCGTCCAAGTGCAGCACCCAAAGCTTTGACGCTCTCCGTCTTTCCAGTCCCAGCAGGTCCGAACGGGCTACCACCCATCCGAAAGTGCAGTGCTTGAGTTAGTGTAAGGTAGCACTTGTCTGTCAAAGGCGTTTGGACTAGTCGCTCTCCGATACCAAGATACTCAAACCCATAGTAGAATTTTGCGTTCGAGAGCGAGACAGATAGCTTCTCGGTCACTTTCTCCGCTTTGGGGTCATAATTGTATCGGAGATGATACAACCAACGGAAATCCATAGGGTCGGAGACGCTGTCCTTCATAAGCTGACGAACGACATCTCTTTGTCGAACAAGCTCGGTAATGAGTTGCTCAAACTTCTTACGAGAATCGGCGGGCAGTTCCTCCAATACGGTATTGGCCATCACTTCAAGCTTCCACTCCAGTACACGCAGAACATCAGCTAGAGCAGCATTCGGCTCGGTAGTACCAAGAGCACTGTCGACACCCATACTCCAATTTATTTGTGCAGCAAGAATCATGACTTGCGCTGGAAATTTCGTCGACCACCCTACGAAGCTGACTTCTGTATCTTCGTCTAGCTGAGCACTTGTCGAGTAGACATCTTCTCCGACAGCCTGTTGCAGTAGCAAAGCCAATGTTGTCTGCATACTAATTTCAAGTTCCTTCAACCAACCCTTCACCGTCGTTTCTGCAGTGATATCGATTGGTTTGTGCAACTCAACTATTTCGCCGTCTTTGCTGACCATAGCGTCAAAACGCGTCTTTACATTTTCCGGCACATCACCAGAAGCGCGACGGGCACCGACTATACCAGCAAACATTTTGCCAATATGCGCGAGTACTTTACCGGGCTCGCCTGAATTTCCCATGATCTCCAGCAAATCGTCGTCTCCAAGGAAATAGAAGCGACTGAAATCGCTACGCTGTTTAGCCAAGTATTCGCCTAAAGCCTTTTGAATGACGGTCATGAGATTGCCAAGCCTTTCAAGAGTTCGCTGTAAATTGTCAATGTTAAGAACTTCCATGGCGAATGGTTTGCTTACGATTCGACGCATCAGAGACACAAATTCAGAATCAACGCTCTTGAACCGAGACCACTCGGCAGGAAGCTGCGCTTTGATATCAGAGCTTCCAAAGAGAATTCCTTCAAGATAGACCCATCGACGTTGAACATCCACCCATGCATCGAAGGCAGCGCGCAGCTGAGTCAGCCGATCCTCCCAGAGCTTTCCCTCTTCCTGAAATTCACGGACTGCTCTATAATATGGAGAGCTTTTCATCAACGCAAGGCCCCCGATGTGATCGTCCAAAGTTGCGAAAAGGTCATCCCAGCCTCGTATCAATCGAGTACGGTTCTGAAACAAGACAAGTTCAAGTTCCTGCTTAAGCCAACGGTCGCGCACTTCGCTAAGGAAGACTTCCAGTGCCATTTCACCTTGTGCCACGGTCAAGATCTCGCTGACATCTTTCTTTCGGGTCAGAATACCATTTTCCCACAGTATACCGACAGTCAAGTCTATAAAGGGAACTCGAATACCAAGGCGTTGAAAAATCGTCTTCCAGTGTCTCTCCTTTAACGCTTCGCTTTTCAAATCAGACAAAAGACTATGCCCCTCGATGTAGCCTTTGACTACTGCGTGGAGCTGGGTATAGGCGTCGTACTGACGTATTCGATTCGGAAGTGATCTCATGGATGCGAGTATATCATCTAGCGCACGGCGAATTTTTCGCATGACAGCTGTCGACCATAGCGTATCCTTAATTTCTTCGAGTGAGCGATAAGGTTCCATCATTGCATCCCATACTTCTTTCAGGTCTGTCAACTCTTTGAGACTTTCAACGACCTCATGGCTCTCAGTCGTATGTTCCAAACCAAGGGCATCCTTCGCTCGTCCAATATTCTCCTGATGAACATGGGCCTTGGTCAAATTGATTTCAAACTTTGAGAGGACTTCGATAGCCTGCGGAGGTGTCACATTACCACGTAGAGGCTTGTCCTGGTTCCAGGTCCCAATCAATCCGGCAAGCTCCTTCGTAGATTTTTTATCTTCAGCGGACACCCGAGTTTGAAGCAACGGGACCTGCTGTTCCATTGTGCGTGTTCGACGCTCGAGAATTTGAAGGAGACTATCATAAAGACCTTTTACCACAGTGGTCTCGACCCACTCACTGTGAAATGCATACCGTTGACGCTTGAGAAGCCGCTCGCAGGAATGTAAGATGTCCACATCTTTCCGCCAAAGCTGAGACTTCTGATTAATTTCTTGAATGAAGGTGACACCTAGCACGATGCTTTCAGTGGATGCATTGGTAAGCGTTGTTTCTTCCAATCTGGTCTTGGCGCCATCAATCTTTTCGCGAGTTTCAGAAATACGCTGCGCAAGAATCGATGCGAAGTTTGACTGGAGCTCTTTTTGCCAAGAATCGTATTTTAGATTGATTTGCGATTGCACTTTTCCGTAATCGACGAGGATTGGTCCAAATTCTGCAACTGTCGCCGATGTATCCAAGGTTGCGCGTGCTTCGGAAGCCTCTAAGAGGAGAGCTTGCCATTTTTCAATGTCCGACCCCACAGAGGATGCCACATCCGATACTTGGGTATCCCACAAAGTTTGATACGCCAGCCAGCTCTCTACAAACACAGATGCTTGCCTAATGTGAGCCTCGATTGCTCCGTAAGCATCCGCAACAAGTTTAGGCGGAAGAAGGTAGACCAAGTTGTCGAAAGTCTCCTCCAAACCAGTGGACGTTTGAGAATTCTTGACAGCGACGCTGTCGAAGACCTCGTAGCGACCACTTTTCGGTCGCGGCAAGCTACAAACCACAGAAAAGTACTCATGTAGCTTGTTCAAGAACATGGCTCGAGCCATTGGTAGCGCTGGCACAGCAGAGATTTCCTGGTTGCGGAGGACAATCTCCAGAGAAACCTTGGTGGTAATCGATACAGGAAAAGGTATATCTTCGACAACAGCTGTCTCGATCAGCTCCACATGGTCTTCATTGTTGCTCTCTTTTGTCACCTGCAACGTCTGGTTCCATCCCTTCAAGGCAAATTCCAGTCGCTTGGAGAGTACCTTGCCCATCTCGGACGAAATCACCCGAACCCAAGAATCCAAATCGTTGTATCCACTCAAAGACATGTCATCTATCGTCTTTTGTATGCTCGCTAACACTGCACGAAACTTGTCAGTGTTGTAATCGACCTCTTCCAGTAAATTTAATGCAATGTCCACCTTGTCACAAGCTCGAAGCAATTGCTCTACACGATCTTCAAATTTGGAGATAGATGTAGTCAACTGAGCCACCCATTCCGATATTTCCTTACCCTCCCAGCGTACGCGACGCTTCTTGGCTACCTTAGAATTGGACAACTTGACATCAAAGGCCTCCGAGATAGTTTCCCGAATTTCGAGCAATTGTGGCATTACCAACCGTTCCAACTCCGGAGTGACCAGGATACGCACTGATTTGTACGAACGTAGAGCGGTTTTTACCGCTATTGCGTACGGATATCGAGACATGGCCTCGTCCGAGACCATACTCAAAGTCCGCGGAATTTCCTTGCCGAATCCCAGCCATTTCAGATGACGAATTTCTTTGAACAAGAGCTCACTCTTTTCGTCAAAATTGACTTTAGCAGTCAAAACACCGTCCCGGCCTTCTGGTTCCACTATAATTGGGTACGAGTTCATCTTGGATGCGGCCGCTGATGATAAACCCTTCTCCCATTCTGTCACCCAGCCATGAAAAAAGGAACGGGCGTCCAATTTGGACAAGAGCTCATCGCCACTCTTGCGGAGCTGGCGTCCTTCCAGTTGTTGCCCCCAATCAGGGCCTAATACATCACCCATTCGCTCCATCAGAGTTTGAACTTGGCGTTCCATTTGCTTCGCCCAAAGAATTTTACCAGCCACGGGTGGAATGCCTCGAAGTCGAGAAATGCGGGCGGCTGCGGATGACTCGTATTTGAGAGTAAATTTGGACTGTAGCTTTTCAACAGCCAGGGCAACGGTCGCAATCAGCTGGATTTGGAATTCCTTGACAGACGCGCGTACACGTCTTCGAGTCAGGAGCAAATTGAAGCGAGCAAAGACCCGAAACATATCTTCCGCGTCTTGACAGGCCGTCAATTTGTCCCGCAATAACTTTGCTAGACGCTCTTCCATGGCATCCATTTGTAAATCGTATTCTTCTAAAGCACTTTCCAGTGCCTTGGTCCCGCTAGGCGCCAAGTCCAAGACATTGAGCGAGGCAAAGATCTGACGCGGGACTGACTCAACTTGCTGCATAGCGGCTGGCTCTTCTTCCCGCAAAACCTTGTGGACGACGTCACGCAAACGCTCTTGGGATGAACGGAATTGATGAATGGTCTCCAGCCGGTCTTTAAGCTGCAAGTGGTGGATTGACATACCTTCAATTAACTTGTTCAACCCCGTCACTTTGCGGCGACGTCCTTGCTCGAGAATAAAGTCCTTCCATTCCTCGAAACGATCGTCAAATTGAACGAAAACATCGAGGAACGAAAATCTCACTTTGCTTTCATACTCTTTATAATCCATAAAGAGCAGATTCGAAAACTGCTCCTGCAAAATGGCCAATAGCGTGTCCCGTAAGACTAACGTAGTCGCCTGGAGTAATTCAATCGCTCGGGGCAAGCCGTAGAAACGCGACTGGCGCAACTTGCCGTAATGATCAAAAAGACTCTGCACCGCTTCGACGACGCCTTCCACACTGCGGGCCGCTTGCAGCGACGGCAAGGGATAGGGCTTGATAAAGTGGGCCACATCTTGCGTGTAGGATAAAGCCTGTTCCAGTCCAGAGTTGTTCTCCAAGGCCAGTACCACCACGAATCGCTTGGCTTCGCGCAAGAGTGCAACCGTAAGTTCTACCGGGGCGGAAGAAAGCTCCGTTTGAATATGCAAGAGTTCGGCCTGCAGCTGGGTCCAGAACGTGAGTTCTTCGGCAGCTGCGTCCGGCAAAAAGGGGGTCGACTTGGGCAGTGTCGTAATCTTGCGAATTTGTACAATCCATCCGTTGACGGTCGCTTGCAAGCTGTTGAGAAACTCGTCATCCTGCAAATAGTTGGCCAAACCGAGTGCTTCCAGATCCATCTTGTCGCCGGTTTTGCGGCTGGCGGCCTGCACCAAAACTTCGTGGGTGTTGAGTACGACGTGGGGCAATCGCGCACTCCGCGAGGTTTGCGACAAGGCCACGTCGAGTTGACGAATCTTGTCCTGCAAGGATGTGGTCCACTCGTCGGGTTCCAGAACAGACTGGACCGTCGGCATGAAGCACTGGCGTGTATACAACTGTAGGGATTGCAGGACCGCCGCCGGCGAGGACAAGGACGATGCTTGATCGTCCTTATCCTCTTCGCCTTCACTTTCCGACGTGGTGGTACCTTCGTCCGTGGGATTCCACAAGGTCATGCATTGAATTTGGGACGCCAAGGTGACGGCTCCGTTATCCGACGACGCTGCCGTTGCCAGAAAGACCAAGGCCCCTTGGGGCACCCGACCCTGCTTGGGCAAGGCCTGCGTTGAAGCTTGCAGCGTCTGCGCCCCGTGGGGCAACCAGACGAACAAACGGGTGGAGGTTTCTGGTATTCCCGACACTCCGTCCTTGTTCAAAAAGCTTTCCAACGGGGCTTCATCCGCCAAGTTTCCCACACCCAAATGAAGCTCACAGGCCAACCTGTCCGAAAATTCAGAGCAAGAATGTCATTGTCAGTGTCAGACGTCGGTTGCCGTTCGTTGTTTCAACAGGGAGCTCGGATGCGCAGGAAAGAATGTGCTGGGTAGGCAGGATGTGATGCAACGTACCGAATGTAATCACGAGGACTGGGAGGACTCATGATGTTTTTTGTTGCGCTGAATATGAAAACCTCGTTGCTGGGTCTGAGCAGCTTTCGATTTCGTTGCCCAAGAGTTCAAGAAAAGTAGTTGAGGATGTGTTGATCAAGGATTCACACTACCAGCAATACTTTTGCGAACGACGATCGGCAAGGACTCGAGAGCACAGGTCCTCCTTCGTACTGGGTAGATTCGCACAAAACACGATCCCGCACCCGTTGCTTGGTCGAAGGAGAGGAGGCACGAAGAGTGTGGTTGTTCCGCCACGGGAGGAGCGACGTTTCT
>Ga0160421_1000199_pt1 | contig 14919 bp, 16 predicted proteins | sample TAMARWmetagpilot_FD_108195 | JGI IMG/M metagenome (GOLD analysis project Ga0160421, IMG submission 108195) | Phycosphere-associated microbial communities from TAMU algal ponds, Corpus Christi, Texas, USA - TAMU ARW-7 10/27 metagenome pilot | ecosystem: Engineered > Artificial ecosystem >... | reverse complement strand
ATCTACCATGCGCAACATTTCGTCGATGTTACGACCTAATGGCAAGTCGTTAACGACTTGGTGACGTACAACACCATCTTCGTCAATTAAGAACGAACCACGGAATGCAACGCCTGCTTCTGGATGCTCAACATCGTATGCCTTACAAATGCTGTGACGAACGTCTGCAACGAGTGGGTATTTGACTTGACCAATACCACCATCTTCAGTTGCAGTGTTGCGCCATGCGCTGTGAGTGAATTGTGAATCGATTGATACACCAATTACTTCAACGCCGCGCTTCTTGAACTCGTCCAAACGCTTATCAAATGCGATAAGCTCAGAAGGACATACAAATGTGAAGTCTAGCGGGTAGAAGAACAAGACGGCTTTCTTGCCTTTGATCGCGTCAGAAAATTTAAAATCTTCAACGATTTCGCCAGAGCCCATTACCGCTGCTGCGGTAAAGTCAGGTGCTTTACGTCCTACTAAAACTGCCATTGATACTCTCCGTCTTTAGTGAATGTTGTGCTGCCGCTTGGCAGCCTAAATTAAAAGCTTTAATAAATATGGGGATCGACAATAAAAGATCAACCCCTTAGCGCCGATTATTACTCGCCGCTTTCTGGCTGAGGATGACGTGCTGCCACCTCAGTGATCAGTTCTTGCAACTCGCCTTTCTGGAACATTTCAACGATGATGTCACAACCACCGATGAGCTCACCCTCAACCCAGAGTTGCGGGAATGTAGGCCAGTCTGCGTATTTAGGCAACTCAGCACGAATATCTGGGTTTTGTAAGATATCGACATAAGCGAACGCTTGACCGCAGCCCATGAGCGCTTGCGAGGCTTGAGAAGAAAAGCCACAGCTCGGTAATTTAGGTGAGCCCTTCATATAAAGAAGGATGGGATTTTCTTCAATCTGCTGTTTAATCTTGTCGATGGTTTCCATATCACCTCAAATCACTGTTAACGAATGGAATGGTTGATAAAAATACTCAAGTATTTTAGCACATGCAACCCCCGATTGCTCTCTTTGAACGCTTTACAGTCAGCGATACAAATAATAAAAACTTATACTTGAAAAGAGAACCAGTCACCCCTATATATCGTATGAATAACAACAACAGCTTGCACATTCATTTTGTGTAAGACGCTATTTGCACTAAAAACTATGGAGAGAGATTATGGCATTTGAACTTCCCGCTCTTCCTTATGAGAAGAACGCACTCGAGCCACACATTTCAGAAGAGACACTCGAATACCATTATGGCAAGCACCATGCGACTTACGTAAGCAAGCTAAATGATGCAGTTAAAGGCACTGATTTAGAAAGCAAATCGCTTGAAGACATCATCAAGTCTGAGAAAGGTGGTTTGTTCAATAATGCCGCACAGGTATGGAACCACACGTTCTACTGGAATTGCCTGAGCCCCAATGGTGGCGGTGCTCCTAGCGGCGCAATCGCAGACGCAATCAACGAGAAATGGGGTTCTTTCGAGAAGTTCCAAGAAGAGTTTAACGCAAGTGCCGCGGGTAACTTCGGTTCTGGTTGGACTTGGTTAGTTAAGAAGTCGGATGGTTCTGTCGACATCATGAATACCGATGATGCAGACACCCCAGTTGCGCATGATGGTGTAACGCCGCTGCTAACTGTTGATGTTTGGGAACACGCATACTACATCGATTATCGTAACTCACGTCCTAACTACCTAGAAGCTTTCTGGAAGCTCCTCAACTGGGATTTCGTGAACAAAAACTTTGCTTAATTGAGCTAGGTTATTGAACAAAAAAGCCAGCGATTGCTGGCTTTTTTTATGTCTATTTGACCGGTTTCCAAAAAAGCGATTGCCTCAATCGACTAAGTTGGACGGGATGTCGCCGCGTAAACTATGCCAAATTTCAGCTGACTCATAACCATAGCGGCGAACCAAGTTAACAGACTCATTATAGTCACCTTGCTTAGCTACATTATCGAGATTGTGATAATAGTCTCGCGCTAATTGGCGAGCTTCGGGTGACGAAAAGTAGAATTGACCAATACGCGAATACAAACCTTTAAAGCCATTGAGTACAAGCACATAGATTGGATTACCCGACGCCATCGCAAGATCATGGTTCAATTGATAATCAAAATCCGCAAAACGCTCTGCATCATCAGCCAGTTCATCAGTATTGGCCAAAAGCTCGACAACGCGTTCGGGGTTGTGTCGAATGGCGGCGCGAATGTAAATCGCACTAATATTAGTACGCGCTGACAAGAGTTGGTCGACCAGTTCGGGCATACCATCTTCATCTAAACGAGCGAGGGTTTCTAAAATATTAAGCCCAGAAGTTTCCCAAAAATTATTCACTTTTGTTGGCTTACCGTGCTGGATTGTTAGCCAACCATCTCGCGCTAAGCGCTGTAAGACTTCCCTTAGCGTCGTGCGAGTCACACCAATGAGCTCGGACAGTTCACGCTCTGCAGGAAGGATCGTACCCGGAGCAAAATGACCGTTCCAGATTGATTTAACGATATACTCCTCGGCAAAACCTGCCGGACTCTTTGCTTTAATGATCATTGTTACGCCTGTTTCATTATCAATCGTGTGATTCTATCAGTGTTACATGAGGTCGGACAAGCAAACTGATTATTATCGACAAGTCGTTTACTTTTCAGCTATGTTATAGCGCTTAAATTCACTCACGGATATATCTCATCATGCGAATATACCTTTGGCCAGCTCAGCGCAACGCGTGGTTAGCGCTATTTATCATCTCCTTGTCGCTTTTGGCTGCTGCCGCTTACTTTCAGTACGGTCTTGGGCTTGAGCCTTGCGTGAAGTGTGTATATCAACGCATGGCTGTGATCGGTATTGCGTTGTTTGCTCTACTTGGCTATTGGGGGGCGAGGCATGCGCTCATACGCTTGATAGCACTCGCTGGAGTGATCTACTCAGCTATAGAGGGCTTACTCATTGCTTATGACCACTGGGATCTACAAACTTCAAAAAATGCCTTCTTTGCGGTCTGTGAAAGTAACCCTAATTTCCCGTCTTGGGCACCACTGCATGAATGGCTACCAAGCTATTTTGCAGCGCCAGGCTTGTGTGGCGATATTGACTGGTCGTTCTTAGGCGTCACCATGCCAGCATGGATGACCTTTATTTTTGCAGGCGTGACGATTACTGTTGCCGTCGCAGGCCTAAGCCACATTATTTACAAATTACGCTAAAGTGGCCAGGTGACAATACGGTCTTCTAATTCACCTCTGAATTCTGTTTCACTGATACAATGACCGGCTATATGGTAGCCGGCCTTTTTCATCGCTTGCTTACTGCCATGATGTCGTAATGGATGCCAGTCAGGAATCGGTTGTCGCTGTGCTCTGAGCCGATATGCACACGTTTTAGGCATAAAATAAACGGCATCAAGATTTTCGAGTGTCAGTTGAACACAACTGGCGACTCGCTGAGTACGGTTTTCATAATCACTACACACAGCTTTGTCAGTATCCAATAATCGACACGCGACATCGGTCTGATAGAGGTTATCCTCTTCATCTAATAATTGATTTAAACAACATTGCCCACAACCATCGCAAAGGGCTTCCCATTCGCGATGATTGAGCGCATGAAGCGGTTTATCATACCAATTCATCGAGGAAAACGGATACGATCAGAAAGATACCCGACAGCAGCAACAAAATAATGCGAACGGTTCCAACGCATCAACGCATCGTAATTGGCATAGGCAAGATACACTCGACCTTCCTTGTCATCTGGAATCACAATCGAAGCCTCAATATCGTCACGTTGCGGTAAAGGGCTTCCGTCCATGCGCGTAATACCCAGCTTTTGCCATTCGGCGAGTCGCTTTTTGGTATCTAACCCGGCTAACGACGTATCAAACTGTTCGGGCAGCTGTACTTGACGTCCCCACGTCACATCATCTCGCCAGCCCACAGAGCTCAGGTAATTAGCGGCTGACGCAAACACGTCACCATAGCTATTCCAAATATCCTTTTTACCATCACCATCATAATCAATAGCGTAGCTCATGAACGAGCTTGGCATAAACTGGGTTTGTCCCATAGCCCCCGCCCAAGAACCTTTCATTTGTTCAGGCTCGATGTGACCGTCTTGGATGATAGTCAACGCTTGCCAAAGTTGTTTTTTGAAAAAGGCCTCGCGGCGTCCATCAAAAGCCAACGTGGTTAATGCCGAAACAACATCAAAACCACCCGTGTAGGATCCAAAATTAGTCTCGATACCCCACAGTGCAACAATAAAGCGGGGTTGCACGCCGTATTTTTTACCGATTTCATCAAGTAAGTCTTTGTGCTCTTGGTATTTTTCAACGGCTTTTTGTGCCTTCCAATCCGGTACTGCTCGCGGCAAGTAAGTATCTAACGTGAGTTTAAATTCCGGTTGGTTTTTATCAAGCTCAACAGCGCGTTGATAATATTTTACTTTAGCAAAAGCTCGATCAAGTGTGTCGGTCGTGTAGCCTTGATCAAGCGCTTCAGAACGCAGTTTATCGACATACGCCTGAAACTTCTGCTCGACATTATCGCTTTGCTCGCTCGCCGGACTTTGCTCAGACTGAGCGGCACTTACATGAGCGGTAAACCCCATCGTCGAAGCACTTACGATAAGCGCCAAAGTGCTCAAAGTTAACTTTTTCATAGCATGGACTCCTGTTGTGGTGGAAGTTGCAAATAATAGCCTGGCTCCACCAAGTGCTGTTTTAATTCTTCTACGCTAATCCGAGCAAGTTGGTCGCGTTTGTCTAAATTTATCGTCATTATTTTTTGCGGAGTGCCGAAGTGGTTTACGAGCGCTTCAGGCAACTCATCAAATTCACTTCCTAACGGAAGGTATAGATAGGTATCGCTTTTTTTCGAGCTTTTAAATACGTCGCACAGCATGGTCTTAAACTCGCGTTAAATATATTCTTTCAATTCAGATTCGAGCGCTCTCCAGCGCCAGCCTTGCTGTAAATCAGGCCGAGGTAATTCGGCACGGTGATCCGCACTGAACTGCCAGTGATACATCAAGAAATCATTAATTTGCTTGCGCGAAGCGACCAATGCCGTATCAATCGCAAGCATTGAAGCTAAGCCTTGTGCCGCTTTCTTGATACCATTGAATGCCGCTTTATAGTTTGGCATGTCGTCAAGCCTTTGCAAGGTCTGTGGCCAATTCGATGTATCCTCAGCGAGCGCTGCATTAATCTGCTCAATAATCTCGTCCCCCGAGTATTTACGGGTCATCGGCGCTAAATCCCTAATTTTATGCAAGTCGGATTTAGACTCAGGCATTTTGCGCGCCAGCTCGATTAATACACCGTCCTTGAAAATAAAACCGAGCGGCATATTCTCGCTGACCGCCTTTCCTAGGCGCCAAGCTGCTAGGCACTTCATCACTTGTAATTGTTTTTGATTAAGTTGCCACGCATTACCAACAAACAAGTACAGCAAGTGCTTGGGGATAGTTTGTGTGCGCTTATTTACTTGTAACTGACTTTCTTCAGTGACGATATCTGCTACATGACTCTCTGCCACCTGCGCCGCTAACCAAGGATACATCGTGTTCAGAAAGCTCACGTCCGCAGCCGCGTATGCTAGTTGCGCCTCACTCAGCGGCCGCTTCAACCAGTCAGTGCGTGACTGACTTTTATCGAGCGTAACGCCATCAAATAGCTGCTCAACTAAATTAGCATAACCAAGTGATGAGCCCATCCCGATAAAGCCGGCTGCAATCTGTGTGTCAAATACGGCACGAGGTTTCTCGCCATTGGACTGATGAAAGAATAATTCGATATCCTCGCCCCCAGCATGCAGCACCGTCGCCACATCAGGAGCCGCGATCAACTGCCACAATGCAGATAAATCGATATCGATTAGGGGATCGATGATAAAGGTATCGCCATCGACATTAAGTTGTACGAGACCTAGCTTAGCAAAATATGTTTTTCTTCGTACAAATTCGGTATCAATAGCAAATGAGCCCGCGATGCGGGCTCTTTGACAAAACTCAGTAAGCGCTTCAGCGCTACTGATATAACGGTATCCAGTGTCTGGATGAGTTAACTTAGTCAATCTTTTTTCTCGTCTCTTAGCTCTTTACGTAGGATTTTGCCCACATTCGATTTTGGCAACTCATCGCGAAACTCAACGAGTTTCGGCACCTTGTAGCCTGTCAGATTTTCTCTAGAAAAGTCGATAATTTCACGTTCGGTTAGAGACTTATCCTTTTTGACGATGAATACTTTCACAACCTCACCGGACGACTCGTGCGGCACACCAACAGCAGCCACCTCCAGTACTTTCGGATGATCGGCCAGCACATCTTCGATTTCATTAGGATAAACGTTAAAACCTGAAACCAAAATCATATCTTTCTTGCGATCTACGATTTTAAAATACCCACGTTCATCACAGGTTGCCATGTCGCCAGTCGCAAACCAACCGTCTTTAATCGACTCTGCTGTCGCGTCGGGGCGATTAAGGTAGCCCACCATGACTTGCGGACCTTTCACGTACAGCTCACCCGCTTCCCCGATAGCCACTTCCTCGCCAGTCTCTGGGTCGCAAATTTTTACATCAGTACTTGGCACGGGTAACCCGATACTGCCCGTGTAGTGCTCGATATCGTAAGGGTTTACCGTGACGACGGGCGCACACTCAGTTAGACCATAACCTTCGAGCAAACGAGACTTTGTGACGCGCTCCCAGTGTTCAGCTACTGACTTTTGCACCGCCATACCGCCACCTAAAGCCACTTTTAAGTTAGAAAAGTCGAGATCTTTAAAGCCCTTGGTGTTCAATAGTCCATTAAACAACGTATTGACACCCGAGATCATCGAGAACTTAACTTTACCCAGCTCTTTTACAAACCCCGGCATATCGCGTGGGTTGGTGATTAAAATATTACGTCCGCCGTGCTTGATGAACGTTAAGCAGTTCGCTGTTAAGGCAAAGATATGATAAAGCGGTAATGCAGTAATAATAATTTCTTCGCCATCGGACATGATCGGTGTAATGACCGATGAAACCTGCTCTAAGTTTGCCACCATGTTTCTATGAGACAACATAGCGCCCTTCGCGACACCGGTTGTACCGCCTGTGTATTGTAAGAAAGCAATATCATCACCGGTTAACGAAGGCCGTTGATACGCTTTTTGCTTGCCTTTGTTTAACGCGACGTTGAAATCAACACGTCGACTAATCGAGTGACTCGGCACCATACGCTTAACGTACTTCACCACAAAGTTGACTAACCAGCGCTTAGGTGCAGGCAGTAAATCACCAATTTGCGTGGTGATCACTTTTTCAAGTTGCACATCGTTGGCAATCTTTTCATACGTGTTTGCAAAATTCTCTAAAATCACAAGCGCTTTCGCTTGTGAGTCATTCAACTGATGCTTTAGTTCACGGGGTGTGTACAACGGGTTCACATTGACCACTGTCATGCCCGCTGCGAGCACACCAAAAAGTGCCACAGGGTACTGCAACAGATTTGGCATCATAATCGCCACTGCATCACCTTTTTTAAGGCCAATGCTTTGCAGGTAGGCGGCGAATTGCTTTGCCTTTTCACCCAGCTCGGCAAAAGACATGTCGCAGTCCATATTCACGAATGCTGTCTTTTCACCGTATTTCTCAATACTCTCTTCGAGAATATCGAGCAACGACGCATAGTGATCTGGATCGATCGTATCTGGCACTCCCGCTGGGTAATGTTTAAGCCAAATCTTTTCCATACTAGGCTCCAAAATTTATTTCTATAATTATTATGTAGAGTTCACGTAAACGTAAGCTTATCGGACCAGTTTATCTCAATCACGCCCCTCGGCACAATCTAAGATGACGACTGTTCACTGACCAAGGTCGCAATATCTTTCGGGCATTGCATATGAATATGATGCCCACCTTTCATCTCAACCACCTGTAATTGCGGTACGCAACCCTGCCACTGAGCCAAAGCTTTATCGAGTTGAGCATAGCCTTCGCTCCCTCTTATTAATACAACGGGCACGTTTAACTGGTTCAAAATTTGTTCAACCGCTTTTGCCGGCAACCGATAAGGAGAGGTTGATCGCACTTTTGGATCGGCGCGCCAATACCAATGACCATCGGCCATCAGCCTGATTCCACGCTCTACCAGTACCTCAACGAGCTGATTGCTGAAATCTGCTGTTTTGGCGCGCGCCAGCACGGCACTTGACTTAGTTGTGTAAGGACGCCAACGCGCAACCTGCGACTTTTTACGCGACTGAAAACCAGCCAAAAGTTGCTCATGCGCGTTCTCGCCGTCGCTCGTGAGCAGACCAAAGGCCTCTATAAGCACCAAGTGCGACACCTGTTTCGGTAATAGTGTCGCAACCATATTCGCCACAAAGCCTCCCATTGAGTGGCCAACGAGCGTAATACCAGACCATTCCTGAGTCTTAATCAACTGCCAAATATCGTACGCATAATCAGTGAAATGATAGTAATTCCCCGATGGCCGATGGTCCGAGTGACCATGACCTGCCCAATCAAGCGCAAGGATTCCTTCATCGGATTCAAGCAGATGTTCGACAAGAGGTAGGAACGAGTGACAATTATCAAGCCAACCGTGCAGGAGTATGTAACGAGGATTACTGACATTGCCCCATCCAAGACCTCTGAGGCAACCCCAGTCAAGAGCGTACTCTAAAGGCTGAGCACGCTCAAGTACCGACTGATACAGCACGCTATTGCTTATTTTTTGTACTGGGTTTGTCGTCTTGAACTCTTACCCGCGTTGGGTAGGGGTAATAGTAAGGACGGTAAGGATACGGTGCATAAAAGTTATGTCTAAACCACAACGGGGAATAGTCAATTCCCGTATCTACACGCTCAGCCTCTTTCGGCCATAGATGATAGCCTGTTGCTTCGATGACAGGGTAAACGTATGTGTAGTCATCGATTTTACCTTCTTGCGTCTCACCTACTTTGCCTAATACAGTTAAACTGCGTCCTTGACGATACACTTGGGGATCGACAAAGCCATTAATGACCGCCAAAAAGCGGCCGTCAGTATCATCACTGACCAACGGGCGTCCCCAGCTTTTTAGCGGAAAATGCACCAGCTCGATGACAGTAAAGCCTTCATCATTGCGAACATCCGCAATAATGCCTCCCCAACGCGCGGACTGACCGACAGTTGTCGACGCATTATTTTTTACCTGAGAGTAAGACACCAATGCGTCTTCATTATCTGTCGCAATGGAATCTGGGAATGCACTGCAACCCGCTAGTAACAGCGCACCTAAAGTTAAACTCGCGATACGTAACATAACGCCTCCTCAGGCATACAAGTCCAAACTAAACATCGATTCAACGTGCTCTCGCTTCTCGCTGAGGGCCACCGTCTGATAAGCCGTTAAAGCTTTTTGAGCCGGCTGCGACGGCTGATCATAAACAATATTTAAATCCTGCCACCGCTGTGCTTGATCAGAGCTTTGTTGCCGATTTGGAATTTGAATAGAAGCATTGGCCGTTTGCTGATCACCTTCCTGTCCCCCTGCGTTACGCTCATCAGGCGTAATGCGACGACCAGGCGATAGATAGCCTTGTACACCATTAATAGAACTTGATGAAACAGGGTTCACAGAATGCTCCTTAAAATACTTTGACTCGATTTATTATGGCGAGTTCCAATGGATTCTACAAGTTAGCGCCCGGGCAACTTCTTCCACGTCACTTCATTACGTACGTAAAGCGGCTCCAGTTCATCCGCAGCTACCGCAGCCTCGTTCTGCTGTTGTGCCCAACGCAGCATGGCTGCCGCTGTAGGTAGTCTGCAAGCAAGTGATTGCGGGTCTACGGGCACTGTTGCTTTAAGTTGCTCAGCATAGGTTTCCCAGCCCGTACCGACAAACCCAACGGACTCCGTAGTCAGATAGCCATACTCAGAGAGCTGTTCACTAAGGTTCAGGTGTTCAGGCTTAGCGACTTGGGCGGGCGCAAAAGTAACTAATCGCTCGCCATCATTTTTATAAGCACGCCAATATACCTCGCCCATTCGGGCATCAATAGCGCTAATGATCCAATCCGTTGTCTTGTTTTGCGCCCCTTCCAGTGCCATCGCATCTAAGCTACTGACGCACTGAACAGGTAGTTCGGCACCGAAAGCTAACCCTTGTGCAATCGAGACACCAATGCGAACCCCAGTAAAACTACCTGGACCGATGCCAACGATCAGCCTATCAACATCGGACAACTTAATATCGGCTTCTTCTAACACAGCTTGAACAAAAGGTAACAAACGCTGTGAGTGCTCGCGTGGACTCTCCATTTCGCGGCTAATGACCGTATTATCAACCTGAAGAGCGACCGAGCAGTTCTCTGTCGATGTATCAATGGCTAGCAAGGTTGGTTTCATTATATGTATCCTTTAAAAACAGCATTGCCCGGCTCAGATCGCGTGTTCGAGCCATCGGCGGTAAACTTTTAATAAAGCGTGCTCCATACTGGCGCGTGACAAGTCGGTCATCACAGACAATCAATACCCCGGAGTCACGCTGATCGCGTATCAAGCGCCCTGCTCCTTGCTTCAGCGCAATAATGGCCTCGGGCAGTTGAATAGTATGAAAAGCATCCACCCCCCGCAGCTTAGCGTCCTCTACCCGTGCATTCAGCAACGGGTCGTCGGGCGAAGCAAACGGCAATTTATCGATAATGACACACCTTAACGCCGCGCCACGCACATCGACGCCTTCCCAGAACGACGAAGTTCCTAATAAAACAGCATTACCTGCATCAGTAAACTTCTGCAAAATACTGCGTTTACTGCCCTCACCTTGAACCAGTACAGGCCTATCCAGCTTTTCATCAAGCAAATTGGCGACACGCTTCAACATGCTGTGACTGGTAAATAATAAGAACGTACCGCCTTGGTTGGCCTCAATACATTGTTGCGCCAACTGCGCGAGTCGTTGATCGCGATTAAACTGGTTGGCCGGTGGTAGATAACGCGGCAAACACAGCATCGCTTGGTGCTCGAAGTCAAACGGACTTGCTAGCACCAAAGTTTCGGCATCCCAAAGCCCGAGGCGGTTAACGAAGTAATCAAACTTCTCGTTTACTGAAAGCGTAGCCGAAGTAAATACCCAACCTCGATCACTGTGTTTGACCAAGTTACCAAAACGCTTAGCAACGCTCAGTGGCGTTTGGTGCAAAACAATATGACGCACCGTTGTTTCATACCAGAAGCTATAACCTGTCTGATCCGTTTGCATCAACTGTTGCCACAAATCATAGGCTTCCTCAGCGCGTTCAATGAGGCTATCCATTTCTTTATGACGCCCACGCGCTGTTTTGATGACATCGATAAATAAGGTGAGCTTCTCTGCGACACGGCTACACACCTCGATCATTGAAGAGTCATCACGTTTATCACGCCAGTTTCCACGCGTCGGGTCCGACGGAAATTGTAACAGCCAATCTCGTACTACTTGTGTCAGAATACGCGCCATTTGCGCCGCTTGAGCGAGGTCCTTTAGCTCTGTTAAACACAACCGCTGAACCTCATCAGCGATTTCTATTAATTGCCGTGAAGACAATGAGTCGCCAAAATATTGGCTCGCAATATCAGGCACCTGATGCGCTTCATCAAACACCACCATATCTGACTCGGGTATGATTTCACCGAAACCAGTATCTTTAATTGCTAAGTCCGCAAAAAATAAATGATGATTGACGACCACGACATCAGCTTGTTTAGCTTCATCACGCGCTTTGACTAAGTAGCAGTCGTCGTAATTCGGGCACTCGCGTCCCAAACAATTATCCTTGGTGCTAGTCACTAAGGCAGTCAACTGAGGATCATCCTGCAGTACCACCAACTCACCAATATCACCATCTCGGGTCTGTGTTGACCAACGTTTCACTTTAACCAGCTTGGTTTGTGTCTCGCTATTAAACTGACTGGCTTGCAATTGTGCCTGCTCTAGGCGATGAGTACAGAGGTAATTTGAGCGGCCCTTTAATAGAGCAATGACCTTTTCCGGCGCCAGCGCAGCGCGTAAAGTGGGTAAGTCTCGATGGTAAAGCTGTTCCTGAAGTGCTTTGGTACCCGTGGAGATAATCGCCTTACCTTTGGCTTGAAGCACAGGCGCTAAGTACGCAAAGGTTTTACCGGTACCGGTCTCGGCTTCAACAACCAAGGTACCTTTTTTGCGAATGGATTTTTCAATAGCCTGGGCCATGGTAAGCTGAGCATCGCGCGGCTGAAAGCCCTCTATCGCCTTTGCCAGTTGACCCTCGGGCGTAAAAACAGCTGCCACTTTGCTCATTAAATGCCCACACCTAATTCAAATATCGACTGATTAAAGCGCTATAGTATGACATAGTTGCCAGCTCGCTGTTAATGTTAAATCCCATGCAGCTAGATAGGTTATAACTTACTTTTTGCGTGTCGACATCGCATTACTTAGGTGTCTGTCTTAAGCATAGGTATCGATGTGCCCGTCACCATCACGACGTTCATCATCCTCGCTTTGCTCTTCGTTTGCTTCACCGTCTCTTGATTGCGCACCTTGCTCATGGTGTTCGGCATCGCGATCACCGATACTATTTTCTTGCTCTTCTTCAACAGCAGCAAGTTTCTGGGTTTTCTCCACTTGCTCTACTTTCAGTTGCTCTTCATTGTGACTCACCGGAATACGCGCATCTTTCGGTATCAAAGGAATCATTGCATCAAAGTTGACCATATCGCGTCTCCACACGTCTCTTTGTCATGAGTTTAGACTATTATCGTCCAACTTTTATGCGCCAATAGAGTTGCGTTCAGTCTTTTTTTTATTTATAGTGCTATACAACTTAACAGTTAAAACCATTTTTTTAAGGGAGCGAACAAATGAACTTAAGCCAGCACCACCATCATCACCATTGGAATTTACTGGGCTAGCTAGGTTTATTATTCAGGCTAGTCCATATTTTGACTAGCCTTTCGCATGACTATACAACCCTTCGAAAGGCAGCTTTCGAAGGGTTTTTTTATTATCAGGAGTAGATCAATGAGTGAACGACTTACTATAGCGATTCAAAAGTCAGGCCGTTTAAGTAAGGAGTCTTTATCTTTGCTTAATGCATGCGGTGTCAAATTCAGCATTAATGAAGCGCGCCTCATCGCCCACAGTACCAGCCACCCTATTGATTTGCTCAGAGTACGCGACGATGACATTCCAGGCCTAGTTATGGATGGCGTCGTCGACCTCGGGTTAGTCGGGGAAAACGTGCTGGAAGAAGTCGCGCTTGAGCGCACCGCGGTCAATGAGAACGCAGAGTATAAGGCACTGCGTAGTCTTGATTTTGGTGGTTGCCGCCTGTCCATTGCGGTGCCACGCGAAAGCGACTACAACGCTATCGACGATCTGCAAGGTAAGCGTATCGCGAGTACTTACCCGTACCTACTGCAACGCTACCTAAAAAATAACGGCATCAAAGCAAAGAATGTCGTGCTAACCGGCTCAGTTGAAGTCGCGCCACGCGCTGGGCTTGCCGATGCCATTTGTGATTTAGTATCTACCGGCGCCACACTAGAAGCTAACGGTCTCGTTGAGAAGGAAGTCATCTTTCGTTCACAGGCGCAGTTGATTCAAAACGCCAATCCATTATCCGCTGAAAAGCAGGCCATGATGGACCAACTACTACCACGTATTGACGGCGTGCAAATGGCGAAAGAAAGCAAGTACATTATGCTACACGCGCCCAAAAACCGCCTGGATGAAGTGAATGCATTACTTCCTGGCGCGGAAACGCCTACCGTCTTGCCATTAAGCCACACTGATGAACAAGTGGCTGTGCACGTCGTGAGTACAGAAAAGCTGTTCTGGGAAACAATGGAAGATTTAAAGGACCTCGGCTGCAGCTCAATACTCGTATTACCAATTGAAAAAATGATGGGATAAACGGTATGTTGACGCGACAAAACATTGCCATCACGCAATGGTCACAGCTTAGTAACGCAGAGCGACAAGCCACGCTTGCTCGCCCAGAACAAAGCCGCTCACTTGAGCTTAAAGAAACCGTGCGCTCAATCATTGAGCGCACGAAAACTGAAGGTGACGCAGCGTTACTTGACTACACCCGACAATTCGACTGTGCAGAGATTTCGCAATTGGTGTTAAGCGGTGAACAAAAGCAAGCGTTACTGGCACAGGTTTCCGAACGAGCTAAAGCCGCCATTGATAAAGCCTATGATAATATTCGTGCCTTTCACCTCGCGCAAACACCTGAAGATATTACGCTGAACACCTCACCAGGCGTGCGCTGCACACTAAAATACACGGCGCTTGAGTCGGTCGGTCTTTATATTCCTGGCGGGTCGGCGACCTTGCCTTCTACCGCACTCATGTTAGGCGTACCCGCACAGATTGCCGACTGTAAAACACGTGTGCTGGTGACGCCTCCCAACAAACAAGGTCAGATGTCACCGGAAGTCGTCTACGCCGCAGAAAAATGCGGTATCGATACCTTAGTTATGTGTGGCGGTGCGCAGGCCATCGCAGCGTTGGCGTACGGAACCGAGTCCGTACCTAAAGTTGATAAAGTGTTTGGCCCGGGCAACGCGTTTGTGACAGAAGCAAAGCAGCACTTAAGCCAAAACGATAGCGGCATTAGCATTGATATGCCGGCCGGTCCTTCGGAGCTGTTAGTGCTCGCCGATGACTCCGCCAATCCGCGTTTTGTCGCCGCTGATTTATTATCTCAGGCAGAGCACGGTCCAGACTCACAGGTTATTCTAGTCACGCCATCAGCTGCGCTTGCCCAAGCGGTGCAAGCTGAGCTTGTTGCGCAATGCAATGCATTACCTCGCGTCGACATCGCGCGGCAAGCGCTTGCTTCAAGTCGGTTAATTGTCACTAAAAGCTTAGCCGAGGCGGTTGCTGTTACACAAAGTTACGCACCCGAGCACCTTGCT
>Ga0160421_1000196_pt1 | contig 15123 bp, 8 predicted proteins | sample TAMARWmetagpilot_FD_108195 | JGI IMG/M metagenome (GOLD analysis project Ga0160421, IMG submission 108195) | Phycosphere-associated microbial communities from TAMU algal ponds, Corpus Christi, Texas, USA - TAMU ARW-7 10/27 metagenome pilot | ecosystem: Engineered > Artificial ecosystem >... | reverse complement strand
GCGAGGTTGGCGTCGACCGAATGGCATGATGAAAGTTTTGCCGAACATGAAGCGGTCGTGCTGAAACGCCGAATTTCTTGTGAGATGGTTGACTCGCACTTCCGATACGCTGCTGTGCGGACCTTGGCTAAAGAGCAGCACCAAAAGCAATTGTTGTCGCCGCTTTTAGAGCTTACGAGCAAAGACAATGAGCTTGATGACCAAACAACACTTTTGCAGGCTCGACGAATGGGTCGAGCCCAATCCATGACGGAGTTTGCCGAAGACCTTCTGAGCTCGTATATACAATTTGCATCGACAATGAGCTCGAATGAAAGTGAGAAGGCTACCGGAGCATCCGAAGCTTCTAACGGAGTCGTACTTGACAAATGCTGGTCTACGTCGTCGCGAGTGACCTCTCTTCCTCCAAATTTAAAGGTTCGGCCAAAGCCGCGACAATGGCGACTACGGTCAGCCGTTTCCGAAATTGTCCTACCCATTGTCATGCCTTTTTTGGAAGTACGGGAACGTGTCCATTGTCAACGAGTCTGCCATGGTTGGCGTTGCACGATTCGCGAATGGGGTGTCGCCACAACAATTGATAACAACGACTCTGCATTTCCCTACTTTACCCGCACGCTCCTCAAGGGACTATTAACAAATTCATATTCATCACTTGAATGTCTCTTTTTGAGTGGCTTTGCGGATCTGGAACCCGACGATTTGCACCGAGCCATTCCTTTCCTACGCAAATTGAGGTCATTAGATATATCCTGGTGTGTCCGTCTAAACAACGAAACAATGAGCTCATTGGCGACATTCGCACACGATACATTACGAGTGCTGTACATGAAAGGTGTGCGAAAAGTAGATGATTCTGGAATTAGTCAGATTTGTCGGCAATGCCACAAACTTCAAGTTTTGGACGTTTCGAATTTGCCTTTGACGGATGTTTCCGGGTTGGCAATCGGGCGGCACTTGAAGGAACTGAGGGCGTTGTACATGAGGGACAATTACAAATTGACGAATGCTAGTCTAGATGCTATAACCCAGCATTGCACGCGGCTAGAGCAATTGACGCTATGGGGATTGAACCGAATCAAGCACTTGAGGCTGCCCGAATTGTGGACGTTAGAAAATAGTCCGACGATTCCGCTACTGTATGACGGTGTTAACAGCGGATCCCCTGATGGAAGTCGACTTGTCATGCTCAATCTGTGGGGATGTCACAGCTTGCGCGACGATGCCGCAGATGCCTTAGTTGGCATGCATCGCTTGCGGTCGCTGATTGTAAGCGAATGTCACCGCTTGACTGACACTTTTGTGGTAAGTTCGGGCGGCACCAATAAGGTATAACTCTATTTCCTTCTATCAGCAAATCAAATGGCTTGTTGACACGCTTGTCTTTGGTACAGTTTTCGATTGTCCGATTTGTTCCCGAATTGCAGCATTTGTATTTGAGGTATTGTAAAAAGCTGACTGACGCGAGCATTCAAGCAATTACCCACGGCGTGCCAAATTTGTATTCCTTAGATCTTAGCTTTTGCACAAAACTCTCATCCGGAGCCATATATGCCATGCTCAAAGCTCGAGGCAGCACACTGGCTGAGCTCCGGCTTCAATCCTGCCGTCTACTGAACATTGCTCACCATCCTGATCTTCCTGTCCCGGAAGAGGGCAACAACAACCTAGCAGGTAGACAAATTCTAAATGCTTTGCGATATCACGGTGAGGGGTCTTCTTTGTCGGTTTTGGATGTAAGGGGCTGCGCTGGGCAGCCCGACATCGCCACACCCTATCATCAAACTGATCCTTTTGTCTTAGGGATGGAGCGTCTTGAGTTTCGCCAGGCTGTGCCTGGTTTTTTCCGCCGGCCAGCGCGCTGGAATCGTAACATTGAGAGTCGCTTGGTTCAACAAGTTCAAGCATTGGATCGGACAATTGCTTCAATTTCCCAAAGTGATGAAAGCAAATAACACCTATCAATTTAATGGGAACGCCCAAATGAAGGGACGAAGATGCTGTCAATGTTTGAAATTGCTGCCTTTGCATTACTTGTTCGATCAGCTAGTGCTCTATTCAAAATGATTACGTCTACAGTTGTGATACAGAAACACGTGGGAGCCCAATTTTCTCGATCAGACTGTCTGGGTTTTCCTGAGCAAATAGACGTACAATCGGGTTTTTCTCGTCTTCACTTTTTGAGGCTGCCACAAGACGGCCGGCCGGAAGGATCCCCCCCGCCTCTCCTTGTTCCCTCAATTGTAAAGCTTCTTGGCACCTAATCGCCGTCGTCGGGTCATATGTTCTGCTCAGCTGCGAATCCTTGAGATCGTAATTATTGACGCAGCGAACCAGTGTTGCATAGAGACTTTCCTCTCCGGCCGATACCATTGCCACGGACATTGGACAGCAACTTTCCTTATCATTTGTAATGGAATTCAGAAATTCGTCTTGCTCACGAATTAGAGAACCGTACAACTCTCTAGCTAGAAGGGCCCCGGCACGTCGAAGAGGACGAGCGCTTCCTAAGCGTAGCTTTTCGACTGCACAAGAAATTAGAACAGAGCAGAAATGTGCACTTAGCGAGGGATGCGCTATTACCACAGCCTCAGTGACAACGTTCATGATGGATGCAATAACAGCGTCTGCCTCCTCTGAGGCAAAAAGGGGTCCTCCCGTTCTCAGTCGAACATCCACGTCGTCCGGGGCATCGTAAGCAGATAACTCCTCTTCTTTTGCATGTCTCGATTCTATATTCAGGAAGTAGGCATGAGTCTCTTCAGCAATCTGCAATGCTTGCGACGGGGTGTCTAAGTCATGAGATAACTTTTCGACTGACCCTAACGCAAGCATACCAAGCAGGCTTGACAAATGTTCGTATATTCCTGCTCTCCGTCGGATAACGAAAAGCAAAGCTTCAGCAACTTTGATTCTCTGCTCCGAAGAAAGAAGCACTTCCTCTCGAGCCAATTGCACAGCTCCTAGTGAGACTCCTCTACATAGTAACGGAAGAAAATGCGTTGGTCGCTCATCGGCTATCGCAACCAGAGTTTGAATAGCCGCCAGGAAAACGTAGGACTCCTGATCTTTCAATGCAAAGAACAAGATTACTAGAATTCGTTCCAACTTATCCTCACTTTCATCATCAGACGAAATGACTTTTGAGTTTCTCTGGTTACCAAGAATATCGTCTCTCAACAAACTTGCGGCCAAATGCCGTAACAAGACGACGCCACGCGCTCGGATCGGTGGCTCAAAGGAGGTAATCTCCTCTTGGATTTCAATAATTTTTGCCGCGAATGATATTGGAGTAGAGCTGGATGGCTTTTGTCGTCCCTCCCTTCTGCAAGCAATCAATGCCATAGCGTGACTTGCTACTTCTGATATCTCTGAATAAGCCGAAGACGTTGCTGCCGACGTTCTCTTTTCAGAAGCTAAACTTTTCAGCAAAGGAACCAGAGAGCGCAAGACACTCTCGTCAGATGATGAGCGTTTTTCAGCTCCGAGCTCAAGAACCCCAACCAGAAGACTTAAAAGGACCGATGTCACAGAAAGAAGCACTTCGTCATTGCTCGAGCCAAATGCCCTCTCATAGGTGATTATTATTGGCGGTTTAAGATGTAAGACTTTGCAGAAGAAGCTGGCACATGGCAAAAATTGCAGGACAGCGTCATCCATCTCGGCACTCTTCAATGAGTTATGTTTTGGGGAACTGTGGCTCGCTATTTGATCATTCCCAATTTCGTCAGCAAGCCTAAACACGAGCTTCATCAAGTCGAACACACCCTGGCTTGCCGAAGCGGAGAGCAACAAAGTTGCAGGAGGACACTGATCACACAAAAGAGGAAGCAAGACTAGCGAGACAAGTCGAAAGAGGTCTTGGCGAAAAAGAACGTTGCAAAGACTGGCTGTCTTCTCGGCTTCCTGGGTTGATTCGAACGTCTTGAAGTAAAGGGTCAGAGTCAGTTGAAACATTCGTGACGGCAACATTTCTTGAGTTAGGCTTGTTAGGTCTTCCTTGGGTGAGCACAGAGGCAACAGCAGCTTCTCTACCACAAACACTGCTCGTTTTTCAATATCTCCGACAGCTTGTTCCAGCGTGTACTTGTCATCTATATTTGAACCAGCACATTTCCTGTAGGAGACTGAATCATAAACATTGGCTTCGCCTTCTCCGGAAACACTACGAAATGCATATCCTTCCATATCAGAACTGGAAGGAGCAAGGGCGTACAGTACTGCGACTGCGGAGACATCGACACTGTCAATTGAATCACCGTCGGTTCCAAACGCTGAGCGAGATATTGCGTGTAAGGTAGCACGGAGTGTCCAGAGGGAATCGTCCTTTACTGCGAGATGCAATACTGACGGCATCACAGCGACTCTTGTCAGCAGGCCAAGCAAATTGAGAGGAGTCCCAATTGATAAGTCCTTCTCGCACCCGTCGATTCGGTAAAGCATCAAATGAGATATTCGCGAAGGATCGAAAGAAGGTGAAAATTGACAAGTCAGGACACCCAGTCTCCGGACGGCCACGTGTACACCTCGCTCCTGTTGTCCCGTGAATAACTTCACCAACTCTGGCAAAAATTGCTCCTCGAGGAAACAAAAAGGTAGCCGATCAAGGACCGCGCGGACTAGATCAAGGGAGCAGCTATCTTGCCGACTCAGACCGCCTAGTTGCAGTGACTCTATCGATACCACCTTGCTTTCTGTCGTCACGCCAACCCGATCCAGCAATACAAACATCTGCTTCAGGATTGCCTGGTAGTACGTTTTCGGCTGAATCGTTTTTGGAACGAGTACCTGCGCAAGCCGTGTACTGGCGGCTGTCCGCTCCTTGGGAGCGGCCTGTACGAAAACATCAACGATTGAAGGCAAGTCTCGGCAAGCCAAATCGTTCAGCAACTTTCCTACCCGCAAGCGCAGCCAGCTCGGGGCACGCGTTCCCTGCAGCAAAAGCTTTTGCAAGGCACGGGCTTGCGAATGAGAATCCACCACGCATGAAGACACCGAGGCTGCATCCAAGCCGACGCGCCTCGATAAAATTTGCAGTCTTGTCACAGTAGGTCTGCACTCCTCCATCAACGGTACCCGAGCCAGCAACGCCTCCCCTTGCAGCAGAGCAGCATAAATATCTGCCACGTGTCGCGGCAACAGCATTGGTCGAAACCGATCCAACAAGAGAACGGAACCCAGCGCACTTGCCGTACACACCAACTCATAGGCAGCGTTTGCCTCCCAATAGTCATGGTGTTTTTGTGTTTGCAGTGACGCCCACGTTAGCGCTGGGAGTGGTACACGTCCAGCTATAGACTTCGGCAGGGTATAGTGCGCACGCTCAGCCGCTTTCCACAGTACGTGTGGTTCCAATTTTGGTAAAATACTGCTGCAAATGAGCAGTTCCAAACATGCGGCGACGTCTGTGTAGTGTTGAACAGAAAGCATACCAATCGGTGGCGGCGGGCTTTGTACGGATGGAGATCGTTTAGACCGATTGAGCAAAGCTGATGTTTGCGGGGCAGTCGAAGGGGGTGGCGCTTGGTCCAAAACAGCGTAGCATCGTCCGAGGTCTCCTATCAAAGGGATGAGTATCATGTGCAAAAGCAGCGATCGCTCGTCGTCGATTCCAACATTATTTGCTGCGTTTTCAAAAACGTCACACCCTCTTTCTGGCTGATTGGTGAGGATCTCATCAAGCTGTTGCTTGATTTCGTCGACGCGCTTCACGATGCCGGCATCACGTAAACGAGTGTACACGCGTATGCTTCTCGTCCTATCATCCTTGGTCCCAGTCGCGCTCCCGTTCTTCCGACTGGCTAACGACAGCGTTTGGGGCTGAAATTCCGGAATCTCTCGAATCTCTTTCACAACACTTTGTATGCAGGCCACAACACCATTCATGGCGACTGCCTCCACGCTAACCAGTAATTCCTGCGACGGAAAACTTGAGTCGGACATGCTATTGTCTTGAGTTGCCATTCTCCACCGTACCCTATTTCTGATTTGTTATCGCGTTTTGCACAGATAGCGGAACCAAACGATACAAAACAATTCGCTGTAATTGAATCGAAGGTGTTTCTACAGACGCTGTTTCTCGGAAGCTAAAGTTATTTGACCCACCTCTACCATTGGGAATGGTTTGCAGGTACGACCCGACCCTCTTAGGTTCGGTAATGTAACCTCGTTCGGGGTTTCTGGTGACACTGTGAAAACCCAGATTCTTCGGGATGACGGGCCGTCTGCCGCTCGGAAGAATAATTCAAGTGGGTAGCTGTGCTTTAAGCAAACGACTTGGCCGACAGCAGATAGCTTTCTCGATGGGCAATTAATGAAAGATTTATCTTTTCTAAGTATTAAGTATCTTTCGATTGTGATAATTTTGTTTCAAATTTCCCCTGAAACAGAATTTCTATACCAGCTGGCTTGCTTCCGGAGGCAATCAGCGAATCAAAGGATTGGAGTTCCGGAGTTCGAACCTGACTTTGTTAAATATTTCAAATCATACTGTCTAGATGGCTTGTTCGATTAATGAAATAGATCTCTGCGACATCGTATAGATGCCTTGATGATGAACATATACGTTCGCGTTGCTTTGCTGGAGTGGGAATTTCCGGCAGTGCGGAAACCTGACTGCCGATCTTTTTCGGCATCTGGTTCGATCCAGTGTCTTTCTCGCGTGTATTGTGTCTGCGTTGTGAGTGCAAACCCAAAAGGAAAAAAGGCTTCCGTTTTCCATCTTTCACAAAAAACACCACAATTCCATATTTTGAACACCTTTTGGTCGCGACCGAACTCTAGCTCCAGTTTTGGATCCAAGCTGCGATATATCCTCACAATGGTACAAACACTACCTGTGTTCAGGAGCTTGTCTGTAATGGCAATCGGAAGTTTCCTGCTGGCTCTCGGCCCATCGCCGTCGGCCGACGCCTTTGCCTTTTCGACTCGTTTGCCAACACAAAGTCTGTCTTTAAGATCCACTTCTACCTCGCTCTCGGCCGAGCCAGACTCTAAGAAACGAGTAGTGGTAATCGGCAATGGAATGGTGGGTCAGAAAGTCATGGAGAATCTACTCAAGATTGGTGCTGCTGCCGACGGCAACGAAAAGCAGCTGCAGCTCTCAACCTTTTGCGAAGAACCTCGAGCGGCCTATAACCGCGTGAAGCTCACTTCGTACTTTGAGACACGCGACCCTTCCGCGCTATCCATGACGAGCGAGTTCGACAAAGAAGGCAAGACCGTCTGGTACGACGAAAATGGCGTCGAGCTCTTGCTCAAAGACAAGGCTGTTTCGATTGATACGGAAGCCCAGACCGTCACGGGACAATCCGGGAAAGTTCTCTCCTACGATGCTTGCGTGCTAGCGACTGGATCGTTTCCCTTCGTGCCGCCCATTCCCGGTAAGCAACGTCCCGGAGTCTTCGTCTACCGTACAATTGAAGACCTCGAGAATATGTTACAGTACGCCCAAGACAACAACGTCAAGTCGGCCGCGGTGATCGGTGGTGGCCTCCTGGGCCTCGAAGCCGCTAAAGCCGCGAAGGATATGGGCCTCGAATCCCATATTATTGAGTTTGCCGATATTCTCATGTGTCGACAAATCGATCAGGGTGGCCACAACGCCCTCGTCGGAGTCATTGAAGACATGGGTCTCAAGGTGCATTGCGGCGCACGTACCGAATCCTTTGTCGGCCAGGACGGTTCCACCGACATGGAATCCATGTCCCCCGTCTCGGCCTTGCGATTCAGCAACGAGGACTGGGAGGATCTTCCTGTGCAAATGGTTATTGTCAGCGCTGGCATTAAGCCGCGTGACGAACTCGCGCGGGACGCCGGCATCGCCGTTGGGGAACGCGGTGGTGTCGTAGTCGATGATCAAATGCGCACGTCGGCCAAAGGGGTGTACGCAGTAGGGGAGATCGCCCTCTACAATAACTTCATCTACGGATTGATCGCACCGGGATACACCATGGCGGATGTGGCGGCCAAGTGTCTAGCTGACGATTTTGGGATCGGCAATGCTCTAGATCCCGAGAACCTTCCTGCCTTTACCGGCGCCGACATGTCTACCAAACTCAAGTTGCTTGGATGTGATGTCGCCTCGTTTGGTGTTAATCAACCTCGATCCGACGACAAGGATGTTTCCGAAATGGTCTGGAATGACCCAGTCAGCCGAGTTTACCGTAAACTTATTTTGAACAAAGCGGGCACCAAGCTTCGTGGTGGAATCTTGGTCGGAGACGCTGCCGACTACGATAAACTACACAAACTTGCTGTCAAGAGCGAAGAAGAGCTCACGGAAAATCCGGCCATGCTCTTGCCTCCGATCTCGGCCCGTGGTGGGGTGGCGGAAGAAAACGAGGGTGTTTCGGACGACCCAACGGCTCAGATTTGTTCTTGCAATGATGTCACGCGGGGTGACATTGCCTCAACGATCGTGGAGCTTGGGGTGGAAGGCGCTACACTGTCGGCCGTCAAGAAGTGCAGCAATGCAGGCACTGGTTGTGGTGGATGCGAACCCCAAGTTAAAGATATTCTCAAGCAGGAACTCGCGAAGTTAGGTGGCACTTTGTCCAATCATCTCTGCGAACATTTTTCCTATTCTAGGCCGGAACTCATGGCCTTGGTGCGTACCGACACGGACCCCTCCAGCGTGGACTCCTTCGAAAAAGTTTTGCACAAACATGGCCATGGAGATGGCTGCGAAGTTTGCAAGCCGACAGTGGGTTCCATTCTTGCCTCGCTTAACAACGGCATCATCATAGACGATGGACGTGATGCTTTGCAAGATACGAATGATCGTGCTATGGCGAACATGCAGCGTGGTGGATCTTATTCTGTTGTACCTCGGGTGCCGGCCGGTGAGTTGTTGCCTGATCAGCTAATCGCATTGGGAGTCGTTGCAAAGAAGTACGATCTCTATACGAAGGTGACCGGTGCTCAGCGAGTCGATCTGTTCGGCGCCGCCAAACACCAGCTACCTGATATTTGGGAAGAGTTGGGGCAGGCTGGTTTCGAATCTGGGCACGCATACGGAAAAGCTCTCCGTACCGTGAAATCTTGCGTCGGATCAACGTGGTGTCGTTACGGTGTACAAGATGCAGTCTCGTTCGCGGTTGAGATCGAAAACCGGTACAAAGGAATTCGATCCCCTCATAAATTGAAAAGTGGCGTTTCTGGGTGTGTGCGGGAATGTGCTGAAGCCCAAAGCAAAGATTTCGGCCTCATCGCTACCGAGAACGGGTACAACCTGTACCTCGGTGGTAACGGCGGGACGAATCCCGTCCACGCCGAGCTCTTCGCCACGGATATTGACGAAAAGACTGTCATCAAGTACCTCGACCGATACCTCATGTACTACATATTGACAGCCGATCGCTTGGAGCGCACAGCTGTTTGGCAGAAAAAGCTTCCTTCAGGTAAAGATGGAAGTGGGCCGATCGGGCATCTGCATGAAGTCATCATCGAAGACTCTCTCGGCATCTGTGACGAACTCGACACTCGTATGGAGCATTTGGTTGACACATATCACGATGAATGGGCAGAAGTTGTAAAAGACCCAGCGCGTCGTGCTAAGTTCAAGCAATTTGTGAATACTGACGAAACATTATCCAAGGATTCGATGATCGAGTTCATTGATATGCGAGGACAAAAACGCCCCGCTGACTGGCCGAAGGACGGGGAGCCGCAAACGAACTGGAGGGCTCCAGACAGCGACATTTTTGCAAAGTCTGAGAAGTCGTGGGTTGAAGTCGGAAGTGAATCTGACTTTGCTGAAAACGTCGGCTCTTCGATTTTGTATGGCGATACACAGCTTGCAGTTTTCAACAACGTGCAACGTGGTGAGTGGTACTGTACTCAAAACATGTGTCCGCACAAACAAGCGTTTGTACTATCTCAAGGAATTATGGGGGATACGAACGGCGAAGCCAAGGTTGCTTGTCCACTACACAAGAAACAATTTTCTTTAGACGACGGAGCCGAGATCGGAGTTGACAATGGTCTCCAAATTTTGACATTCGCAGTTAAGATCGAGGATGGAAAGGTGTTGGTCGAGCTTCCAGCAGTCCAGGAAATCGACGCTATCCTCGGAACTCACGGACTACGTGTTGAAAAATCGGACTGTATCGACATCTCAGGGGACGCTTTGAAAGTTCCTGTTCGTGGCCAGCGTAAGGACTGGAACAAAATCGTTGGATCGAGTGCGGCTGTTCGTTCTGAAACTGCTCTCCGTGCGCAGTCAGCTAACTCGACGTCGACGGAAGCGTAAGCAATTTTGCACAAACTGCATAAGTTAGATAAAAGAATTTTTGTTTCTGTCAATGGAAAGGTCTACCGGTATTTAACGTAATATGCGAGATTTTCAGGAGAGGAGAGATACTATACCGTCAACCATTGATTCCGCTGCTTCGCTTTCCAAAATTTTCTTGTCCGTGCAATCGATCAGAGTAGAAAGAATACTGTCGATTTGCTTGCGTAGCTGTATAAACATGACTCCCGTCTTGGCAGCAAGCGATAACTCCATCCATCCGTCGATCGTCACCTTTTTTTGCGGATGAAGGACAACGATTTCACCACCGAACAAAAGAAGTGCAAGTGGGTGTACAAAGAAGGTCGTCGATATTGAAACGCGATTTCCGGTCCCAAATTTTTCATGATATCCCATCCAGCAGATGGGCAATTGTCTAGAAGCTTTCGCATTGACTGACGAAGAGTGCACAAACAAGCGCTCTTGTTTATGCCATATGGTTTGGTCTCCCTGAGGGGTTAGGTGCACTCGGGCAACATTCGGATACAGGCCCGCACAGATAACAGTATGAACAATGGACTCCTTCCTTCCGTTACGATTGTACTGACTTTTTGCTGATAAGCGACTGTCAAAACGACGGCTTTGATTGTCGTATCCAGCCTTTACTCTGTCCAGTAAGCCAATGCCAACGAGAAGCTCTAAATATTGGATCCTCGCGTCTCCCATCTCCCGAAGTACTGCAAAACTGAGGAAATTATCTTGGCAGAATTGCCTCGATTTGGACTGTGTATCACACTTGTTAAATGCCTCCCAAACGTTCAATAGCGTCAAAAAGTCTGATTTAGGGTGGTGAAAAGAGGAATGGGCAGCCTTCGCTTGATGTGCATCCTGCAACGACATAACGAACGGAGATTTGGATGCAGATAATGCGGCGACGATGGTTGCTATCGTGTCGATACAACGGAAGAGAGTGCCGAATACCATCATCTTTCCGAGCCGTACATCAACCGGCAACCGACTCAGGTGATTACCGAGTGGAGTCAGCCGCTCGGAAAGGGTCGAATCTGAGTACGTCAGCGCCTTGATGTTCTGGAGCACTTGCAGAGCGGCGTTCACGTTGTCTGGGTCCGGCGGTTCAGGTGTCAGAGAGAGGAAGTCGCTACACTTTACTGCAAATCCAGAGGCTAATATATTGAGACACACTTCTTCGAGTGGTATTCGACGAATCTCAGGCTCTGTAGCTAGTCTCATATTATTTTGTTCCGTGAGCGACGAAAACAATTTTAGGCAAAGACCAGGCTGAACGCGACCGGCTCTTCCAGCGCGTTGCTTTGCACTTGCTTTGGAGCACCAGGTCGCAACGAGTTTTCTGGTAGCCGTTCGTTTTTCATAGTGTACTTCACGAACTCGGCCAGAGTCAAGAACTAGAGAAAGAGTGAGATGAGTTTAAAGGAAAGGAAATGGTTTCAATGAGTTACTTACCGCAAACGACATCTGGAATCGTAACGCTTGTTTCTGCAATGTTTGTCGACAGGATTATATTTCTACGACCGTTAAGAGGCTTTTCGAAAGCACGTCGTTGCTCCGCAGAGGACAAAAGCGAATGCAATGGGACGATCGTGAACCAGCGTGCGTCCCCGAACATTCTGCTGCTACGCAGTCTCTCACTTAGAGCCTTGATTTCGCCGACACCAGGAAGGAAAATGAGAAGTGCACCATTGGAAATGTCGACGCCTTCCGGAGGAGAAAGCGCTTGCGTAGTACCATTTTTCAAGAGTACAAACTCGAGCAAATCCTCAATCAAATCGTAGTTAATCTGACTCTCATCGACCCGATCCATTGACCTATACGACAACATGCGAGAAATTAGTCAAATTTTCTTTCTCTACCTCTTTCGACGTCTCCAGATTTTACCTTCGAGTCGGCAATGCGAACCCAGGGTAGCGATCTGAAACGTTTGTGCCAAGCTCAGAATCAAGAGAAACGGTTTGCCTTTTCCTCTCACCCCCCTTTGTCGACACCCACATTGAAACTGTTTCTCTAGCGTCATACTGTCTAAGAGCATATCGGGAATGTTCCTCAATGATGTGATTTGTCGCTTCCAAAATATCTTCCAAATGATAAGTAGCAACCGGAAACGTCCGCCCAGGAACAGTGACCAGCGGGGCTCCACCAAAGAAGGAGCGAAAGAGGTCTGCGTCAAGAGTAGCTGACATCTGGTGGAAACGCTGGGTGAAATATTTTTCTCATTGGACAACTCTCGATTTCGCTGTGAAAACTTACCAACACAACCTTCAAGTCGGACCGCGTTCCTTGCAGGAGCGCTCGAAGGGACACAAGGAGGACATCTATTTGCCATTGTCGTTCATGGACTTCATCGACAATGACGTGAGAAATGCCTTTCAGAGTTGGATCTTCGACCAACCGGCGAAGAATAACTCCAGTGGTACAAAAAAGAAGTCTAGTTTCGGATGATCTGCGAGACTCAAGCCGAATTTGATACCCAACAAGTCTACCAACTGAATCTTCGAACATTTCATCCGAAACGCGTTCTGCTACCGAAATTGCAGCTACGCGTCGAGGTTGACTACACAGAATCGTTGTTGTGTCACCTCGGGCTCCCAAAAGCGCCTCTTCCAGTATGTACTGAGGACATTGCGTTGTCTAAAAAGGAAGATCGAAGTTGCGTAAATTGGAAATCGTCGTAGGTTAGTGCATCACATACAATATTGGATTCTAGACTAGAAACGAGGCATCTAACCTTTCCAGCTCCGGTTTCAGCACACACGACAGTGACAGGGTTGACGCGAATCGTCCTGAGAAGCTCATCGCGAAACGAGAAGATCGGAAGAGCAGACCTCTCTTTCAGCATCCCACGGTATGCTGTCGTGGTCACTCGAGACATAAATTGGGCCTTCAGCTGAAAGCTGGCTTTTGAGGGCTTTGTGTCCGTCAATGCAGACGAGATCCCGCTGTCAGCCGAGTCATCATCCCAGGATACTGTTTCTGGCTCATCGTCGATAATACCGACTTCTTCACTCGACTTTTTCCGGAGTGTTGGCACCACACCGCCATTGTCCGGGATAGACTGAATCAATTCGTCTATACAATCTTTCCGCTCATTTTCTGTAGCTTCCAGTGCACGCATTGCTTCCTCTGTTCTTGAGTACATCCAACCCTGCCACAAATCACGGTAAAAGGGAGGAAACAGCCGATACAAAGGTAGCTCCGGACTAATTTCGTACAAGGCCATAGCTGCCACATATTGCTGAGAGTCGGCAAAACTCGGGGAGGGTCCGAGATACTGCACATCATATTGTGGCCTCTTCGTAGGTTTGACCGACAAATGACATCCGTTCGTCGACAATGGACGAAAAGTTGGCCTGGGGGCCTTATTTTTCCGACAGTATTCTTCCAAAACTAGTTTTGGTGTTTTCCCAGTCCACTTCTTCGGAACCGAGTTGCTGGGAATTCGAACCACCGATACGGGATCTGCTTGGCCTGCCCCCTCATGTTGTATTGTTGTTTCCTTGTCGGTAGCATCAAAAATGCCTGCAAAGAGTTCATCTAGCTCTCCGCCTTCCATTTCGCGCAAATCCGGCGGAAAACCGTCTTGTACACTTCTGGTGTCCTCCGATATCACAGGCTCAACTACTCGTTGGTGCTGTTGATTCACTTTACGCTGGGCACCGCGAACCTTTTGCCGCATTACTTTGACCTGTTTTTGAAGCTCCTTGATCTCATATTTGCTACGCATGTAATTAGAGGCCTCGTCGGCCAGGTCAGACTCCATGGAGCTAAGTTCCGCTTGTAATGTACTATATACGAGCTCCTCGGGAGTCGGAATTTCTGCGTCTAGCTCAGTCTCTGTGGATTGGGACGACACATTCGGGGAACCACTGGACCTGCCCTCATCGACGAATGTGGAATTGGGAAGCTCCGCAATCAGCGAATCCTCATGTATCGCTTGTTCGGCGTCGTCGTCGTCTTCCACGTATTCGTACTGCTGCAAAAGCCAAGCCTTTTGCGCTTGCTCATTGTCTTCTCCCTCTCGATCAGGAGTCGCCTGTGACTTTGTTGGTGGCAAGGCGACGAAAGCTTTCGTGTCCAGGACTTGTCGTTCCCGCGATCCACAGTCACCGCCGTTACCACAAACTGGTGCCACCACCGTAATGGCTGGACCAGATGACGTAGTGGAAGACTTTTGTTTCGTTGCATCCTCTCGAATTTGTCCTTCCGTGAATAGCGGGGGTAAATCGGCGGAGGCCAGATGTAGACATAACCAATTGAGCGCCGATTCGAGTGTAATACTGTAGCCCAAAGCGACCACAACGGACTGAATCTGGGCAAACGTAAAGCGAAAGCCGATAAGTTGATCGTAAATGGTACCGATACGTTTCGTAAAGCGATCGGACGGACCATCAGTGACGTCCTTTTCGCCACGGGACGTTGTGTTCAGGGCGTCGTCGTCTGGAACGGGCAATTGCTCGAGAAGCAGTTCCAATTGGGATTGGATCGCCGTCGTCATAATAAAAGGACGAGCTTCCTCCGAAGGGAAAGATTCCATCGCATCCTGCTTTACGGTAGGATTTGGTGGACCCGCTGGTTGTCGAGCAACGCTGGTTTGCTGGTAGCCTCTGGCGTCCCGGGGTTTGGATTTTCGTGAGCGGGTCATGGGAACGATTCGTATTGTTTTTTGACGTTTTGGATCAAAATCGCGAAAAAAAAATCGCCCTGCTTGGTAATGGTGATTTGGTAGCGGTGGACACTTTCCCCACACCCTGTCCAGCCGACGACACCGTCACTTCGTTGGAGCGGTCGCGTAGCTTCACAGGCCCTCCACCAGCGGCAGCTTCCGGCGATACCCCTATCAGCCAGGCGTTCTGTTCTTT
>Ga0160421_1000195_pt1 | contig 15174 bp, 16 predicted proteins | sample TAMARWmetagpilot_FD_108195 | JGI IMG/M metagenome (GOLD analysis project Ga0160421, IMG submission 108195) | Phycosphere-associated microbial communities from TAMU algal ponds, Corpus Christi, Texas, USA - TAMU ARW-7 10/27 metagenome pilot | ecosystem: Engineered > Artificial ecosystem >... | reverse complement strand
CTGCAGTGAAGACGAGGGCATCGAGACAACCTTGAAAAGCTACCGCGCTAGCTGCTATATACTGAGCTAGTCGATAGACAAACATTTCAACGGCCAACATAGCGTCTTGATCTCCTTCACGTTCCTTCTCGAGGAGGCGTACCATAGACCTTTCGGCCCCTTGCATCATTCCTTTAAGGCCGCTATTTTTGTTTAGGTCAAGCAAGACTTCGTCTGCGGACTTTCCCAAGTTCTCTACAGCGTAAGACACAATCGCAGGGTCTACGCTTCCAGTTCGCGTACTCATCATCAACCCAGCCAGCGGCGAAAACCCCATAGAAGTTTCTACGGACTTTTGGCCACTTACGGCCGTCACCGACGCACCACTTCCGAGATGGCATACAATAATGTTGTAGGATTGACTCTCCTTTCGCGTGCGGAGAATTTTCGCGGCTTTGTCAGCGACGAATTCCACGGACGTACCATGAAAGCCATATTTCCGAATCCCTGCGTCGCGATACGCCTTGGGAAGAGGATACGTTGAAGACTTCGCCGGCAATGAATGATGAAACGAAGTGTCAAAAACGGCTATGTTTGGGATGTTCGGGAGCTCTCGTCTGCACTGCTTTATAGCCGTGAGGCTGTTTGGATTGTGACTGTACGTTGTGAAGGTAAGACACGCATATTTGCAAAATGTACACCTCCAAAATCTACGTATACGTACAGCGGGGCTAGATGGGAGAGGGCATCAATCTTTTCCATGACTGCTTTATCGACCACCACAGCTTGAGTAAAGTGTTCTCCCCCGTGAACTATTCTATGACCCACGGCCGTAATTCTCCTTAACACTTCCTTTTTTTCTGCTTTGATGATTTCAAAAATTTGCCTTAAAGATTCCTCATAGTTCAAGTTTGCTATGTACTTTGTGTCTTTGTATGACGGGGAAACGAAAGCAGTGATTTTGGATTCTTTCGAGTTGAGATGCTCCGCAGAAAACCCGGCAAGTTGCTTTTCTTCTTCCAAAATTGCAAGCTTCAACGAGGATGAGCCCGCGTTCACAACTATAAAGCACTGCATACTTGAGATTCGTTTCCGATGAAAAATGTGGTTTAGGCACCGTGCACGAGCAATTGTTGCATAGAGACAAGTTGACCTATTACAATGGTGAACAAAAATTTACTTATGTTGATGGAAATCAGCCATCGGAGATCTTCGAGAGTCTTGGACCATTGTTGTATCTGGCAATACCCAGAGAAACGGCACTGTACACATCCAATTTCACAACCTTTGGGGCATGTTAAAATCTGGAGAAATCTTTTTCTTTCGCTCGATGAGTGTAGAGGAAAAACAGAAAAACCGTCCAAAGGGAGAAATTCTTCAGACTTCTGACAGAATTTGTGATCCCAAAGTGTCTTCCACGCTTCGAGCCAAAGCTGCACCGGCATAGAAAATTTCATTTCACAAAATATATTCAAACTGGTCGACGACACGATGAACGAAAAGACTTCCTACAACGAGACCAAGACGCGAAGAAAAACTGTTCCATCAGCCTTTCTGATGGTGGATAGATATTGGATGGCATCCAACTACCTTGTTGTTGGACAGGTATGCTTTGGTCCATGAAAACCTTATAAGTTCTCATTCGCTCCTTCATCGGAATATCTCTCACTAGACTTATTTGTGAACCCTCAGATCTATTTAATGGACAAAAATCCACTATTGAAGCAGCCGCTCAAACCTGACCATGTGAAGTCGAGACTACTCGGACACTTTGGTACCTGCCCAGGTCAGGTAAGATTTATGAGAGGAGCGTTTACGGTTAGTTTTTGAATCTGACGCCGCCATTCATTTCTTGTAGAACTTTATCTACGTCCACTTAAACCGTATCATTTGTGAACGAAAACTCAGCATGTTTTACGTTTGTGGGCCCGGTCACGGCGGCCCTGCGATGTTTGCTCAAACTTACCTTGAGGGCTCGTTTACAGAGCGCTACCCTGACATATCGAAGGACGAAGAAGGTATCGGAAAATTGTTCAAGCAATTTAGTTTCCCCGGCGGATTTCCGTCACACGCGGCACCCGAGACACCTGGATCCATTCATGAAGGAGGCGAACTGGGCTACAGTTTGTCGCATGCCTTCGGCGCGGTGTTTGATAAGCCTGATTTGATTGTGGCTTGCGTCGTCGGGGATGGCGAAGCCGAGACTGGCCCTTTGGCTACGTCTTGGCACTCCAACAAATTTTTAAGTAAGTCAAACCTGGTAACGTGCAGGAACAGTCCTAAGTTTTCTAGCTAACGCTCTGCTTTACATGACATGTGTGCCTAGATCCTGCAAAAGATGGAGCCGTTTTACCAATCCTTCATCTCAATGGTTTTAAGATTGCGAATCCGGTCGTTTTAGCTCGCATACCAGAGGAAGAGTTGCTTTCTCTTTTTCGAGGCTATGGGTACAACCCAGTCATTGTCGAGGGTTCTGATCCGGCGGAGATGCATCCAAAATTCGCGGCAGAGCTAGACTATGCCGTGGACACTATTCTATCGATACAGAAGGAAGCACGAACTCATTTAGAAGAGGGGCTCCAGCTTCGACGACCGACATGGCCAGTAATTCTTCTAAAAACTCCGAAAGGCTGGACAGGACCAAGTGAAGTTGATGGCGTCAAGATCGAAGGGTCTTACAAATCCCACCAAGTCCCTGTCTCAAATCCCTCAGAAAATTTAGAGCACTTAGATATTTTGGAAAAATGGTTAAGGAGTTATCAGCCAGAAAATGCATTCGACGACAATGGGAAATTGCTCCCCGAGCTACAAGCACTGGTTCCTCCACGACATCTCCGAATGGGATCCAACCCCTATACGAACCCAGTTATTTCCCCCCTTCTCTTACCCAGTTACGAAGCGTATGGGGTAAAGATTGACAAAAATTCACGCGGGAAAGCGAAAGCCTCCGATACTTTTACCTTAGGAACATATTTGCGCGATGTGATCATCAAGAATGTTAAGCACAAGAACTTTCGAATTTTTTCGCGTAAGTTTGGTACATTGTCTCAATGAAAGACAGGAGTGACATGTTTCTAATCTCTTCCGAGTTTTTTAATAGCCGATGAAACTGCGTCAAATCGCCTTCATGCAGTGTATGAAGCCACCAACAAGCAATGGATGGGCTCGCTGAATAGCGACGATGATACTCTTGCTGACCACGGACGTGTGATAGAAATGCTCTCCGAACATCAATGCGAAGGATGGTTGGAAGGATATCTACTCACTGGAGGTCATGGCCTCTTGAATTCATATGAAGCTTTTATCCACATAGTAAGCTCCATGTTTAACCAGCATGCGAAGTGGCTGAAAATCTGCAAAGAAACTCCGTGGAGAAACGAGCTCTCAAGCCTTAATATTCTCCTTTCGTCGCACGTTTGGCGTCAGGATCACAATGGTAAGGCAATTCCTACTGTTCGGTGTTGGATCGATTCGGATGCTCTTATCCAGTCTTATCTCCTTCAATTTTTCGTAGGATTTACACACCAAGATCCGGGATTCTTGCAGCATGTGGCTAGTAAGAAACCCGGGATAATTCGTATTTATCTGCCACCGGATGGGAACTGTCTTCTATCGGTCATGGACCATTGTCTCTCCTCGAGACACTACGTCAACATCGTGGTAGCCGGCAAACATCCCTCCCATCAATGGCTTACGCCTGCAGAAGCGACTGAGCACTGCACAGAGGGAATTGGTATTTGGAAGTGGGCATCAAATGATATAGGTCGTGAACCTGACATAATTGTTGCTTGTGCGGGTGACGTTCCGACGCTAGAAGCTCTTGCCGCGGTGTCTATTGTTCGAAAAAAAATGCCAGAGTTCCGTATTCGATTTATCAATGTCGTCGATCTCATGAAATTAACCAACACGAGTCATCACCCGCATGGATTGAGCAATGAAAAGTTTGATTCGCTTTTTACAACTGACAAACCAGTTTTGTTCGATTTTCATGCTTATCCAGAGCTGGTAGAACAGCTAATATTTTGTAGATCGAACAGAAATTTCACTGTTCGAGGATACAAGGAAGAAGGAACGATGAGTACACCGTTCGATGGATGTGTGATGAACGGAGTTGATCGCTTCCATCTGGTAATTGATATATGCAATATAATTGAGCACCATTGCAGGACGGTGACCGAAAAAACCCGTTGGCTTGCACCTTACGTCAGTCAAGACATGAGACAGCTCCTTGCCAAACACAAAAAGTATATCCATGGCAACGGTGTTGATTTGGAAGAGGTGGCTGACTGGGAGTGGGAATGCTAAACCTATTGAAACCCACTTTCAAGGCTGTGGATTTACATTTGTTGTGATTATCTATGTCGTCAGGAAATGTATTTCAAAGGAAAAAGCTTAAGAGCTATTGATACTCACTTTTCGAGGCTGCGAATTTTTTTGGATATTTATCTATCTCATCAGGAATCAACTTTTTAGAGAAGACAGCTTAGATTCGAAGGCAATAATTTATGTAAGGCAATTTTTATGCGTTTTATATAAACATTCAAACCCAGATAAAGACTGGCTTTCAATAAAAGCACCGACAGTAGGAGATGGATGGCTACTTTTATGAGCTGAAACCATTTTGCTTTCTGACCTAACATTACGAAAATGATTGAAATGAAGTAAATATTGATTGAATTCATTGTATTACATCTGACAATTTTGCTATGTTGTCTAAACATGTTTCTTTTAGTTTCTTGAATTATTTCGACTGAGCTAAAAATCGTTGATGCGGCAATTTCCCTCAAGTCTTAATTTGCTAGAATGTTGTAAAGCTAAGATCGATGGCTGACACGATTTCCAATCTTCCATGCTCCCCCCTTCAACATCATCCATATACATAGAATTTATCTCATACTCAAAACATATAAAATCGGAAACTAAAGGAAAGGACGTTGTGAAAATTAATTTCAACATACTTCACAAGTATTCGGGGTTAAGACGGTTTTCAAAAGTACATTTAAATGGTTCCAGCCGTGAAATCGTCATGTCCAACATCTCGGATACGGCTCTAAGGGTAAAGTCAACAAAATTGTTGTATCGCACATTTACTGATGATTTGCCAATATACTCTTCAAGAAATTTAACTAAGTGTGCAACCTGAATATCTTCAAGTTTTTAAAGAGTTAGATGATTCGTATTTTGCTTAGAATTGAATCGCGTCGGATAAATTAATAACATGAAATTAGAAGGCACAGCACCGAGACTCAAGTTAATTTGATAACTGAAGAAACAGAATTGTGTGATTCTGTGAAGGGAACGCAATTACATAATTTTCCCAAATGGTTCATGATTTGTGAATACGTATGCAAATGAAATCATTATGGCTATATCCTTATTTCATTCCTTACGAGAAAGCAAAAGGAGGCAAGTACTGAACATTGCAAATTAGTTTGGAATCGATTTCGTGTCACCATTTTCTTTGATATCCAAAGATTGACACAGAAGGAGCTTTGATCCTACTTAAACAAGGTGAATCATTTTACAAAATATATTTCGTAAATAAATACTTTGGTAAAAAAATTCTCATTTTTCATTCCGGAGGTAAAAGAAATTTTTTTAAGCGCTATATGGGTAGATTTCATGTAGCTGAAGAAAGTGACCGTCTCATACTGCCCTCATGAAAGGCGCTAAAATTATCATATGGCTAATAGCTGTTTTAGCACATACCAAGCTAAAGAGATAGTACGCTTCACTAAAGTTTGCGCTATTTTTATTGTTTTGCAAATAATTCACGCTATGTCGATTCCATGAAGGGAAAAATTTTCCGGAATATTTTCGAGGGTCGCATTCATGCCGATCCATTTATGATATACCTTGCTCTCGAGACGATCAAAATCAATTTCTTAAACATGTATTTTGGAAAGAAGGCAATTTTTATCAAGCGCTATATGGTTAAATTTTACGTGACTGAAGAAAGTGACCGTCTCACATTGACCTTATGAAAGGAGCTAAGGAGTTCTTTGAGGTACTACGCTTCAGTAATTTCACTTCGTTTTAACCGTTTTGCAAATTATTCATAGCGATTTCATTAAGGAAAAAATCGTAAGGCATATCTTCGAATTTCACATTCATCCAGTTCCAGTTATGATGTAAATTTGAGTCAATTAATCAGTTGGCCCAGCTAATCTCAGTGCGTGTACTTTCCCTCATTTTCTTGCTATAATATCGTTGTCATTTTTTCTATTCTGAATGATGTTGTTAATCGAGAGAAAAAAGAGCTCTTGCCGCATTTCCAGACCGCTCTTGTTCGCTTCCATTCCCGACTTTTACGCAGCAAATTACGCTTTTATTAGTGGAGAATGTGCCTGCATGGTCACTTTGCGGGATTTTATCGCTCTAACTGTGGACGGCGACCATGTCTTTCAGTTGGGGTATGATGTCCGTGATCTTTGGAAGCCTCTCGGATTTTCTCCTGAGTCCAGGTAATTTACAGCTTATCTAACTGACAGTGAACAAGAATTGCAAGGCGAGGGAGTTTAGGAAGCTCAAATTTTGTAAAGCGGTTGAAAGCAAGATTGGGAATGGTCTCCTCACAAGCTCGAATTGGCCATGAGTCAGTCGGAGCCATCCAGCTGACTGAGAATGAAAATCCCCATCAATGTCACGTGATCGAACTGTAACCTGAAAGACGCCGATGGGAGTATTAACAGTAACATAAAAACGTAAGGAACGAATTCAAGGTCACCGTCAAATTGGTCACACCGCTTGGTAGGGCTAGGTGTTATTGGGGATTGTTCATTTCCGTGTTTCCAGACGGTGTTGGAAACGAAAAGACTTTTTCACGGAGGGACGACGAGTGCGTCATTCGTGTGTGACGGTCCGCCGAAGGTGAGTCCCCAATCTGCCACAGTACGGGTTTGAAGTTCCAGCGTGTCGGATCCCACGTCATTACTGCGACAAATTTTACCAGTGGGGAGTTAGGAGAATGTCAGAATTTGGGACAACACGTCAGCAGTGAGAAAGATGGTTTAGGACAAACAGACGGTGGATATTCCTCTCGAGACGGGCCCGCTCGGGTTTCTCGATCTCGTTCCGTTGTGTGGCGTCTCACGAAGTCCCAATCGAGACAAAAAAAGAAAAAAGAGAGAAACATAACTTCAACGGCGAACGTCCAGAGTAAAATTCTCTGTCAGTAATCCCATTGCACGCCAACAAGCGACTACTTCCTCCATCAAGAGATCTTTCGAATTGCCTGCCTGACACCATTCGACCCACACATACACAACAACAAATATACACGCACACAGAAGACAAAAGCGAACGCAGTTAGCTCTCCGATTGCACAAACGAACGAACAAACGAACGAGTATTGAGATTTCATTTGCATTTATTGCTTGCGGAAACATCTTTAGATTTTGCTCTTCCGTGTGTGCTTAATGAATTCGTTCCTTCTCTGGTGCTTTTGTTTGCTTCCATGTTCAGCGTTGAGCTTTACTCTCGATAAGTCCTACAGTTGCGGGAAGCGGCACCACTGTGTAGCGGGAAAGCAGCAGCAGCTGTCCCACCGACGCCCTTCCGCCAATAGCGCCTCATCCCGTCGGCTCGTAGCGGATGGTTCCGTTCTGGAAACGATCGTTGCAGGGGGAATCGCGGGTGCCATTGGCATCGGCGTGGCGTTTCCTTTCGATACCATTCGAACAAACGCAGTGATACTAAACTCGGCAGCGAATCGAAAAAAGCAACTCCAACTTCAACAGCAAAACGTGCAAAGCGGATATCCAGTGTCCTCGACGACAACAGCGTCCGAAGCCGAGCGATCGGAAGCTTTCTCTTCCACGTCGCTGTCCGCTTCCATGTCTTCGACAGCGGAATACATGATGGAATCCTTGTCGTCTTCTACTATTACCTTGCCTATACCTACATTCACATCTACATCTACCACCCACTCCAACCCTGCTACCAGTACATCATCTTCACCCTCTACTTCTTCTGCCTCAACTTCAGTAACCGACGAATCGACACCCAGAAACGCTAACCTCAATATGATGCAAATTACTGCTTATATTTGGGAACGGGAAGGCCCTCAGGGGTTCTTTTCCGGTGTCAAATCTATGATGATTGGCCAAGCAATTGTCAAAGCCATGGCTTTCTCAACAAATGCCTACATGATTGACTTTTTGCAAGTCAACCCCCTCACACACAATCTGCCGCACTCCGCGACACTTTTAATGGCCGCATGCATGGCTGGGTTTGTCGCATCCTTTGTGGTGACTCCCGTGGAACGCGTCTCGGTGCTCATGCAAGCCCAGCAGACAAACAAATATGCGTCTGAAATGGACTGCTTTTTGTCAGTCTTGCGAAAAGAAGGACCCGGCGACTTGTTTACACGCGGGCTCGGAGCCACACTGTGCCGAGAGGTGCCTTCGGACGGCATCTACTTCTGGTTGTACGGTCTTCTTATGGCCAGTCCGTACGTTGGACTCGTTCCGGCAGCTTTGGCACCTTTGCTCTTTGGCGGCTTTGCCGGAATGGCTTCATGGTTGCCCATTTATCCTGTGGATCAAGTCAAAACGATTATACAAAACACGGATGATGAACAAGCAGAGAACAAGTCCATGTGGTCCGTCACGCAACAGCTGTATCGGGATGGCGGTGTGGCGGCGTTTTATGATGGGCTCGACGCCAAGCTTTTGCGAGCGTTTGTGCATCACGCTTTTACGTTTGGTACGTTCTTCCAATTTGTTCGGCAACAGTTTTGCCTGGAATCGCGCCATACAAGTGGCCCATGTTTGCTGGTATGTTGACCTTCTGCTAGCTGACTCATCCAATTCCTTTGTTATTTTCTAGCCGTATTCGAAATAGTCATGGATATGTTTCGACACGCCTCTCATTAAAAAACAACCCTGTTTGCTCCTGAGATTTTCCCGTGAAGAAGAGATCAAATCCTGGTCGTTGTTTCCAACCTTGTTGTATTGTGTACACACAAATCACGGACTTTTCACGCACCTTGTGCTTTTACGTTCGTAATCATGAGGTGGTATGAGGCATGGTATTGTAAATGAAGTCTCTTTTGTACACAAACTGCTGTTCCCAAACAGCAACGATTTTATTGGTATTTGTTAGGCACCCGTTTTCAATCTTTCTGAATTCTACCCTATATACGTAAACCTGCTTGTAGAACGAAGGCTGATCTCGTGCTCCAGAGTGTCATATAGTTGGTATCCGAGTTCTCAGTCACTATCAATGTGGGAATGGAGTGATCATTATTTTTCACTGTTTGTTTGTGGAATTGTCTTTCGTTTCACGAGAAAGGAAAACAGTTCCCTGGTTGATATTCCTTAAAGAGTAATTCCGCTCCTGTGGATTGGCAGTGCATTCACAACCTATCCTTCGCATGTCACTCACCCGGGGCCTACCCGTATACGCTCGTAATGCTTTCCATCTGTTTGCTTGCGTCGCGTAAGTCTCTATTAGTTGGGCCGACGAAATGTCAACTCGGTAACGACGCAAGCAATCGCCTCCGCGTCTAATGCGACAAGCTTGGTCTGAAAAGGGGACAACCTATCTGCACTAGAGCTGTATATATACTCAAGAATGAAAGATGTCTTTTTCACACGACTATGTTTCCTTTTGCCTTACATCACCGTCGCGTTCCCGGCGGGTAGATTTGGTTCCAGGCAAGGGCGATACATCAAACAAATGAACTTATCCGTGTCTCGTATCCTTCGTGGAGGGGCAGTACGCCGAATAGCAATAGGCCAAAGAGGGAATGCCGACGCCGGTACTCAGCTGACAGCACTGAGCCCAACGCTGCTTAGTGTATTGGCAGGCAGTGCCGCTGGTGCGATTGGGGTCGGGGTTGCCTTCCCACTCGACACGTTGAAAACCAAAGCGCAGACCATGCGCTCTCTCGGAAATGATGTTGGTACTATTGCAACTACTACGACTGCTACTGGTACGGGTGAAGGGACGTGGTCTCCTCAATCCGAAAAACTCAACATGATCCAGCTTATTGGCGTCATATGGAATCGTGAGGGTCTCGATGGTTTCTTTTCGGGAGTGAAGGGCATGATGATAGGTCAAGCCATCATTAAGGCATTGGCGTTTTCGGCAAACGCGAATGCGCTTTCTTGTCTAAAAGCATCCGACTGGTCGCAAGACCTTTCGACGGGTAGCATTTTGCTAGTTGCTGCGTGCTTTGCAGGTTTCGTCTCCAGTTTTGTCGTGGCTCCTATTGAACGTATTAAAGTTATGATGCAATCATCGTCACCCGGCAAGTATATGAACGAGCTGTACTGCCTTCAGGTAGTGCTCCACAATGAAGGTATTGCGGGGCTATTGACCCGTGGGCTTGGGGCGACTTTGGCCCGAGAAATACCATCTTATGGAATTTATTTTTGGCTGTACGGGTTTCTATCCCAGAGCCCTATCGCTTCCTTACTACCCGCCACGGTGGCGCCACTGATCTTCGGGGCAATCGCGGGAATGTCGTCCTGGCTGCCTGTTTATCCTATTGACGTTGTTAAGACCACTCTGCAAAACACAGAAGGTGGTATGCAACCCAACTTGACCGGCGAAGGCGCCAATCCGACAGCTTGGCAAGTTGTGTGTGAGTTGTACCGAGATGGAGGAATAGGGATCTTTTTCGATGGTCTCGACGCTAAAATGCTAAGGGCAGCTGTCAACCACGCTGTCACATTTTCCATTTACGACTGGCTGATGAACACAGTGTTCGTGGCGAACATATAATACAATCCTAGCCTGCGTCAACACCATTCACTCATCAAAGCTTAACGAAGAAATCGTCTGGAAAATGCAAATGGCGGATCATGAGTGGGTGAAAGGTCTTTTTGAAGTTAGCCACAAAGGTCTGGCAAACGAGAGTTGTCCATTTACAATCCAGTAGACCAGAGCAACTGACGTGTCGGCTTCTAATTGACATTAATAAGAAAAACAGAAAGCCCCGGCTGTCTATATTCGGAGAGGGCGAATCCCATCTTACAGTCAATACTTAGTCCCAATCCTCTGACACGCAACCTGATTGTGCATTGATTCATCAAAAATCTAAAAGTGGGAGGTGACTCACTGCAAAACTCTTTTAAACAAATTTGAAAGCTCCATGTGGACTTCGTTAGCGAGCGGGGATAAGATGTGTCTTTTGCAGTTAGGTATTCCTTGACTCGCCCGGTTTTGTAAGGGCAATGTCTATTATGTCTTTCGAGAGACTCTCTATTTGGAAGGGAGAAAGTAATTTTAAAATTGAAGTAATTCAAATTAGGCCGAGATGAATCCTGTATGTTAACAGTAAGTAACACTCGACTGTGAGTGAAGGCTTCGGCTGGCAGGTGGACGTCGTAGGAGCTCATTTTGACTCGTGAACTTGTCATAGCTATCTATATAAGCTAGGCGTTGACAAATCAAGTGTATATTCGTTTTACATCGGCACGTTTTAACTCGCGAGCACCGTACTCGTTCTGCCGCAATATTGGAACATCGTCACGCACATCCGATAAGTCAAGTAACGAAATGACCAAAGGTGCTATTTGTTGGGTAATACTTTCCAAACTAGGGGTAGCGAGGATTGAAGTCTTGGAGTAAAGTGTGATTTGGAGGCGCGACCGCTGGTCGTGCGTTTGTCGACTCATAGCCAGCACCACCCTATAATTGTCGATAGACCTCTCGAATTGTCGAAAGACTTCTTACCTAACCTTTCTACGAAGATGCACGAGAAGAGCTGAGCTTTGCCACGAAACGGCATTGACACAGTAAGAGCAGTGTTCCTTGGCTCCTACGGGTCATTAGTCGGAAAAAGTAGTCACTTTTTTATTTGGACCTCGAGCTCGATTGGGAAATCAATCCCGTCAGTCTGCACCAGATTAGCAGGTTTCTTTTCACGAGCTCCATTTTTAGCTGATCCAGTACCACTACAAGATAAGCTTTCATAGCATCAAAACCATTTACAGTAGTTGGTTGCACTGTAAAGTTTCGTATTTCACAGTCGAAGTCAAGAGGTCTCCGGAAATCATCGGCGAGGGAACTCTCGTTCGTTGACGTTGACAGTGAATGGGACTGACTGTGAGTAGGCAATCCCAAGAGACACGGAAACTCACACGCAAAAACGTTTTTGAGTGTGTTTCGTCCTCCGATCACATTTCGTCACACAAAAATTGGTGGGCTATTTTGTAAATTCATAAAAACACAAAAAAGACACCCCAAATCACCCCTCTAGCAAATGATGTCTTCTACAACCGCCGCGGTGACTCGACCACAGCACCATCATCGTGCCAAGTCTTTTTCCAAAATGAATTCCTCTCAAGCTGCGATTCGTCTTTCCGATGTGCTTCGTGAGGAAGGCGTCTTTTTGGGCGGCGCATCGGTCGGTAGGGGTCTTAAAAACGCCGCTCGCTACCATCTTCACCAACGGCGCGAACAACAGCACGAGTTTTTGAATCTTCCCGGTGCTGCGGATCTTGAGCCTACCGCCGATTTAATGCCTTTGGAAGACTCTTTTTACGTTGTCGACATTGGTGTCCTCGTTTCTCAGGTCTACCAATGGAGACGAGTCTTTCCACGTGTGGAGCCTTTTTGTAAGTGTCACTGCCAACTGCGAGGGACAGTCAAAATCACACTTGGACAGCCAGAGCGACAAGGCGACATAGTATGAGCAACAATTTCTGTAAAGCAGTCAAGTTCGGTCGGAAGATGCAGGGACAATCGTTCGTCGAATCTATTCTCATTGCTACTTCCTATATTTTCCTTTTGCAACGCATTTTAGACGCTGTCAAGTGCAACCCCGACCCTCTAATTGTCAAGACCCTAGCGACGCTAGGCTGCAACTTTGATTGTGCGAGTCGCAACGAAATACGTCTGGTGATGGAAGCCACAAAAGACATGCCCACCAAGCCCGACATCATCTACGCCAATCCCTGCAAATCGCGACTCGGGCTCCTCGAAGCCGTTTGCAAGGGCGTTAAAATGGTTACCTTCGACAACGAAATGGAAGTTCAAAAGTGTGCCTCCATTTCGAAAAACATTCAACTCGTCCTCCGCATCATCACCGATGACCGGGGATCCCAGTGTCGTCTTTCTTCCAAGTTTGGTGCGCCTCGTCACAAATGGCGCCTATTGCTGGCCGCTGCACAAAAGCACGGCCTCCAAGTGGTCGGGGTGTCCTTTCATGTCGGCTCCGGCTGCCGCGACGCTTCCCGCTACGAAGCAGCCCTGAAAGACGCCAGGGAAATCTTCGACCTTGCTGGAGAGTACGGCATGAATATGCAAGTCTTGGACATTGGCGGTGGTTTCCCGGGAGAAACACACAGTATGTGGAATCCGGCCGATCTTGACGAAGACGTGGTCGACGAAGTGGATACCAAGGACGTCGGATCGCCCGTCAGCAGCGACAGCGAAGAAGAAGGGGATGGCCACTTTATGTATTTCACTGAAATTGCCGAACAAGTGGCTCCGCTCATTGACGAAATGTTTCCTCCCTCCGTTCGCATCATTGGTGAACCTGGACGCTACTTTGTCGCTGCCTGTGCTACTTTGTGCTGCTCCGTAATTGCGGCTCGTACGAATGAAATGAATTCTTCCTTCGAACCCGAAGCGATTGATGACAAGGAGGCCGCCGAAAACCTGCGTGACATGAGCCGTGAAGAAGAAGGTGAATTTGTTCGCCAGCGTGGGATGTCGATTTCCGAAGACAAGGATGCGGACGCTATTCTTACCACCATTCAGGAGGAACTGGCAGATTACTCCAAATTATACGCTACACAGCAGCTAGCGCAGCAAGAAGTCGATGTTTACAATGACGCCCTTGACTTCTACAAGGAAGGCTTTGAATCGGCGGCCGATTTATTGGGCCCGCCCGACGAAGATCAAAAGCACAAGGTCAAACATTCGGTCGAAGGTATGACCTACTCTCTAGCCAACATCAATGATGAAGGAGCCGACCCGAGTGGCCTTATCACGCTGGCCGCGGCTGGCGAAGCCGCCGTGAACGGTTTTGTCTTACAAGCGGTGGCCGATGCAGCCCCTCTCCAGGACGACTACTCCTACTACATCAACGATGGTGTGTACGGGGCCTTCAACAACATGTACGTCTACCGTGAGATTGGGACTGCAACTTTTTGCTTTTCCCCTTAACGATTGCCATTCCTATTTTACAGTATGTTCGACCATGCCACGGTGCGTCCTCGCATTCTTGGACCCGGAGAAAAGATTGTAGCCACGGAAGAGGATGGTTTCCTCAAACTCGAGACGTCCAGCAACTTCTCAGACTCCAACTACCGCGACCTCTTCGCTTCGACAGTGTTTGGACCTACATGCGACTCGATTGACGTGATTGCCCGATCGGTTCTACTTCCCAAACTCAAGGTGGGCGACTATATGTATTTTCAAAACATGGGAGCTTACACTATGGCAGCTGCCAGCTCGTTCAACGGTTTTACTCCTAGCGAGAAGTTCTATGTTTGCTCCGTCCAGCCCGACTACTTTGATGCACTTTTTAAAGGACCGGGTGCGGTTGATGTCGAAACCGACAATACTGACGAAAAGAAGGAAGAATAAAACTGTGCGAGCAACGCTGTCGCAAACCTCTTGAGAGAAGACTTGATAGAGCGCGGCTTCCAAATGAATAACCTTATGCATGCCATTATAGAGGCATAGATAAACAAATTGGAGAACGTTCCGAAATGTAAGAGTCCAGACGTTGACTGGACAAATGCAATCCTTTTGTGAAAAAGTAAATCAATCAATTCTCTAAAATGTAAGAGTAAGTTGTAGCGGCGTTTCCTTTGTTGCGCTATGAAAGGGATGCCGCGAAAGGGCTAGTTGTCCGCAGGTTCATGTCCTGAGTTTAAGTGTCAAATGCTGAGTTGTCATTGAGAAGGAAGCAGGAAGATTGAATGTGCATGAAGCAGACCTGCTCAAATATTAGCTAGCGGAAACAATAAATTATCGTAAGTGGAAGTCGCAAGACAAGCACTTCTGTTAAAATATTTGTTACAACGAGTAGAACTCAAAGCAAGAATTCAATGGAACGCGTAGCTTTTAGGTAAAAATAACACTAGGATCACAAGTTGATCTTTTGCGGCACGAGGCAACTCGAAATCAATGTACTCGGTTTGGGAGTCTGAAAACAATACCAAGTCGACCATATTAACCGCCGACGCTAAACTATTTGGCGATTATCTTTCCATTAGCGGGGATTCGATT
>Ga0160421_1000194_pt1 | contig 15365 bp, 5 predicted proteins | sample TAMARWmetagpilot_FD_108195 | JGI IMG/M metagenome (GOLD analysis project Ga0160421, IMG submission 108195) | Phycosphere-associated microbial communities from TAMU algal ponds, Corpus Christi, Texas, USA - TAMU ARW-7 10/27 metagenome pilot | ecosystem: Engineered > Artificial ecosystem >... | reverse complement strand
CTACGCGGACGTTGTCTTCAAGACTCGCAGAGCTGCTGATCGTAATCTGATCAAAGAAGTTGTGAACGTTGGTGGGGGTGAGCCTTTAGGTCGCCCATGTTTGATTGGAACCACATCAGTTGCTCAGAGTGAAATTTTGGTGGAGGCGCTCGTCAAGGAAGGAATCAAGGCGGAACTTTTGAATGCGTCCCCAAAAAATGCGCCACGAGAGAGTGAAATTGTTGCGCAAGCTGGTCGATCTGGTGTGGTGACGGTTGCCACAAACATGGCAGGACGCGGTACAGATATCTTGTTGGGAGGCTGTCCGACGACAATGGCACGAATAAAGACAAGATCTATCCTATTGGATCGAGGAGTTTTGTCGGCGGAAGAAAAAGCGGGGGTTCCGCCTTCTCCTTCCGAAAACTACTTTCCGGCTCCTATCGATGAAGACGTTCTTACCATGCTGAATGACGCTGCCGCTTCTTTAAAGAAGGCAATGGGCATCGAATTGACCGGTATTGAGCTCGATGAAATCTTAACCGTTGCTTTTGACACAACCGAGGCAGAAGATGACCTGGACTATATAGTGAAACTTCGCGACGCTGCAGCAGCCGTCAAGGCCGTATACGAGCCTGTATTGGCTGAAGAGAAGGAAGCCGTAAAAAAAGCAGGTGGTCTCTACGTAATGGGAACGAACCGTCACGAATCATCCCGTATCGATCAGCAACTGCGAGGGCGTTCCGGTCGCCAGGGTGATCCGGGTTCGTCGCGTTTCTTCCTTTCCTTTGAAGACGACATGTTTGTCATCTTTGGGGGTGACCAGTTGAATAGAATGTTGGAGATGTTTCGAGTTAGTGAGGACATGCCAGTCGAAGCTCAGCAGGTGACGGATGCTTTGGACAAAGTTCAGAAGCAAGTTGAAGAAAAATATAGAGATATTCGCCGAGAAATCTTTAACTTCGACGACGTACTCAATAGCCAGCGAAAGGTGATCTATTCACGCCGAAGAGGAGTACTATTTTCGGCTCCGGAAGATTCATTAAAAATGATGAAGACGTATAATGAAAAGACAATCCAAGACATTGTCAAGGCGCAGACAGACGAGGCTGGTAGCGTCAAGGTCGACAAAGTACTGGAAAAGATTGCTCAGTTCTTTCCACTTGCACAGCCATTGGTCACCGTTGGCGACTTAAGTGGTAAGAATCAAAATGCTGTAGCTGACCTTCTGAATGTTGCCGTTGAGGAGGTTTTCTCCGTAAAGATAAAAGAAATGGATGCCCTAGCAAAGGCCGCTGGAAATGCCCCGAATTCGCTAGGGCGTTCGGCCAACTACATCGCGCTCGTAACCATGGACAACGCCTGGAGTGATCATTTGCAGGCAATGGAGAATTTGAAAGAGTCTGTAATTCTACGGCAGTACCAAGGAAGGGATCCTGTGGCCGAGTACCAAAACGAAGCGTTCAAGCTGTTTCAGGGTCTGGAGGACACAATGCGCTTCAACGCCGTTTACTCTCTATGGCAATCACTCGCAACGCAACCTCAAGCAGTACAACAGCAGACTTGAAAATGATATGCAATATACATGTAGACAGCGCTCTTTCAGTTACCTATTTTCTAGAAAGGAGCGCTATCTGAAATTTGCAATCGCATTCCAAGAAGAATTTAATTCTTCGTTATATTAGGCAACCCACACGACATAATACACCTTTAGAACGACTCCGTTGAGACCAGACTGGAAAATAGACCCTTTCGAATGAAACGTTGGCAACGGACACGTTATAGATGTGATAATGAACATATTGGTCACTACCTATCAACGTGGAAATAAGTAATATTAAACATATCAATAGAAAGTTGTTGGTGGATTATTTCACGATAGCTTCTGTTAGATTGTCGGTTCTCCCCTCCTGGTCGGTGACCCTACCCTTTGGATATAGGGGTTGTTCCCGCTTGGGGAACTTTGTGAGAGACGCCGATTCTACTTCCTCACACTGATGTGAAAATCAACTTTCGACTTGACGAGATTAAAAACGAGCTTGTCCGGCAGTAAGAGTCGAGGATTTTTACAATACACCTCACCTGCACCAACCATGAAGGAGGCTGTGTCAGAAGCAGATTTGTTCGCGGGTAATGTACTGCAGGTCGCGCAGTATATGACGGCTTTCCAGTCCGTTTACAGATATCCCGACGATCCGCCGCCATTTTTCGTTACTCCCGATCGTCTAGAAGAAGCTTTGCGATTTGATGTTTTACTGAAAAGGCGCCGATTGATGCAAGACGAAGCGGAAGTGTTTGAACGTCGAAATCAGTTGGAAGCGGTTTCTGCAAAAGCCCATCATCGCCTACGTCGGGAACTGAACACCGTCGAAAAAAAAATCGAAAATTGGCCAAGCAAATCATGTCAAATATATATTCTGACACTCCTGCAGCGAGTGCAAGTCTGGACAACGAAAGCCATGGTACAAGACTTGCTAGTATCGCATAGTTCTCCGGAGGAATTAGGGTCGCCTCCAGTTTGCTGGTCTGTGTTATTGAACATACCGTCAGCAACGTACGCTAACGCCGGGGTTGATCCTATTTCTTGTACAAAGAAACCATGCACTCCTGAAAAAATGGCCGAGTTTGCCAAGCTTTTTGATATAGTACGTGAAAAGCGTTGTGCCGAGATCCCACACGACAATGGCTTATGCTCGCTGGCACTCACACCCAATATTCATACTTGGCTCGAGTTTGCTCGTCTGGCACACATGGTCAACCAGCTCCCCAACGAAGCCCTTCGAGCCCAAGCCGCCATCAGTCCCCTCGCACAATTACATACGCAAGGATTGCGGTCTACTACCGCCGTAAAGTTTAAGTTCCGGACGGTCGACTTGGTTGCGCTCTGGATTCGGGCACAGCGCAATACGCCTTCGAGGAGGCATTTGACGCAACTATTTGAGGTCCAAGAAATCAAACAACCAAATGGTCAGAAAGGATACGAGGCGACATTTGCTGGTAATCATCGGTCTATGACGCGAAGGGTGTGGTCGGAAAGTCCACTTTTAGATCAGCTCGTAGCATATGCAGTACAGGATCAGCTTTTGTGCAAAGCACATCTGGTGGAACAGGAACTGGTACGCGATCGTGGTACAGTACCGCTACAACGTTTGCGCAAGGGGAATACGCAACAACGCGGTCAAAAGCGACAACGCGCGCATCAAGATGATCAAGATGATGCGGTTGACCCGACGGTGCTCACTCAACTTTGGAGAGCCTGTCAAGCCTTCTTATTACGATCATGGGCCCGTGGACACGTTTCCATCCTTCAGGTATTGTTTGGTTCTGTGGCCGAGCGAGACTTCAAGAATGTTAACTCAAGTTCAACTGAAAATGATAGCACAGAATATCGCTTTTTGGGATTATTGCGACAAAACGAGTTGGATTCGGAAACACTGGCTGGACTGGAAAAGTTATTGTTGGACGGGCACTATGACGGATCCCAAAGATTCGGTCAAGCCGTACTAGCATTGCTGAATGGGTGGATAGATGTGCTACGTAGCCAAGACACGATCACGCCCGATCTATATGTGATCATGAACGAGTGGGACGCTTGTTTTCAAGGCCCATTTTACAAACAGGTTGACGAGCAGGGAATTGTTGCGACGGCGCGATCGTTCATTGATGAGATATCCGTTGACGAGTTCGACAACACCAGGGATATCTCACGAGCGCTTTCTCGTTTTCCTCCCCCCTGGATAGACAAATGCACCGTTTGTGGATTTGAAATTCTCGACGAGCACTTCCGTGTCTGCGCGTGCTGCGAAGGGCCGGTTCATAGATCGTGCTGTCGTTCAGACCGAAGCTGGAGTGTCGGAAGTTTTCTCGAGGCATACAGTCCGCTCAAACACATTTTTCGGATACGTCTACCGCTTGTCAATCCTGACTTTAGGAAGTTGAACTCAGTGAAAATAGCATGGACTACCAAGGTTTTGGTTTGCAGTCGGGAGTTGGGAGAATCAGGGGAACTCCTACCTTACGGTATGACGGTACCCAGTACTGAAAAGTGTACGAGGGTATTGGAAAGGTTGCTTAGTGGCGAACTACGTGTCACTGACGTTGACTCTATGGACCTGCCGTTGGCCTGCGATCATCAAGGTTTGCTTGTTACGAAGGTGTCAGATAATGGTTGCGCTAAGAAAGCTGGTGTTGAAGTGGGGGACGTAATTGTGGCGATGGAGCTGATAGACTTGGCAAGTACTCAAGCAGAGACAAAGTTCACTAAATCCAAAATTTATACATTGTCCCATCTTGAGAGGCACCAGCAGCGGGCTTTATTTCAAGAAGCTGCCACAAAGGTGAAATTCGTCGTAAAACGTCCGAATGCCCCGATCGTTCTTAACAGTCATCGATTTCTGGCTGAGTTGCAAGCGATGAATTCTTCAATGAGCGCCATTATTCGAGCAAATGAATCGATGTGGTATTGTGCGGAATGCATTTTGAGCGACGAAAGTCGAACGTTGGAATTGGAGCACGCTCGAATCTTGCGCGAGGCTCATTACTGTCGCTCTCTGATTCGCCGGCTGTCGGTTGAAGAATGCGGCAGAACTTACTACGATGTTCCGATTGAATCCGACAAGGCCGTCAAAAACAGCTCTAAAAGCGGATTTTCAGTTTTTGTCAGTCTACGACGACTTGAACTCATGATGGAAAGTATTATTGCTCGATACTCTGTCGACAAGTCGCTTGAGAGTAATGATGCTTGCTTTTTCGTTGGTTCAAAAAGACTTGATTGGGCTCCTGATGCAATGGAGTCTAAGCCTCTGGAGCTCCTCTGTAGGGGGATAGACCATATTGCAACTCAAACTATCGCGATTGAGCTAGATTGCCAGGAGTTCCGAAGACCAGATGGTTCAATATTGTTTAAAAACTTCCTGCGACTCTTCTGCTCTTGGTGTCTCGCCGGTTCTCCAGCAACACGACTGTTAGTGGCAACAAAATGCCCCGTTTTCGCTAGCTCGCTTGCGTGGACCAAAAATCTACGTTTCTGCTCATTATGTGGCGTTTGGCAGTCTGACGCTTCAGAAGAGGTTTGCTCGTATTGTCTGCGAATGCAGCTTTCGCCAACTCCAGATTACCATGACACGTTGTGTTGGTATGAGAAATGCTCTTCATTGATCGGGTCGACCATTCTCCTCCTTCCGGGTGATCCACTGTTAGTGTCTACTGAGGAAAGTTTGAAAAATCTCAGCATTTCAATGGAGCAACATGGGAGACCCTTTGAGCTTTTGTGCGTTGCCTTCATACCGTCTATTTACGCTAACCGTGAAGACGACAAAGATTCCCGAGACGGGACCTTCTACCTTTTACCAGTTGCCAACACTGAACAGCTCAAGTTTCTATTGGCAAAGTGCACCCTCCGTGAATTCATTGTTTTTGATGTAGACAGATGGAAAGCAGATGGACTTCTGGATCTTCCTGGGGTCATTCAACTCTCGTTCAAAGAGGTCCGCTCTTCCCTTGAGAAGACGAAGCTGATCGAAGAAGCAATTGCGAGCAAAGTCTCCGAAATAGCTCAATATTCGTATGAAGTCGACAACACGGACCACGCTATCGAAATTGCACATACCGTACCACACGCAACGTACGCTCCTTGCCAAAACATAAGTTGCAGCTCATCCTTGGGAGGCATGGAGAATAATTTGGCACTGAGCGTCGACAATGTTGAAAACTGTAGCCTGCTCGCAACCAGTGCAACCTTGCAGTCTTTTGCATGCGGAAGGAACCCAGTTTTTCTCGCGATTCGGAATAGCTGCAAAAGAAACTTGGAAACGAATAACAATGCTACTACTGCACACCATTGTGAAGTCTCTTTTGACCCGTTCAATCGCTACGAAAAAGGCGAGCGACTGTCTAGAGAATATGAAGAGCACAGACTGAGTTCCACTTTCGACGGTGGACACGATAGAAATCTTTTAGGTTCTATTCAAGAAAGCGTCACTAATGTCGAGGTGAAAGCCCATCAGCATCGGGCAGCGGTTCAAGTTTCCAGAGAGATGGTAGATTCCCAAAAAAGTGTGACTTATACTCCAAAAAGTCACGGCAACTCAAAATCGATGCAACAAAATAAATTGGAATTGATTGTGATTGACAATGACGAGAGTGCCACGGTAGGACAGGCACAAGAAGAGCAACCTCAGACAGGAAATGAGCAGCGGCAGCGACACGTCCCGGGCTCTCCGCGCAGCACTCATGGTACTGGTGTCTTTAAATCTAGATTGTGCCCATCGAATTTTGACGTCCGAATGTTTGCTCCTGCTTTTGTTGTTCCTCAAGGAAATGGCAATCTACTTACTTATTTCTGCACGGATGCGCTCAATCTTGCGTGGCAACGGCAGTCTTTACAAAAAACTTATTTCCAGGAATCTTTACTGACTGTAAACGATCTCTACATGCCTATTTTTCCCCGACTGGCTGCAGTTCTGACCATTGCAGAGACGTCGCTACTTTTACACTCCGCCCGTAGAGGCATGCTCATGTTGGGGCTTCGAATGCTCTGTCCACGATACGATGTCTTGGTGCTGCTCAGTGAACTCGGGCTACTTCTAAAATCAAATTGCTTTAAGGTACCTACTCTACCAAATGAAGTATGGTCACAGTTTCTAGCTCAGGATTATAAGAGGCAAGTCAAAGAATCAGAGTATTTCCATGCGAGAAATGAACGAGACCATCGACCAGTGCAGTTCTATGATCTGAATTTTGAGTATAGAATGCCTTTTCTCAGATTTCCTGTTGATCGGTTTTTGGAGTCCTTCTTTCGATGTGGTATCGTCCCTGGACGGATAGCTGTGGATTTTTTTGAATTTGACAGTGACAATCGCTCCACAGTCAATATAGAGAGTATTCCGAGCAGAATTCGTGGAGGCGGAGATGAGATTGAGGGTCAGCCTCGCGTACCACTTCAAGCAAAGCTCCTTTCGGACATTCCGAAATCAATGTGGAATAAGACTCTGGTTTACTCGTACTGCACGACTACACTAGCAGACAAAAGCCACGGACTTGCAAAATTTATTGGACATGTTGACTTCCCGCCGAATTCGTCAGAGGAAGTTGATGAAGTTCAGGTGTCTATGTTTTTCCTCTCCAATGTTGGGCTCTTCACGTCAAAGGTGATTCACTCACTGCACCCGACCATTTTGTCTATCGCCTCAGAGTCTGGCGAAGAAGCTAAGATAGAGTCGTCCTATGAACAGCTTCGTCGACGGCAGTTTGCTGTGAGCCAGCTCTCAGCCGAGGATGATGAAAAAGAGGGACGAAATGGCCAGTCTACCGCAAAGCCATTACAAGAGCGTCTGCACTGTCAAGGGGTGGGACCGTCGAACACTACACAGCCGCCAGTTTGTGCAACAAGTAGCGCTACTAAAGGCTTCACGAGCAACGCAGGTGCTGATAGCACGAATATTTCCGATGACGTTCGAGACGAGGACGCCGTACAACTACTGCAGTCTCTTGCACTATTCGACCGAGTGAAGCTTGGTATCTTGCCTGACAAGAGAAACATATACATGTTGATATCTGACCCAACAGTGGTTTATTTGTCTAGTTTGACAAACGAACCCGGATATCCTGCTTTTTTGCCAAACGATCATCTTGAAAGGTGTCAACCGTCGGGCGAAGGTATCGCCTCGAAAACCAGTTTCTGTCCGTGGGGATGCCTTATCCATTCCGACTCCGGAAATGATAGTACATCATCGCTGCAATTGGAGCCGAGCGCAATGTATGATCATGTTTTTTCACGTCACTCTTTCGGTATCGGCACTAATCATAGAGTTGTTTCCCTCGGAGGGGATAGATTGTCGCGACTGGACAACGGGAACCCTGTCACGCATTTATTCCAAGAAGTGACACTGGCATCTCTTCGCGCGGCGCCTTTCCTTGACAACGAATCATACGTACAAGAACTGAATGTTCCCTCCACAAATGGAACGGCTAGTGGGGTTCATCACTCTGTGGACACTAGATGTGTAAGTTTTCGGTCTTCATTTCTTGTTAAGGCTCGTCGTGGGCAAGACAATGTACTCAGGAATGCTTGTGACAGTTACATTGTGCAACTTGTCCGCCTTGCTTGGCGGCTGTTCACATTGTTTGATGTCCATGGAGATGGAAACTTTCGATCGAAGTCTCTTGATTTAGAACAGATCACGGGTTTTTTTCGCTATCCGAAAATACAAACGTTGCCGGCTGACAAAGTCGTTGCTGACTACGATGCCCATCGCTGCACTAAGGAATGCCGTACATGCAGCTTGGAGACTGAGCGCGTTGTTATTGTCGACCAAGCTAATACGACATTCAGTGGCATTGGATGTACTGCATTCACTAAAATTCGATTTAATCGGACCCTTGAAAGCCCTGAAAAAAAAGCCGTTTTAAAGCATCGTCTCTTGGAACTTACCGGGATAGTCCCTCTGTATCTACGAAAAAAAGCAGCCCTATGGACAGATAAACACCTTGTTCAATTTCGAATCGCAATAAGAATGAGTCAAGAGATCCGTACCCTCTGTCAGTCGTTTGCTGTCTTACTCAGTTCAGTTAATTACAGTAAACTACCAGACTGGTGGCGGTGTGATGGTCCAGGGTGGCTGGCAATCCATACAATATTGAACGTGGCTTCAGAATCACACCTGTTCCTTCATATGCATTTGTTTGAATTTGCAATCTCAGAAGCAGCTGGTATTGCCATTGCAGAGCCCTCTCCATGCTCACAGTTTTTTGACAAGCACCTGGCCGGAACGACTTCGCAAAGCTTTTTGGAGCAGATTGAACATTCACTTAGGTTTGCCCGATCGATGGGTGTTGGTCCGTTTGTAGGAGACGAGGATTTTGAATGTGTAGTATGCCAAGATGGTGGGAGCCTATTGTGCTGTGAATTTTGTCCCACTGTTTGTCATAAGGAGTGCGCAGGACTTCGTGATGACCCAGAGGCCTTTGTTTGTTCCGGATGTGTAGCTGATTTCAAGGAGTTACACGACGTACATTCAGTAAAGAAATTGAACTAATGTAATGTGAGATTGAAGCAAAATTCGAGTCTATTTATTTAGGAGATCCTGAATCGTTTCCAGCCTTGGATTGAGCACTGTCATCTTTGGATTGGGGATCGGATGATTGGTTTTCCATAATTCGATCCATATCTGCATCACGTCCTTCTTCAACAAATCTTACTAGCTTGTGCTCATCAATCCATTTGATCAGCTCATCAACTGTAAAAAAGCCGTCTTTGTTGTTGTCCTGGAATGAGCAGTTTAAGATTGAGAGGACCCACACTTATGTCAACAACTAATCCACTTGCAGCCCTGCACCTACCATTTCATCTGCAATCTCCATTGCTTCTTCAAATGTAATCTCCCTTTTCAAAACCTGCTGTAGCACTTCAGCCATTTCTTCTCTTGTTAAAATTCCGTCGCGATCTTTGTCCAAGAAATGGAGCTTGTCGCCAATTTTTACCTGAACGTCCGAAAGTTGTACCTCAATTTTATCAACCATCGATTCGACACGTTTTTTCAATCTCGCTACAATCGGGTCGTCGGGTTCCTCATCGTCTTCTACTTTATCTTCAGTGGGAGAGTTCGACATTTCTTCATTTGAGAAAGACGTTGATTGGGAACTTTCCACATCGACCTGTCTATCGAGGCTTGCCACTGTTTCTTTGGCTTTCTCATCGTCTTCGACAACAGAAATGGTACCAGGTTGTGCCGGCTCCGCAACCATAGAGGAAGTCTCGACTAACGGATGAAACTCAGAGGATTCCTTTCCTTCAATATGAGAGTTTGAATATTTCTCTTCACCTTTCATTGCGGCCTTAATTCGTTCCAGCTCGGCGCGTTCTTTGCTCACAGGATCATCTGATACTAGGTGAGATATTGCGTCCATTTCTTCAGTGGAAAGCTCCCGCTCCTCATCGTCTTCCAAATCATCTTTCGATTCACCTTTGTCAGTCCAAGACTTATCTTCTTTAGCGAATCCTGAGCCGGTGCCTATCTCAGTAGATCCATGCGAAGTATCGTGAAGAATCTCGTTGGACGAAGAAGTCGACTTTTCATTTTCATCTCTTTCGGCTGTGAGTTCTTTTCGTTTGACTGCCGCCTCGCGGTCAAGCTGTTCTTGTCGAATCAATTCGTTCTGCTTCGATAAGACCTCCAACTTGATTTTTCGAATATCGGGGTCCGACGACTTCTCTTGGGATGTGGCGACCTCTAAAATGACCTCGTTCAAAACCTCCTTGTCTAGTCCAGAAATTGCATCGACAAGACTAGCCAGACTTTTGCTGCTAGTGGTGTCCTCGCTAGTTTTACGCTCAAACATTTCCTCTCGAAGAAAGAAAGTTCGACTCATAATCAAAAGCGAAATCGGGACATTCTTGTTGACACTCAAATCTAGCCATTCTTGCAAAGCTCGCTTGTAGGCATCTTTGCTCAAACCTGTTGACCGCATGCCTCGCTCTTGGCAGGCTTCGCGCAATTCCATCTTGGTCAGGGAACCAATACCCTCCCACAGGATTCGCTGATCATCCTCCCGGAGAATTCGAATCTTATGACGGAGCTGGAAGCGCAGGAACGCATCTGAACCGTAAGGTGCGATGGACATGTATTTGCACAGGTTTACCAGCTGCATACGGGGCATATTGTCAAGGGTCAAATCATCGTGAAAATAATTGGCGTAACGAATAATCACGTCCGGAGGCACTGGTTCGCCATTTCGGGCATTCTCCAAAAACACGAGGAGTTTGGCCGCTGAATCTTCCTGATTGTCGATGGTGCATTCGTCGTCTGCTGCGGTGTCCACTCCGGCTTCCTGCAATTCTTGTTTGCGCTTAGAAGCCTTGCGCTTTTGCTCTTTCGCCAATTGTTCCAACGTTCTGTTTCAACGAAGCCGTAGGTTAGAGATAAAGAAGACAAGCCTGCCAGACCAAAATTGAGAAAAAAATCCCTTTTACGTACTCTTGAAAGAACTGCGTCATGGCAATGCGTGATTGTAGTTCTCGCTTCATACTCTCTTCCGCTTTAAGCGAATCTTGAAAGGTGGAAGGCAACAAATTGGGAAAAATTCTTAAGGCAAACGGTAGAGCAAATTCCATGAAAGGAATTAAAATGAACATGCTAAAAGGAACGAGGCGAAACAAATCAGTTACCGTACGTAACAATTGCTTGCGTTCACGCCTTGTCAAGGCAGATCCGCCCAAGGTACGGCCGACCAAGTTCCGTGCGGTCTGAATGTCTGCCCAAAGCAACTTTTACGACGAGAGTTGAATTACAGTGAGGAAACAAGCAAAGATGGGCGTTTCCTGCCGACTGCTCTTGATGCATACCTTTGTTCCGACCCAGTAGTGATGGGCTTCATCCCGCGCCAGCTGTTTCAGTGACGCTAGTCTTTCTTTTCTTTCCGTCGGGTGAGTTATGTAGTAAAAAAAATTACCCGGGAGCTTGACTAGGAACATAACGATTGTTTTAAAGGCGGTGACAGTCAGGTCAGCCGCCTTGCGCAACAGTGATTTCGGAGTCGCTTTGGTAAGTTGCTGAAGGGGATTGGGCTGCAGGGGTGGCGCCGATGGTGGAGTTGGAATCTTCGTGGTTCCCAAAGTTCGGGATGGCAATTTTTTGTCGCTTTTCTGTTCGCCAAGAGACGAAAAGAAGACGGTCTGCCGGTTCGAATGCTTCGCTCTCAGTTCAGGGAAAGTACCGCGTAGAAAAGTTCCCGTGTACTGTCTATTCCGAAAACTGGGCTCGAGTAGACGGAGAAGTCCGCTGGAAACATCGAACCGGCCCATAAAAGAGGCTTTCGTGGTTTGACTTTGTCGCGCAAAAGATTCTGTCGGGTGCCATGTCGACCGAGTGGACGTCACTCCCGAACTCCCCCACCGGTGTGACGATGGATCGGACAGCAATTTCCGAGATTGCGAAAATCGACGCGCCTCAGAAAGATTCGTTTGAAATTGCAACAGGCCCGACGACATCGATTGGGATTGCGATCCGAGCGCCGGACGCTCGGGTTGAGGTCCATCCTCTCCCGTACTATCAGTATTCAGAGCGGAAGTCGTTGGCAAAGAACTGAGGACAGCATTGTTGCAGTAGGGATGCTGCCGCCGATACAGATATGCACCAGTACCAGCTGAGCGAGTCTTTCGCGCAAGGGACATCATGCTCAAGAAGATTCAACGTACGCGCCGACCGCAATTGAAGCTGTGAGTTCCGGAGTTCCTACGCGAGGTCTTTTACTTTAAGTCTTTTTGACAAAGTTTGGAATGATTCTATTGTTAGTCAAGGCAACGGAATGTGAAAGTTGCACCATAAACAATCGTTATCCACTCTACCCAATTTGAATAGCACCCCCACTGTTAACATCGAACGAAGATCGAGTCGGTAGTCAGCCTATGCTTTCTCTGTTCGAGGAAGGCGGTCCGCGTGATCGTCCGTCTTCGGATCCGTTCCAAACTTCATCTGTCCAGTAAGTAGTACACACACCTAAGCGGGAAACTCCTAAGGAATCGACACGTCCATGTTCTGATTCCTGACATTTCCCTGAACGCATGGTCGACACCGCGCATTAACCTCCGCTCGTAGTGTTGTGAAGAAAAACTTGTCAATAGCCTCCTGTATGCCTCTAAAAATGTAGATTCTGACATGACAATCGGTAAGCACCTTTAGTGGCCCCGTACCAATCATTGGTCAGGATACCCTAACAAATGTTTTCCACGTCGATAGCCATGCGGATGGATCATTTCATCCCAATTGAAAAACTCCGATTTTCAGCGCATCCTCTACGGTGAAGTCGAGCATACCAGCTTCAAAAGGGAAGTAACGAACAATGGAGCCAAAAGGAAGATTTCGTGCCCTACGGGAAATTCAAAAGCCGTACAGCTCAGATGATGAGGACGAGAGATTAAGGATGATATACGTTCTGCGCCTCGCCACTGATTACAGCGTTTCTGGTTCGTTCCTCGACACCATTTCGGTGTCACGTGTAATTTACTGGTATTGAACACAACGCAAGGTTTCACTGAATTTATTGCCATGGGCGCGGACAATTTGATTGCGCAAAGAACCAGGGAACAGTTGGACGTCTTGTTTACCGGTCCGCCATTCAATAATGAGTTTCACGAAAAAGGTCGAACACGGAGAATTGAATGTCTGAAGCAAATTACGCTTTATGGTACTTGCATCTTTCCACCGGGGTGTCTGAACCAAGGTACGCTTTATGGTACTTGCATCTTTGCACCGGGGTGAGTTGCTTCGTATACGAAGCAGAAGTCTTCACTGTCAGTGCACAGCGTGTCGAGGCGTGCCACCTCTAGCTGGAGAGGGGCGATGTGCCGCGGAATAAGCTCCGATATAATAAACGGTATCGCGTCACAACAGTACTCAAATTTTTTTGAAGCTGATACCTGTTCGACTTCGGCAGTGCACCCACTTCCTGGCTCAATCGTAACGATTCCGATTTCTTCGTCGCGGACAGAAATGTGAGTAAGATCTTTCTCCAAATTTCATTCTTCCCGCATGTCTGGAAGTGAAAAGTATAATCTGACGATTTTATGTTAGATTTATGAAATCAATCTTAGAGAAAAATAGTTTCTGATATTTATTTGGCACCGTCACTTTGAATCGTCTGATAAAATTAGCTTAAAGAGCTTATATCTGATATTCCATGGGCAATTCTCGAAAATCATATGCGTGCCTTTCACAATCTACTGATTTTACCTAGGACAAATCGCTGGAAAACTCGCTAAAAGTATCGCTGCGCACACGCCCTTGGACATTTCATCGTAGACAAGACTTGTCCCAGCCTTTCGCCCAATAGTGCTGCTAGAGAATATCGCTCACAACTTTGGCATTCGATATTGACCCTGAACGCAGAAGAAAACCAACCAGACTTCGTCGCAACCTGTTCGTGAGACAGTAGATCGTCACCATGGAAGACTCTCCGGTATCCCAGCATCATGGCTGTCATCCACGTAGAGATCCTGGAGGTATCAACCCAGACGGATGTGGGCACAAGTCGGGGGAGGACCCGTTGGGTGTCGGTCCTTCGGCCCTTAGTCCATGTCCTTCGAGTCAAGGAGGAGAACTCATGGGGTCGCCTCCGACACCCACACATCGCAATACTACACCTACTGCCCTAACGGCCATGCTGATGGGGGTTCCGCCTCCACCACCAAGCGATCCCCCTCCGCAAAGAACGAAACGAGGAAGCACTCCATCTCGGCTCCGCCAAGATGAGGTGCTCTCTGCTTTGAACAAGAGAAGCTCATCGTGCACTTCTGGAGAGATTATTCTAAGCTCCTTTCCAGGGCAGGCTTCCATAGTGACGACTGCCACTGTGGAAGATACCGCTATGACAGCGTATACTGACAAGCCTCGGTCAGAATCGACTATTGCTACGTCCCCTAGCAAGCTAGGCCTTATTCAGCAGCGTTTGCAGGCTGCCAGAGCTATCTATCAGTCGGATCCTCTCATTCTGAACCCTCCAGAGGGAAATGATCACATTGGAAGGTATTCTGCCTCACTGATTCCAGCTACCGAGAGCTCAGGACAGATATCGTATTCCACAACATCTGCTACTCCGGTCGGAACACAAATACGTCCTTTATCGCCAACGAGATCTCTAAGTATACCGACTACCAACAGCAGTATCGAAGCTGCCCCCGTGACGGTACGAGCCTTTTCTCTTTCCAGCACGTCCCAGGAGGACCAAAGTATTTATACCAAGAGCCCAAAGATTTATCGTCCAAGTACTCCCGACGCACGTCCTAGATCTAAAATCCTTGAAAGATGCCACCAGAAAGATTATGAAGCAAAGCACAATGGCAGGCTACTGGCTGGGCAGCAAAAGAGGAAAGGATTCTTTCGCAAATTCTTTGGAAAAAAGGGTAGAAGTGGCACTTCCGTAGAAGAAGAGAATGGAACCTTCGCCTCAGAAGCAATCGTATCTCATTCCACCATTGATGGTCTAGAATACCAGCAAACCGTTGCGTTTCCCAAACCAAGCATCCGAAAATCCATGCAGGAAGCTATCAAGCCACCGAATGGCAGCAAAGACACTGTACAAACTCCTCATGAAGATCAGACAGTTTTCATCGACAACGACCGTCCCGAGCTATTCTTTGGACATGATGACGTGAGCCTTCTTACATCTCCAACTTGGAATTCCAAGAATCGCAAGAGCGAAGATCCTGTGCAGGAGGTGGGGCATGAAAAATTGTCAGATCCCATGGGTTACTATTGGAAAAAGCCAATGGAGAATCAGTCCACGCAAGAGCTAAACAACGGCAGTCTAGCAATTGATCCATTTTCGGCGCCGTTCTTTCACGAGCCCGCTGGAAGGTCGCCGGTGACCAATCAAACAGAGTTTTTGCAGGG
>Ga0160421_1000193_pt1 | contig 15532 bp, 7 predicted proteins | sample TAMARWmetagpilot_FD_108195 | JGI IMG/M metagenome (GOLD analysis project Ga0160421, IMG submission 108195) | Phycosphere-associated microbial communities from TAMU algal ponds, Corpus Christi, Texas, USA - TAMU ARW-7 10/27 metagenome pilot | ecosystem: Engineered > Artificial ecosystem >... | reverse complement strand
TCAAAGAGTACAACCATTCTGTTCACGAAACCTTGCGGTGCGTGCTTCATTCATAACTCAGCGTTCTTGAAAAATTCTCTGCCAAAGCAAGCTCTTCTTCTGACAAAAAGGATTGCTTTTTTTTCAAGGCTGTACGGTTGTTTGCGATTGGCTAGCGGTTGGATTCTATGGCACGTCCGCGAGGTCGATGATGGCAAATTCCGACGGCACGTGTGTGAAGCTCTTCTAGCTTGTTACATGTTTCAAGCTCTGGCAGTCATCCGTGCCCAACTCACTGAAGAACATGTTTTGGTCAACTGGATCGCCATTTTAATGCTATTGTCCATGTCGGTTGCCTATGGCTCCTTTCGATTCGGCAAGGGTGGTAATCTGATTAAGATTTACGAGCTACCTTCGGCTAGTACTTGGAGATGATAAAAGGCTACCTAGTGGTGAAGGTCCATACGTCATCGCTCATCGTGCGTTCAAGTCATTTATTAATACCGGACCGTCACCTTTGAGACTTGGTTATTCAGAAGAGTCCCAGCCGCAAGCCCGTCTTTGCTCGTATTTGGAAAAAAATTGTGTATTGATCAAAAGTGGTTGACTACGTAGTCAGCATCCAGAAAGGCTGTGATTTCTGGTCAGCGCTTGCGCTAGCACTCACAACCAATTTCGAAACAAAATGGGAACGAACAAAAAATGCTTTTGGATGTGTGTATTTGCCAAAGGTAGCCCGTCCCTTCTTTGCTCTATTATGCTGAAGTCGTTTTGTAGCTTCAGAAAGCGAAGCTAGACTCACCTGTCACGTCAGACACAAAGTGTATCGTAATCCTTTTTTGGCCGACATATTTGTCTCGCGTAAACTTTGACATTCACGAAAACACGAAGTCGGAGGATTCGAAAGGCTGACGTCACGCATAATATATATAAAGACCAAACAGCAACTTATACAATGTCTTCCATATTCGGGTCAATTCCCACTTATTATTCCTGAATGCAGCGTGGACCAGATCGTCCTACGATGACGCAATGTTTTCTGGCACTGTTCTTGGACATGAGACTGCCAAAGAGGATTCGCATTTCTCGATCCGAAAAACAGCAGTGAGGTTATATCCAGATGAAGGATCCACAGTTCTCCTCAGGTGTCACCACCATGGCGACGATTCCTTCACGGATTTATACGGCATATCTGGCCATATTTACACCACAGCTAGTCATTTGCTTTGTACCTGGAGGTCTAAAGCTCAAGAATGGCTTGGTGCGATCTAAGATGACTGGGTCCGACGGAGAAGATCCCACAGCCTTCTCAGTTGGAATTCTTGGAGATCTTCATATTGACCCTCGCAAAATGGATGATTATGTTGTCGGCCGTGACCAGTGGCTGAAGGTTATCACGTTGGAACGACAGAAAACGAACAATGTGGCTTTGGTGTCACTAGGGGACCTCGGAGAGAGCAAGAATTGCGACCACAACCCTGCTAACCCCTTCGAGCTCTTCGCCGGAACCACAGTCTGTCACGAAATAGCTGCGGAATATCTTGAAAGTTTTGACGTTCCCTATGAAGTTATCGGCGGGAATCACGATCTAGAGGGTATCGATGAGTTCAAAAGCGACAAGGCCAATCTTGAACTCTTTCTGACTGCTCACGGCAAAGAGACGCCTCAATTTTGCCGTAATGTTGCCGATAAGACTCTTCTCGTAGGTCTTTGCTCCACCATATTCAGAGATGCTCGATACACGTCTCATGAAGTGATTATCGACGACAATCAGATCTACTGGTTTGAAAAGCTAGTTCGCGACCATCCTGCTGACGAAGGCTGGAAGGTATTTGTGTTTACTCATGCACCGCCAAACGGTTCGGGTCTTCGGGTCTTGCAAGAAAACCACGTGATCAACGGTTGCTGTTGGCTTAATCATTCGGATGAACTCAAGTGTCGCAAATTTATAGAGCTCGTCCGCGAACACCGATGCATTAAAGGCTGGTTCTCTGGACACTTTCATCTAGGCCAGGACTATCAAGATTCAATTACGTTTCCGACCATCGATCCATCTGAAGGTCCCTACCCCAATCGCGGTAGCTGCGTATTTGTCCAAACATCTGTCATGCGCAAAGGTACGTCCCGTGATGGTCGGCAGCAAAGCCGCCTCTTACGGGGTAACAAGTATGGGTTCGAAATTTGTACGGTCGACCACCAAAAGGGTGGTTCGATTCGACTGGACGCCACGATCACCTATCGTGATGACAGCCACGAAGTCGGTGTTTACGCCCACGAAGACCAGACTCTTAAACAAGATGAATATTTTAAAATTTACACGCCACAAGTTGGGGATCAGGGATACAATTGCGGACCGGATCAGGATGATATATGTATTTTGACAGAGTGCCCAGTCGACGAAGAGTGTACGTATACAGTTTGGAAACGGTGCGTGTGTTGAAGGTGGAGATGAAACAGGCAGTATATCTCACTACGATACACTTCTGTTTCTTTGGCAGGTGTATGTTGGTGGCGACTGAGCTGTGGTCGCGTTTTGGGAATGGCTAATGGCATGTTATTGGAATACGATAAGTCTACTTTAGCTCCGCTTGGTTTGGTCGTTTCTGCCGATGAACTTGCTGGCAAACAGGTTGCAGTTATTGATTCTGGATTGGAAGAATGCGAAATTAATTTTGATGATATAGGGATGGAAGGGGCTGATTGTGCAGATACCGACGAAGACGCCCGAGAGCAAGCTGTAATAATGTTTGACGAAGAAAATAACATTACAGTTATTCAACCCAATGAAGACGGGTCATACTGGAGAAAAATTGTGCGCAATAAGATCGCCCGCATGAAGGAGCAAAGAAGAGAAAAAGCTGCTATTGAGTTTGCTCGAGACAAGCTCAAGGTGGACTCAAGCAAGGCAAAGCATCACGTGCAAAGCAGTTGGGGTCCATATACCTCTACGAGCGGTGTAGCCAAAACAACAGAGGTTCCGGGTGCTACGAAACAGTATGTTCCGCAGATCAATGGAGTTGTTAACAAGGGATGAGATACGGGATGGCGACAAAGATTTTCGAAGTGTTGAATTGTATATGATTTTTTGATCAGAATTAATTCGTGATTTTATTGATAGTTCTACAAAGCGTGGCGATGTAGAGAATGGAAAGGTAATGGAAATAGTATATTACACAAGCGTTTTAATCATAGCATTAACACTCTTCTAGTTTATTCAGAATAATGGCCAGGAATTTTATCTACATCAACTATCATAAAATTGAACACTTCTAACTTGGATCTGTCAATACTTACGGTTATTTCAAATCAAAACGATCAAGCTCCATCACCTTTGTCCAAGCTTTGACAAAATCCTTTAAAAACACTTCGTTTGAATCATCACTACCGTAATACTCTGCAATCGCACGGAGCTCAGAATTGGAACCAAAGATCAAATCGAAACGACTCGCTTTCCAATTCAGTTTCCCTGTGCCGTATTCCAGACCATCGAATAGGTTCTTGTCTTGTTCCACAGACGACCAGGTCGTGTTTATGTCCAGAAGATTGACAAAGAAATCATTCGTTAGCGTTTCTGGGTTTTTTGTAAATACACCCATCTCAGAATTTCCCGTGTTTGCCTTCAAAACGCGAAGCCCTCCCAATAGCACCGTCATCTCGGGGGAAGTCAAAGTAAGCAAGTGAGCATGATTTAACAGGAGCTCTTCCGGTTTGGCACTTTGGCCTTCTTTCAAATAGTTGCGAAAGCCATCTGCGCTCGGTTCCAGAGCGTCAAATGATTCTGCAACCGTCTGCTCCGATGACGCGTCCGTGCGTCCAGGGGAGAACGGTATATTGATATCATTGCCAGCATTTTTGGCAGCATGCTCAATTGCAGCGCAACCACCTAGAACAATCAAATCTGCTAGTGATACTCGCTTGTTACTGCCTTTCTGTTGCTCATTGAAGTCTAGTTGAATCTGTTCCAGATGTTCTAGCACTCTTTTGAGCTCGTCCGGGTCATTTACCTTCCAAGTGTTTTGGGGTGCCAAACGGATACGAGCACCATTCGCTCCGCCACGGTGATCCGTGCCTCGGTATGTACATGCAGAACCCCAGGCAACCTTCACTAGTTCAGATACACAAGGGCCGCTAGACCCCAAAATCTTGCCGGCGATACCGGTCGAGCCAAGAATTTGCTTTTTAAGTTGGGCAACATCTTCGTCGTCGATCAGCTCATGGTCAAGAGAGGGGATCGGATCCTGCCACAATTGGGGTTCCGGAACATCGCTTCCTAGACAACGAGAGACTGGTCCCATATCACGGTGTAATAACTTGTACCATGCCTTTGCAAAAGCAGCAGAAAATTCATCTGGATGATGGTAGAAGTGACGAGAGATCGGCCCGTAGATTGGATCGATCTTCAACGAAATGTCAGTGGTGAACATCATTGGGGGGTTCTTTTTACCCTTCTCGTGAGCATCGGGTACCATTTCAAAGGTAGACTTGTCGGTCGGTCTCCATTGGTGGCGACCTCCCGGGCCTTTATGAACCTCCCATTCATACTCGAACAAATTCTTGAAATAGTTCATATCCCATTGGATTGGGGTTTCGGTCCAAGCTCCTTCGAGACCACTAGTGGTGGTATCTTTTCCTTTACCGGTCCCGTAGTCGCTCAGATAGCCAAGCTGTTGATGTTCGATTGATGCACCTTCCGGTTCTGGTCCTTGGTGTGATACTGGAGCGGCGCCATGGGTCTTTCCAAATGTATGTCCACCAGCAATAAGTGCGACAGTTTCGTAATCGTCCATGGCCATATTTCTGAAGGTCTGACGGATATCGTGAGCAGACTTCGTTGGATTCGGCTCGTTATCATGACCTTCAGGATTTACGTAAATGAGACCCATTTCGGAGGCTCCAAGTGGGCGTTTAATATCACCGTTCTCGTCGAACCTATCGTTACTGAGCATCTCCTTTTCCGGACCCCAGTACACGTCGTCCTCGGGGGAGTATATATCTTCACGACCAAATGCAAAGCCAATTGTTTTTAGGCCCATAATTTCCAAAGCCTGATTACCCGTGAGCATCATTAAATCACCCCACGAAAGCTTTCGGCCATACTTTTGCTTAACTGGCCACATGAGACGACGAGCCTTATCAAGGTTGGCGTTGTCCGGCCAGCTATTCAATGGCGCGAAACGTTGGTTAGCGGTGTTGGCACCGCCTCTTCCATCGGAAATACGGTAGGTTCCTGCCGCGTGCCATGCCTGTGCGCGAAACAAGAAAGTATACGCGTTAGGTGCACAGCAATCGAAACCGCGACGAAGTCTACAAGGCGTTGGTGTACGTACCATTCGAATCATAAAAGGCCCATAGTGACCCCAATCAGCAGGCCACCAGTCCTGAGAGGTAGTCAGCATCTTGTTGACATCACGCTTCACCATCTCAACGTCCAACTCTCGGAACGCTTCCTTGTAATTAAAGGAAGGGTCGGGGTTGTTGGCCCCTTGCTGATTTAGTATTTTCAGGTTGATATTATCAGGCCACCAATAGCTGTTCGCCGAAGCAGCTTTGTTCATTTTGGGTGCAAAGGGGCATTTGCTATCGGAGCCCATGGTATCGATGAAGTGGTTTGTCTGGTGGCTGCGTGTATTAGTGTACGTCGACGTATCTCTGTCGAAAGCTTTTTCAGATGTGATTTCAGTATGACACGGAATGACATAAAACAATCAAATTTATGAAAGCGATATATCATGGGACAACCTACTCTTGTCCCATCTCAATCTTACATCCTCAAGGAATCGATCTCGTTCGTCTATCGGTTTCGAAGAAAGGCGTGGTCTTTCGCATTCCTTCCAATCGGTGAATGCTTTCGCGTTCGCCTTGTGGTCGAATTTGACCGTGGAATCCCATCGAACTCCTGCGCTCCGAATCTTATCCGGAAACCCGAACGGTGCGTTCGGGCATTTTGCGTGATTTACGCGCATTTCCGGGACTCATTACCAAACGTGTGAAACGACCTCCTCCATGGACAAGTACCATATGGGTAACGGCTAATGTAAGATGAACCAGAAAGTTTCTGACCTTGAATTACACCTTTACGAGTAAAATGGCAATAAGAGGACAACAAGTTACGAGGCCAAGGTTTTAACAGCAATGCGCTCTGGACAGGGTGACGATAGTCTGGCGACTCTTGGACTAATAACTTACTCTTCCCTATGCTCATCCAAAAGTTGCTGCAGAGCTGTACTGCATCCCGATAAGTCTTGTTTGAGCAGGAGATCATAGGGTGTCTCCTTGCTGGTATCGCATTGTTGCAAGGCTTTGGGGTCGTGCAACAAAATGCTTCTGACTAGTTCCAGCGAAAGGTTGCTGGTGATTGAGTTCTGTTGCTGGTCCAAAACGTAATGCAGTGGCGTTCGACCAAAATGGTCTATTTCTTTCACCGTCTGGGGACTGTGTTCCAGTAGGAGCAGTGCTGCCTCTTTTCGCGCTGGGGACAAATCCATACAAACAAGATGCATCGCCGTACGTCCAAACATATTGGGTATCGAGGCGGCGGCCGGATAGGCCTTCAAAATGCTGCCAATGGCGGCAAGCATTAAATTTCCGAACTCCTCATTTTCCGTTACTGTTTCTTCGGCGGTTTCCGGTTCACGACTATCTTCATTGGAATCTGTTTGTGGTGGCGTTTGGTTGTTTTGGCCGTTGGCGAAGGCGTTCGTACCTTCTTGGCAGGAGACAACTCGGAGCGAACGCACCACTCGATGTAGAGCTGTTTCGGCAGGTGCGTAGCGGTGGACAAACTTGGCTTCCCTAGGCGCCATTGAGGCTCGATGAGGTATTTTGTCCCAATGGCCTTGATCGGCATACCGAAAAAGACGAGGGACACAACATCTCTGATAAATCATATAAAGAAGGCCTCCAAAGATACAATCCCGATGAATGTCCATTAGCGACAAAGTCCAAGCCTCGGTAAAGGAATACTGGGCTAAAGATCATGCACGCAAGCAATGAATCTCTACAAAGTAACGAATGTTGCCAAACGCACACGACTCTGCGCATTCAATCGTGATGAAACTGAGATTTTTTCATTCCGACACGTCTCCAAACGTTGCATTTAGGAAGGGGGTGGCAAAGAACAAGATAGAGTGTTCTTAGGCATGAAAAAGGTTTCAATATATATGGTACTTGACTAACGAGTCTAACGGTATACAATCAGGTTTGACTCCTCTCAGCGTTGTACATAAAAACATTTCTCACTGTCAGTAAGAGCTTTTCAACCACGTTAGTGTATGGAGAGAGTCCTGTGGTCAAGGTTCCAAACTCCTTCTCTCAACTACCAACTGACCCATCGATAGTCTCCTTACCAATCTACCACCATATTTTCCATAGTCCACGTCTCTTGGGTTGATTGTACCGACGTCGTTACTTTCCTCTACTCGCATACCGATACTTCGACATATCCGGTGGTTTCTACAGTCAATCGGTCACTTCGCTTTTTGGTTTTCGTGAATTCCTGTTCTCATCCATCCCGCTTCGGCGAAATTGAATGGAGGCTATTCTCATCCGTGCAGCCCGTAACCGAGCTCTATCCCTTCATCATTGCAAGCTACCTTCGATTGCAACTGCTGCTCTTTGCTTAAGCAACTCACTCTTTCACACGGCAACTGCCATCACTATGCCGAGTCCTCCATACGCCTATCGCTCTTCAGATTCGAAACCACTAGACCTTTCGGCTTTAGAAGCACAAATCACAACCCTTGAAGATCAGCGACAACGTGCATTTGAGCTTTCTCGAGATATGCAGGTTGCCATCCTACAAGCCAAAACGGCGCTGGAATACATCGAGGACACATCATCCGTGACCACCAAACTCGATACTTTGCTAGAAAATCCGCTTTTGAAGCAGCTCGATGCGTCAGATCGGGCTCCTCGCCATGCGAATTTGTCCTTCAAAATGGAGGACTACCTCCGGTTTTTGGCCTTCCAACGTTTTCTGCAGTCCGCCGACTTGCTTCCTCCTGCGGCACCCTTCACGGACGAAGAATACTTGGGAGCATGCATGGGGCTGGCGCAAGACTTACAGCGCTACGGACTAGGTCGGGCTACCGTTCGCGATGTCGCGTCCGTCCAGGCAGCCGCTGATTTGGTCGGTGACCTCTTGGACTTTCTGCTGCAGCTGGATTTTCGCAATGGGCCACTCCGACGTAAATACGATGGGACCAAGTACAGTCTGAAGGCACTAGAAACCTTGTTGTACGAGCTGGCGGTAACGGATAGTTCCCGTGCGGTCGAGGGGACATCACCAGCGAAGCGTTCAAAGGTGGAAAAAGCTTCTACTATGCTGCTGCCGCTGGACAGTTTGCAAGCGCTTAAATCCCGCATGGTCTATCGCGATGACCTGCGTGAATCCTTGATCAAAAAGTGCCGCGATGGTCAAAAGGCTGCCAAACAGTCGATCTTTGCACTCCATCGCGGTGACAAAGAAAAAGCTTTGGAACTTTTGACTGAATGTCACAACGGTATTGTCAATGAGCTACTACCGATAGTTGTCGAAGAACCACCACTTCGGAATGGATCGTTCGCCAACGTTTTGGAGGAGTATGTGGAAGGCAAGCTCTTTTGTGCTTGGCTCTACGGAAAAGACTACGGTAGGGATGTTGAATCGGACCAGCCAAGCGGCACTGTCCTCAAACCCGAAGACTTTGATATCGCCTTAGAACCAGCGGAATACTTGGGAGGGCTTTGCGATTTGACGGGTGAAGTCGGCCGATATGCCGTGCAACGTGGAACAGCGCGTGATGTCAGGGGAGTGCAGCTATGTTTGGAAACCAACACGAGTATTTATACTGCGCTTCAAGCGATTGGTCGCCTTCCCCAAGGCATTCCAAAAAAGATGGATCAACTCCGATACAGCGTGGAAAAAATAGAACGTATGCTATACGAAATGAGCCTTTCCGAGGCCGCGGGTGGACGGAATGTTCGCAGTGAGGTTGACGAGTCCTCTGCTATGAACGAAGAGAACTAAGATTCCTTGTGTTTGGATTTATATCAGCACGAAGAGAATTTTATCTCGACATCGTAGCTTCTAACCATTTTACACGCTACCTAGTTTTATAAGTGGCGTTATTGTCGCAACGCCCAAACAGAGGGTTGCCCTCTTTCATATAACTTATATCACGAAAGGTGACAACGTCATCTTTGAGTGTGTTGATTGACGGAAGAAAGGAGAAATTCAACTGGGAAAGCGACTTTGGACAACAATTTTCGTCAATTGTGGCAAGCTTCATTTTCCAGCAATTTTTTGCAAACTTCTGTTGATCACGCCGATGGCGCACAAATACGCGCAAATCCTTAACCGGCTTGCTGCTGTGTATGAATAGTGCTCGTGTGGTAATTGCAAAAGCCTTCATTTGACATAGCATATACACTGCTAGGCTTGTTAGAATGGAAACTGCTCCACGTAGAAAGCGGAAATTCCCGTTGCCCATTATCCCAATCGACCACATCCGTCCTCTGCTGTGTCCCGATCAGCTGAATCTACGGTATCCTGTCCATGGCGCTGAACTTGGCACACTACTCGAGGCAGAGGCGCTGTTTAGTGTAGAAGGAAACGATATCCTGTTGATGCCTAATGAACCAGCAGCGAAAGCTCGAAAAGCTTCGCACAATCCTCAACAACAAAGTCCTGAGCTCGTAGACTCAGACAGCTTACGATCTACGGTAATGCCCGACCAAAGTCAACGCTCGACGGTCGATTCCCTATCACTTAGATCGAACAAAGATACTGAATGTTTGCGGGAAAAGAGTTCCGTAGTCGACTCTGTTGGAGAAAGCACGATTGCTCGACAATCGCCCAACATAAATGTTGGAATCCATGCTGCAGAACGAAACGCATCCAGCAATACGAACACTAATTCTCTTCCTGCACATACAAGTGATGCCGAAGAGTACGGCAACTCGCAATTGCCTCCAAATTCTCCCGACGATGCTGCCGTCTCTGAGCTGGAGCAAGCCTGGATGGGAAAGCTCGATCGCGATATTTCGGTGGCCGAGCAAAACACGAGTACGAGTAAGCTTGTCGATCGAATAGCTCAAGCTGTAAAAAGTGGCGTACAGAAAAAAGTATTTATATCCAGAAAAGAAAGCTGCGGATCCTCAAACTTGGACTCTTCTTTGGCAGCTCCTGGCAATAACCGACGCCATGACGAGCTGTCGAACGACAAGTCTTCCTCTGCCTTAGAAGTTATCGATCTAACTGGGGAGCTCTCAGATTGCGGGGACGACTGTGAAGTCTTGGATTTTCCGGAACGTTTGTCTTTGACAGTACCAATTGATGCAGCCGAACAAAGTAGAACAAAGAAACGACCTTTGGACCTCAAAGTGGTGCGAGCTACGAAATTGGTGCCGAAGCGGCTGGAAAGTGGTGGTGACTTAGTGTTTTCTGTTGAAGATTTTCAGCGCTATCTTGTCGGTCCGTTTAACCAACGTGAGGGTCGCAAGCTTGAATCTGCGAAAAAGGCGGCCCCGTTTGCTGCAAAGGTAATCAGTTTGAAAAAGTCTCCTGATGTTTGGAAGGTCCTGGTTGAGGGCCACCCCGATACGGTATCTTCTTTTGAGGTTGCTATGGTACAGTGGGTCGGAGAGAGGATACATGGCTTAAATTTTCAAAAGCTCAAGCTTGAAGGTCTTCCAAAGGATGTTTTGTTGGAGTTCTCTCACCCTATTGGGGCCAAGCTTAGACCAGCTCGGTACGTCGTAAATAATCGAGAGTCCCGAGCCTTACTTATTTCAATCAATGTGGATGGTCAGCTTGGTAAGGCACTTGCTCCACTCGTCACTGTATTTGGCTGTGCAGTTGCCCTTTTGGATGGATTGGAATGTCGAACAATTTCGGAGTTCAAGTCAGTATTAAAAAATGCAGCTAAAAAGGGACAACCTTTGTACAAGCTCTCTCTGTTGCTTGCAAAGGAAAGCAATGCAGCTGGGAGAGGGCTTCACCAGCAACAAAAAAGTTCTTACTTGAGTGGCGGCATGAGTAGTTTCCCGTCTTCCGCAAACCTACTTGTGGGTGGCCCAAACACAACCGATGATAGTGCAAACATCTTATCTGGCGCCAACGTGAGCATTGATTCCAGCGTAAAGACAAGTTTACATATACCTCGCAAGGCACTAGAGAGCAAAGCAGGGAGCAAACAGGAAAGGACGTATGAAGTTCTGTTTGATGCACAACAACCCCTAGGATTTTATTGTATTGCCCTACCCTCTGGAATTTCGCAAGCTGAATACTGTTTGATTGTTTCGATATGTCCCGGAGGTCAAGCGTCGAGAGATGGTCGGATACGTCCCGGTTCAGTCGTGCGATCCGTATCAGGGGAGGACAGGTTATTAGGTATTGAACAATTATTTGAGATTTACGAGATGGCCAAGCGAAAGAATCACATAATCAGCCTTTCATTTCTGGACCGCCTTAGTCCGCTGAACGGTTCGATGTCCCAAGCCTTTGGGGAATGGACTGCTAAAGGTCATTGGAAAGGGCGTGTGAGCCATGGTTGGGCGGGTGGTGCTCTACAGACTCTCGATACTTCAAACAGAGTTAGTCGCGAAAGAGATCCTCACGGAATTCAGAAGCAGCTCTCCATTGGGAGTGGAGAGACTGGTCGTAAATCGATGGATGATGGAAGGCCGTGTATGGCTGAGCACCCTCCGAATAGTTGCCGAACTAGTACCGGGAGCTCAGGAGACCGAAGGGTCCGATTCATGGACGCAATACATGAGCGACACTATTCTATCGATAGCAAGCCCTGCGAATTTTACGAGAAGCATAGCGGGTTGGCCTTGTTGCCAAAAGACAAAGGAGCTGGACTGGGACATACAATACCTTGCGACAATCAGTCTTTACTCCTTCGATCAATAAAGTCGGGGTCGTTTCGGGACGTTATTGTGATTCTTGAGGAAGGGTTACTGAGTTCAGCAAAATCAACCGCATCACTTATAGTTGCAAAATCTTATGTGAAAGAGCAACTTGCCTCACTACAGCAGAATGGAATAACCGACGCTGCTTCCGAAAGAGATTGGATGTTGAAAGATGTTTTGACCAAGATTTTCTTGAAGGCCGCTCATGTGTATGAGAATGCCAAGTCTCTCAAAGAGTGGTCGCGCTACGAAGTAATCTTTCTCGGACTTGAAGAGGTTCAATTGTCTAGCAGCGGCGGGCTTCAATTTAATCAAGATTGCATTTCCGTTAGGCTATCAGCTCGCTACCCCGATTCCAACCAGCAGTCCGAATTGGCAAAGTCTCTACCAGTACCGCTCTCGAAGGATATTCTTTTTGGCAAGGAGCTTTCTGTCCCGAGGCACATGCACTACAACAAATGCGTAGCTTCTAAAAGAAGTGTTGTTGTCGACATTTGTAAAAACGGGGAGGCATCCGGCTCGGTCAAATGTATCGGGTCTACTGTCTTAAAAATCCAAGATCTTCAGCGCAAGTGTCCTCGGAATGGAACTTGGTTGGAGAGTTCGAAAGCGTTCTCGAACAGAAATCTGTTTGGAAGCGCATCTATACGATTTCGTGCGAGGCGTTTACCAGTTGAGGCCACTTACCTCGAACGGAAACGGAAAACGGAGTGCATAGGGCTCAAGGATGTCATCAATTGGATCAAGCGGTTCAACGATGGGCTTTGCCCAGAAGAAAGGGACGCACAACTGACATTTACTGTTCCTGTTTTCGACAACGCTAGCCTGTTGCATTCCGCCATTTTAATACAAGAATCACCTCTGGTTGAAGAGTTGCTCTATCTCGGAGCCGATCCAAAGAGAAGGAGTGTAATTGGATCACCTGTCTTTTTGGCCCACAATCTTCGACACAAATTGATAGAAAGTCTCGCCGAGACGTCGAATAGTGAGATAGCCGATACAGACGCATATCAAGAAAGGGAAAGAGGTCCCGATAGCGCATCCGTCGTATCCGAAGGAAGGTGTGCTAACCCGCGAAAAAAGAGAATCGAGCACATTGCCGCGCTGATAGCGGCAGCGACTGGAAATAAACTTCCAAGCGAACCACGACGGAAGGTATGCTAACCCGCGGAAAAAGGAATCAAGCACATTGCCACGTTGATAGCGGCAGCGACTAAAACGGCACTGTCCAGCGAATTGTGACAAGTTGCTTACATCATACAACGCGAGCGGCTCTAAAAAGGCCGAGCTGCTAACGCTGGTGCGCAGTCTATCTTATCGACCAAACGAAGAACCGAAGACTGAAAGAACGTTTGCTACATGGCCGAGTACAACGTGAACATTTCTGGCAGGAGCTCGGCCGATTTTGTTCTCTCGTGTCGGGACGGTCCGGTTGATTTATACCACCTTTCGTCGGATGTCTAGTAGCAGTCGGCCAACTGGCGAAGCTGAAGCCTCTGTTGAAGCGGTCAGCAAATCATCAATGATCTGTAAGTCTATTGGCTATGGTCATCAAAGAGGAATTCAAGGGTAGAATGTATTTCCAAACCGCCTGTACAAAACCGTCTTCATTCGTTTTGTATCCTTGGCCGGAATCGTACGCATGTGCTGGTTCCTCGCGCAAAACGCACGAAACTTCTTATCGCATGCGCTTATAGCGAGACGTTGAGTGAAAAATTCGGTGAATGATGCGATACTTAGAACTAGGTCAAGGAAGCCTGCGCATTGTTACCAGAACACACGTTTTGTTTGGTTCATAAAGGACCCGTGCTATTCGAAAGTCGGAAGCATAGGCAAAACTACTCGCTACTGCTTTAACGGACGTAGTCCCTGGACCGAAAATTAAGCCAGTCTGTACCAATTTTCGAAGTTTCCGACGCTTTAGCAATCTGTTCGTCTTAAATTTGACGGTAGCCTACTTTTGCTATGACAATGCGCTCGCCCATTCTTTGGTCTTCTGGCGTGTGATCGCCGAATCCTACGTCTGGTAAGACAACATTCCTCCATCGGAGCTTCGAGTCAGGATTCGAGCAACTCCTTTAACACTGGAAGCGCAACATCTACATCTACAATTAACTTCTAAAACGATCTCTTTCATTGACAACGTCGTATCTAGTTTTAAAATCATCATCCAAGAGACATGCAGAAGCCTACTCCTGGTCTTTCTGGTTGGCTTGATCCTCGTCTCCTTTCCGCTTTTCCGCCGCCGCTTTGCGCAGAGCTTCTTGAATTTGGGGGTCGTTGGGATCCACACCGGGCATACTACCGAGTAATTCCTGCACAAAAGCGGGATCCTGAAACTCATTGCTACCAGTAGCGGCAGCAGTTCCACTAGCACCCGCTTCGTCTTGTTGCTGAGCAGACATCTGTAGGGCTATTTGCATTTCTGCGTCATCGTCCACGTCCATTTGATCTTCCGCCGCTGCTGCTGGTTTGGCATCCTCCATAATATTGGTGGGTTCATTTTCATTCATACTCATCGCTAGGGCTTGCTGCAATAAAGCTTCTTCTGCGTCCATAGGCGGCGGATCGTTTGCGGTTTCATTGTTGGCTTCATCGGCCCCAGCAGAATCTCCGGCGTTGGCAGCGGCTGCCGCCGAAACCCGTTCTTGACGGGCCCGTTCCTCTTCCATCGAAACTCGCAAGGCCATGGCGAGTTCGGGGTCCATGTTGGGATCCATGCCACCGAAATCGTCGAAGTTGCTCCCTTGACCGCCTCCACTCCCTGCTGCGGCGGCAAAGGCACCCCCGCCACCTCCGGTCACAATGGGAGACGACGCGAGGATATCGGAAGGGAGGGTTCCAGTAGGGACTGTAACCACGTGGCACGTCCGTTCGCCAGTATCTTCCAATCGACCATTTGCAGCGTCTACGAGGATTTGACACTTGGGGGTGTTTGTATCCGCCTGTCCAAGAACCACGACGTCTATGGCAATATTGTTCTTCTTCAGCTGTTTCCCCGCCTTTTGGAGCAACTTGTCGTCGAGATGGTCCAGGGGACTTCCAACGAAGAGGATGATACGCTGCGAGCCATTCTTGTTCTGCCGGTGTTTCAACGCAAGCGAAGCAACTTGAACGGCGGACGGAATATCCCCCGTGACGGGTGCAAAGGTCGAGGTATGAATGGAAGAAAGGATTTTGGCAACATCCCGCGTCGGCGACATGAGCAAGTTCGATCCGGCGCTTATCCCGACGGTACTTTCCGCGTGCGAATTGATCTGTACATCGACGAGCCAGTTGGTGGCGTCCTTCTGCGCGTCCAGACGGTTCGGCACGTAATCTCCGTTCCGCATGTACTCGGAACAGTCCATCAAGATCATGCAACATTCGAGAGGCATCTTGATCGTGAACAAAGAATATATATTCCTTTGCTGCTACGTTCGTTTAGAATACCGGAACGGATCTCTCTTTTGCAAAGGAAGAGCAAATAATGGTAGCAAAGGCTGGTGTATAGTAGCTGCTTCTAGCAATTGACTGTGAATAACAGACGTTTTTTCAATGTTTCCTATTCGGCTTCCACCATGGCCAGTCTTCGTGGATCCCTCTGGACCTGAGAGAAACGATCGCTGGGGAAGCACTGCGAAGATGGTCAAGTCCGGGTTCTGAGATAGATCTAGTC
>Ga0160421_1000192_pt1 | contig 15565 bp, 15 predicted proteins | sample TAMARWmetagpilot_FD_108195 | JGI IMG/M metagenome (GOLD analysis project Ga0160421, IMG submission 108195) | Phycosphere-associated microbial communities from TAMU algal ponds, Corpus Christi, Texas, USA - TAMU ARW-7 10/27 metagenome pilot | ecosystem: Engineered > Artificial ecosystem >... | reverse complement strand
TTTATTTTAAGCGAATCAAAACTCTGATTTTCCTAACTTTAATATTCAAGATGACTAAGCAAACTTGAAAATAAAACACTTTTTTTTGGATGTTTATTATTATTTTTATCCATCAGAGAAAACAAAGTAACTTTATCTCCCCTTTGTAATAGTTATCGTCCACTTATTAATTTTACTTTAGAAGTTTTTTGATAAATTTTGACGTGCAAAAAGAGACCAAGAAATATCCCAGTTAAATCAGAAAGTTAGAAAAGTCAGACAGTGTTTATTTTTGGAAAGAGAAGAACTATATGGAAAGTTTTTCAAAGTTGAAAAGGTGTCAGGTAGCTGACATATAACTGGAGGGTTAGCTAAAGGAAATAGAAGAGAATAAATAAAAAAAGCTGGTCACGAGGCGACCAGCCTTTCATGTGCGTGGACTAGAGCACTACCTCCTGGCTCCACTATTTAATCATTAACCTAGAAGCTGCAACGCTGCCTGTGGACGCTGATTAGCCTGAGAAAGTACAGTTGTACTCGCCTGCTGGATAATCTGGTTACGCGTTAAGTTAGCCGTTTCAGTTGCAAAGTCAGTATCTTTGATTTGAGAACGTGCTGCTGATACGTTTTCTGCGATATTACTTAAGTTACGTATTGTTGACTGAAAACGGTTTTGTAGTGCACCTAAGTCAGCACGAAGACCGCCAATTGCAGAAATTGCACTGTCAACTGCAGTCAACATACTTGATGCATTACCTTCGCTTAATACGTCGGTGCCAGTGATACCTAAACCCGTCGCGCTGAAGCCATTTACACCTGCACGTGTTAAAGCTTGGCTAGAAAGATTAACCGATATCGTCTGACCTGCATTCGCACCCACTAAAAACTTCGCGGAGAAATCACCTGATAACACATTTACACCGGCGAACTCTGTCGTCGTTGCTATACGTGAAATCTCAGTACGTAGTGCAGACACTTCCTTTTGCAGTGCTACGCGGTCAGCAGAGCTGTTGATACCGTTTTGCGATTGAATGGAAAGTGTACGAATACGCTGTAGTGCAGTCGTAGTTTCAGAAAGTGCACCTTCAGCAGTTTGCGACAGTGAAATCGCATCGTTTGCGTTACGTACAGCTTGGTTAAGTCCTTGGACTTGTGAAGTCATTCGATCGGTAATCTGTAGACCTGCGGCATCATCGGCAGCGCTGTTGATGCGGAAGCCTGAAGAAAGGCGTTCAAACGACGTGCTCAAAGAATTACTAACATCAAATAGCTGACGCTGGGCATTCAATGAGGATACATTGGTATTAACGAACATAGACATAAAGTCTCTCCTACACTCTCAGTCCAGCGTTTGCTGGCAGTCGGCCTAACCGACATTTTTGTTTTAGTAGTCATCAAGACCTGAGGGGTAATTGATGAACTGGCTCTCTCAGAAACTGTATCGACACTAATTAGATTCCCTTTAGAAAAAATTACGATTTTTGCCGATAAGCGGTAAGATGTTGCCGCACAATGAAGTTAAAGCGCCGCATAACTAAAGGATTTTTAAGGAAGATTTGACGTGAAAAAAAGTTTGAAGCTACTGGATATAAAACGTGTATCAAAGTCTGCAGCGCATTGCGCTTTCACTGACTTGATTGAAAATCCGTTCGACAAAAGTCGTAAAACGTTGATGTGTTGCTATCGACAAGCTACAAACCATGTTAGTGCCGACGGTGTGATTGTTGTATCAACTATTGATAAAGCTTCATTTCAAATTCACCAAAGAGTAATTATTCGAGAGAGTAATGCCGACTTACGAGATCCTAAGTTCTCACACGATGGCTCTCGCCTCATGCTCACTTCCTATGCAAAGACATACCTTGATAATGGCAAAATGGTCACAAAAATGATGACTTATTTCACCACTACGGGCCTATCTTGGTCAGGAGCTAATAGACATGGTAAGAGCGGATGGTGGCTGTGGAACCATACTTGGCATAATTCAGACGCGTATGGCTTTGCATATAATCGACCATCAAATACGCTTTCGCTTTATAAGGGTGATCCAACGCGGACAATGCAATTGCATAAGGCAGAAGCGTTTAGCTTAGATAAACACAAAAAGGGCTATCCCAACGAAAGTACTATTCTATTTAATTCTAATGGCGATGCTTTTGCCTTTCTTAGGCGTGACGCTGATACATTCAGCGCACAATTTGGTACGTCAAAACCGCCTTATACCAAATGGAGATGGCATGATTTAGGTATTTATATTGGTGGCCCTGCTGCTGTAGCGTTAGGTGAAAACCTATATATTGTTGCAGGAAGACATGTCGACTGGGACTCTCGCCAATTTACGACCAAGATATGGCTCTTTGATAGCGTAACTAAAACACTTACTGAACTTAATACACTGCCAAGTAGCGGTGATACCAGCTACCCTGGCTTAGTGATAGAAAACGATACGCTTTATATGTCCTATTACTCTTGCCATGTCGACAATCAAGCAAGGGTCTACATGGCATGCTTATCGGGTGTTGAGGCTTTAACCCAGTAAACCGTTTAGATGTAATTAAACAATGATAAATTCGTAACTTGAGGAAAAGTAGCAAGCGCAGCGCTTAATGCCGTTTCCTGCTTTGCGAATTCTGTTGACGCTTCAGCATAATCGACATCTTGAATTGATGAGCGCTGTGCCTTGGCTGCAATTTCCATGTCTAAATTGCTTTCATAGGTACTTTCAGCAATATTTAATCGACTTCCCAGAGAGGCTCGTTCGAGAGAAAGCTTTTCAAGGCCATTGTCTAATCCGACAAGTGCGTCAGCGATCGACTCCTGCAGAGCAGAATTGTCTATAGTGGAGTCCATTAAGATAGTTTGAATTTCATGAATGGACTGCGCCATACTTTTTTTCTCTGGTGCATCAAACGATAAGTCGATGCTGTCTCCCGGTGCAGCAGTAGCGTTAAATTCCATTCCTTTTATAGTGAAAGGCTGACCAGAGGTATAGGAAACTGAATCGACAACGGTGCCGGTTCCTTGATTGACGAGCTCAGCCTGTCCCGTAGCAAGAAAGTTTATGCGATAATCGTTGTTCGCCGCATTTACCGGATCGTAATTTTTATCGAAAAAGGTATCGAACGTTCCCTGTTGCTTTACAGATGCATTATTAACCGTTGCTGTACTACTAGGGTCTACTGAAAATTTAAAGCGTGAGAGCACATTTTCAAACACTTCGTATCCATTGCTTGTTGACTGAATTTTAGAGCTATTTGAGAGCTGAACAAAGCTTACTCCAGGGTCACCAGCAAAGGTGATCGCATTCCCGCTTGCTGCAGGATTGTACTCAAAAGCTTGATTGCCCGATTGGTAGCCCGCATACAAATAGTTGCCATCAGCATCTTGTGTATTCATCAGATCAAACACTTCAAGTTTTATTTGCTCTAGCTCCGCGCCAATTGCGCGTTTATCAGGATCATCTAAAATTCCATTTCCAGCTTGGACTATAAGTGTTCGCGCACGGTTTATTGATTCGGTAATATTTGTAAGCACAGCTTCCTGCTGTTCGAGCGAACCTGTTACTAGATCATTGTTGCGCTGAAATTGGGTTAGCTCATCGATTTCTTCGGTTAAACGTAATACTTTTGCTGCACCAACAGGGTCGTCACTTGGAGTGATAATGCGTTTTCCAGAAGCCAGCTGCTCTTGAGTCTTTGCCAAATCGCCCTGATTTTGCATAATCGAGCGCATGTTTTGATCATAAATTTGATTCGTTGATATACGCATAACTCACCTACCTTGCTGACTGCAAAATGGTATTAAACAACTCTTGCGCCGTAGACAAAATTCGCGCTGCGGCAGCATAGCTTTGTTGATACTTTATTAAATTTGCGGCTTCTTCGTCTAAGCTAACGCCAGAGACAGACTCAAACCAATTCTGCGATTGAACCTTCATGGCTTCCGCTGAAGCAAGCGTTACTTTTGCCATTGAGGCATCTTCACCAATTCGGCCAACCATAGATGCATAAGCATCTTGGAAGGTACGTGGTGTATTCGTTGCCTCACTGCTCACTTGTACCGTATTTTCGTTTTGAATAGCCGCTAAATTAAGCGCATTACTGTTATCGTTAAAGCCATCTGTATTATAGCTGATCGAGAAACTATCCCCAGCTTTTGGCACGCCATCCAAGCTCAAATCAAAGCCTGGATCTGGGCTTATTCCCGCTTGACTAATGAGGTTAGTTAAATCAGTTGTGCCAGTTACTGTAGCTAAAACATTACCGCTTCCATCTACAACGTCGTATGTATCTGCGGCCGTAAAGTTAATTTGAGCTGGCGCTGTATTTAACAGCCCACCCGCTCCGTCAAAAGCAGAAGCGCCGACTTCTGTGTTAAATACCGTAACGTCAATGACATTTGCGCTTCCCAAATTTGTATTATTTGCTCCTGCTCTTACCGGGCTTGCAAACGCTAAATCTTCAGGCCGATTTGTCTCTAGTGTAATCTTAGACGCGATATCTTTAGTTGGCTGAATGAGAAACTCATTACCCACGGTATAGGGATCGGTTCCTGAGAAATCAACTTCAATACCACCGGGCAATTCATTAAACCCAGCTGTAACCGCGTAATTGGAATAGATAATATCATTGCCAGAAGCGTCTTTTTTCGGTGTGCCATCTGCATTTAATAGCGTAATTTCTATTTGGCTAGGCACGCCCGCAGTTACTGCCGTCACCTCAATTTTGTAGTCAGCATCCGTTAACTCTGCACCTTTACCTTCGGTAATCTGGGCAGTTACAACATAGTCACCATTGGTATCGCTATATGCTAATCCGCGAAACGAGGGTATATCGAAAATATTGCTACCAAGTTGACCGTCTAAGTCCATCCCCAATTTATTTTGCGTATTCATTGCATCGGCGAATGCTACTGATAGCTGACCAACATCCCGCATTGCAGGGCCTAAAATTTCGTTTCTGTACCCGAATAAACCGCCAAGTGCGCCACCTAAATCATCTTCTACGATACGTATTGAGGCATCAGCTTTTGTCTGTGAGCCAAAGTTTGTTTCTAGTTTAAGCTGCTTGAACGTTAAGTCAGCATTGGTATTCAGTTCAAATAAATTAAATGCGCCATTTTCTAATACCAATGACTCACCAGAAGTCAGATTAATTGTTACCGCTCCATTTTGCGTGGTGCTTTCTTTAACTGTTATTCCCATGATTGAAGCGAGCTCGTCTATCGCTTGATCTCTTTCATTAAGCAATGCGCTAGGCTGGTCGCTGGTATTGTTACCATTGGCAATAACAATATTGCGGTTTAGATCGCCAATGTTGCCAATCAAGGTGTTCGCCCGGTTCACCATCGACGTGAACTCTAGGTTTAATTCTTCTTCTTTCTCCAACATATAATCAGACAGTGTCTTCATTCGTTGGTACAAAGACTCAGATTTCCCTAACACTTGGTCGCGAGACGCTAGGTTAGTAGGATCGTCAGCAGCTGTCTGCAACGCGGCGAAGTACTCGCTCAATCCTTGGGAGATTGAGTTAGCCTCACTCGCTAATAGGTTGTCAATGGCCGCTGTTTTACTAGAGAATGCCTCAAGCTCGCCGACAGAAGTAATGTCCCTGCGCAATTGATTTTGAGCAAATACGTTGATGATACGTTCGGTATTGCCGATCTCTACACCAAAAACTTGGCTGTTTTGAAGCTCAGTGCGCTCGCGAACATAGCCTGGCGTGTTGACGTTGGCAATATTGTTACTGGTCGTTTGTAATAGCTTACTACTGGCGTTAACACCACTGGTCGCTAATGAGAATAAATCGACAGAACTCACAATGAAATCTCCAATGCTATGGCATTAACGTGCTGAGACGATCGCTGTTATACACTGCCATTATCTTGCGCGCGTATTCAGGGTCGGTAGCGTAGCCCGCTTCTTGAAGCGCATGGGTATAGCGCGCTGCGTCAGAAGCATTCTCGACAGCATGGCTGTAGCGAGGCTGTGATGTGATAAAGCGTCCATAGTCTTCCATTGCGTCTTCTACTGACGAGTAGGACCTAAAAGCAGCCTTTTGTTTTTGCGGTAGTCCATTGTTAAATTCCAACGTGTCGACTACAGCCTGATCTCCTTGCCATCTCTTATTTGCTTTGATGCCAAATAAGTTGTGCGAGCTTTCCCCATCCGCTTTATGGATAACGAATTTCCCCCACCCGGTTTCAACCGCGGCTTGAGAAATTATTGCTTTAGGATCCATTCCGTATTTTGCTGCCACTTTCTCAGCTATTGGCATTAGGCTCTCTACAAACTGCTCGGGACTTTCGAACATGGCATCTTTTTGTGCTGACTGGCTGCGAATAGACTGTGAAGAAAGGGCAATATCCTGCGCCTCAGCTACGTTGTACACACGGTTTCTGTTAAGTGATGATAAGTCGCCGTCACTTCTGATTACACTGGCAGGCGTATAGCTATCCTCAGTTTGACCTAACTGTTTAACAATGACATCAGCGAGACCTAAACCGCCACCGGAAGTGAGGTCTGTCGCTAGCTGTTGGTCGTGCATATCACGATAAAACTTAACTTGCTGCGAATTAAATGGGCTATTTTCGTCAGCAAGGGCATCTTGCGCTTTACGCATTGATTTCAACATCATTTGCACAAATATCGCTTCAAACTGCTGGGCAGCTTCTTGCAATACCGTCTCGTCGCCCGACGCAATGGCTTCACGCATTTTGTTTATGCTGCCCATATCGTGGACATTGCGAGCCATATCAAGCTGACTTTTTGTGCTAAGTGATTCCATCGTGCTTATTCCGCTGTGACCTTATTATTACTAACGTCTCGTAAATGCTCTTTGCTCGTTTTAAATAATAACGAGCTCTCCACGCAACGCGCCTGCTTGACGTAATGCTTCCAAAATTGCCATTAAATCGCCCGGCGCAGCGCCCACCTCATTGACCGCGCGCACAAGCTGGTCCAGAGTAACGCCTGGCTCAAACTTAAACATGCGGCTATCTGCCAAATCGACATCAACAATCGACTGAGTGGTAACAGCAGTCTGCCCTTCACCAAACGCGTTAGGTTGAGAAACTTGCTGATTTTCAGAGATGGTCACCGTTAGCCCGCCGTGAGTAATTGCTGCTGGTAACAAGCGAACGTCACTGCCAATAACAATGGTGCCTGTGCGGCTGTTTATTACCACACGCGCTGGCGCATCAGCTGGTGTAAATTCGAAGTTTTCTAAGGTAGCCAAAAAGCCCACGCGCTGACCGACATCTCGCGGGGCCGACACGCGAACAGACGCTGCATCAATGGGCTTAGCAATAACATAGCCATTTTCGGGCTGTGCACCTAAGCGCTCGTTGATTGTATCTGCAAGCGACTTGGCTGTTGAGAAATCTGGATAATGGAGGTTAAGCGTTAACGTGTCGCCATTGGCAAAGCCTGTTGGTACAGATTGCTCTACCATCGCACCGTTTGGAATTCTGCCTACCGTTGGCGTATTAACGACAATACGAGAGCCATCACCGCCTTGTGCGCCAAACCCGCTCACGACTAAGCTGCCTTGCGCTACAGCGTAGACTTTACCGTCAACACCGCGAAGAAACGTCTGGAGCAGCGTTCCGCCTTGAAGACTGGCCGCCTCGCCAACTGAAGAAACCGTAATATCAATGGTTTGTCCGGGTTTTGCAAAAGCAGGCAGGTCGGCGTGTACCGCCACTGCGGCCACGTTTCGTATTTTTGGCTTGGTGTTAGCGTCAAGACTGATACCAAAGTTACGCAGCATGGTTCTGAAACTTTGTTCGGTAAACGGGCTTTGTTCACCCGTTCCAGGCAAACCTACAACAAGACCATATCCCACTAATTGGTTACTACGTACGCCTTGAATACTCGCTACATCTTTAATGCGCTGCGCACCTGCCTGTAAAGATAAAAGCATTGTGAAAACGGCTAATACTACTGAAAACAAACGCATGTTCACTCTCCTATCCTAAAACCTAAAGAGGCCACCAAGCAGAATCAAAGAACTTGGTTAACCAACCCTTTTCTTGTGCTCGCGCAAAACTTCCCGTACCCGAATATTGGATACGCGCATTTGCAACCTTAGTGGACACGATTTCATTCTCGGGACTAATGTCTGCCGGACGAATGATGCCGGTAAGACGAATATATTCATCGCCCTGATTCAGGGTTAGCCACTTTTCGCCACGAATAACAAGGTTGCTGTTAGGAAGTACGTCGACCACGGTAACTGAGATAGCGCCGTTTAAGCTGTTGCTTTGGTTAGCTGTGGCATCACCGGAGAAATCTCGGGATGAACTTATTCCCAATTGTACGGACTCTCCGCCAATATTTATCGCTTGCCCAGCTAGCCCGGTTATAGGGTTAAGATTGACGTTTGAATCTTTCGCTGTGCTAGTGTCGGCTGATTTGCTCGCTTGGGTATTCTCGCTTAACGTTACAGTGATGATGTCACCGACTCTTCTTGCGGTAACGTCAGAATATAAGTTGTTAGCAAGCTGCGAACGAAAAAGCGAGCCATCCTCTACTACCGTTTCACGCGGGTAATCTGGCACTACCGGTGCAAACGACGGGTCGTTTGCCTGAACGGGAGGCTCGTTTGTACTGGCGCAACCGCCAAGTATCAGAAGTGCAGCAGATAAACCTAAAATACGCATGATGCTACCTACTAAAGTTGCTGAATAACCTGACCAAGCATTTGGTCGACCGATGAGATAACCTTTGAGTTCATCTCATACAAGCGCTGGCTTTCGATAAGGTTTACTAACTCTTCGGTCACGTTTACGTTAGACGTTTCCAACGTGCCTTGTGAGATATAACCCAAACCTTGCAGACCAGGGATCCCCTGAATAGGCGCACCGCTTGACGCTGTCTCTACATAAAGATTTTGTCCGGTTGGTTGTAATCCGGTTGGGTTAACAAAGTCAGAAATATTAAGCTGACCGAGTACCTGCGGTTCAGCTTGGCCCCGTATGCTCACGCTAATTTCACCATCTTGAGAAATTGTGATTTGTTGCGCATCTTCGGGAATAGCCACTTCAGGCTGAAGCAAAAAGCCCGCGCCAGATGTAACAATTTGGCCTTGGTCGTTCAGCGAAAACTGACCATTTCTCGAATATGCAATGGTGCCGTCTGGCTGCAATATTTCAAAGTAACCACGGCCCTGAATTGACATATCAAGAGCGTTTTCAGTGGTTAACAGGTTACCTTGCGTGTGTGCTTTTTGAGTAGCAACGACCTTCGAGCCTGAACCAAGCATAAGCCCAGAAGGTAGCTCTGTGTCAGCAGACGAACGACCGCCTGGCTGATTGATATTCTGATAAAGCAAATCTTCAAACACCGCGCGATCTTTTTTGAAACCCACTGTTGATGCGTTTGCTAGGTTGTTAGACACCACTGCCACATCGGTCTGTGCGGCGTCTAGTCCGGTTTTACTTATCCATAGTGCTGGATGCATGATAACCTCCGACGTTGCTCATAGGGCAACGGTGATAAAAATTCTTTTACAGGATGCGTAGTAGCTGATTACCGCGAGTATCAAGCTCTTCTGCTTGCTTCATCATTTTGACTTGAAGCTCGTAGTGACGCTGCAGACTTATCATGTCCACCATTTCGTCAACAGCATTTACGTTGGAACCTTCAAGCATGCCCGACATTACTTTTACGTTGGCATTGGCTGGCGCTATTGAGCCATCTTCCATTCTAAATAAGCCGTCATTGCCACGTTCCATGTCTGCATAGTTTGGACTAACTAATTTAAGTCGCCCCACTTCTTCAATAACATTGGCAGGGGCACCTAACTGTCTCATCGACAACGTGCCATCGGCGGCGATATTGAGGTTATCTAAAGGAACAGGAAGGAATATTGGCCCATTGTCACCAAGCACGACGCGATCGTGGATATCTGTCAAAATTCCGTCATCGCCCAACTTGAAATTTCCATCACGTGAGTAAGCTTCTTGACCATTTTGATCTTGTACAGCGAACCAACCATCACCTTGAATGGCTACGTCTAAATCGCGGTCTGTTTTAATCATCGGACCCGACTCGTAATTATTCGACGGGCTTTCAGTCATGGAAAACACGCGAGTCGGCAAACCTTCGCCGTAGGCCGGCATTGACCTTGCCTGCTCTAACTGCGCTCTGAATCCCGTTGTCTGTGCATTAGCCAAGTTATTGGCCCTAATCCCTGTTCCTAGTAGGTCTTGGGAGGCGCCACTTGCTGAAATATAGAGAAGTTTGTCCATGACTGACTTTTGACTCTGATTAAACCTTAAACAAGATTTTGCAAAGGCAGTGCCAATCTGTGGATATTTAGTGCAATTGAAAAATAAGGGCGGTATTGAATTGATATATATAGAAAAATAAAAAGGTCGCATTGTTGCGACCTTTTTAAATCGGGTAAAATAGGTACGGTTTTCCGCGCCTAAAATTTGCCGCTTAGCAATCTGCTAATGTGGCTTACTGCAAACTATCGAATGTTAAGGATAGTCTGGTTTAGCGAGTTGTTCACTTCAAGCGCACGCGAGTTTGCCTGGAAGTTACGCTGAGCGATAATCATGTCGATGAGCTCAGTAGTAAGGTTAACGTTAGCTTGTTCTAGCGCCGAAGAGTTAATTTCGCCAAAAGTACCGGTTGTTGCTTCACCCGCTAGTGCCTCACCTGAAAGAATACTTTCCTTCCACTGAGTACTGCTCTCCTGAGTTAGACCTTGTTCATTAGAAAAGCGAACCAAAGCGACTCGAACAATAGGTTCAGACGTACCATTAGAGAACGTTGCACGAACCAAGCCATCCGGACCAATGTCGATACCTGTTAATCGACCTACAGGTAAACCGTCTTGTTCTAGTGAAGTAACTTCAAACGCAGAGGCGAACTGCGACGGTTCATTCGGTGTTGCGCTGGTAGGGTCTAAATTAAAATCGATGCTGATCTGCTGAGATGAGTCTGACCCATTAGCCAAAATCCCCGCACCCAGTGCCTCGGTCTGCATTTTAAAGTCTAAGGTAGGGTTACCGCTTGGCGTTTCCATACCAACGAAATCACCACCAGAAGAAAAGATAAGTTTCGATGCCGTTACCGTGTTCCCCGTGTTTCCACCGACCGAATTTACAGGCGTTCCAGGTACGGTACCGGTTTCGTCAACCATGTCCACCAATTGGTCATCTACTGCAGTAGCAACATACCACTCATTATCAACACCCGGTGTCGCATCCTTTATGAAGTAATAGGTCATTACGTGACTATCACCTAACGAATCGTAAACGGTTACCGATGTTGCCGCGTTGTAGGTAAGCGGATCTTCAGGGTCAAAATCTTGTGGATCTAGGGCTGCATCACCAGCAGGCAAGTTCATTCGAATGTCAACTTCTGTGGTTTGTGCGGGAGAACCCGAAGAGTCTGGAATACGCACTGGCTCAGTAGTACTAAGTGCTACCGAGGCACTTGTACCATCAGAGTTAACGGGGAAACCCAATAAGTTATCGCCGTTACTATTAACCACGAAATTGTCGCTATCTAACTTGAACTGACCCGCACGTGTGAACGAGAAGTCGCGAGACGTAATTTCTGGTACTGTCGCAAAGAAACCATTACCCGTGATCGCCAAATCAAGCGAGGTATTGGTAAACTGAAGGCTACCTTGAGAAAATTGCTGAGCAACTTCTTGAGTGAGTACACCGTCACCTACTTTAGTTTTACCACCTGAAAGCAGTGATGCCGCATAAACATCGCCAAATTCAGCGCGAGATTCTTTAAAGCCAACTGTATTTACGTTTGCGATGTTGTTGGCGGTTACATCCAAATCTTTTTGTGCGGCTGATACGCCACTCAGTGCAATATTAAAAGACATTATTGATTCTCCTACTAACTGCCGATTTGAATGACGTCATCAAGATTGATACTGACATCACCATCCAAATTCAAAATTACGCCTTGACCACTACCAGCCAAGCTTACACTTCCAACATGGCGATTAACGGCGGTATTCAGCTGAACACCCTCTCCATTTAATTCACCAGTGGCACTGATAACATATTCACCCGGTGCCATCTGGTTGCCATGCTTATCTTTGCCATCCCATTCAAACTCAATGTTGCCAGCGCTTTGTGTGCCTGCATCAATGGTTTTTATGACTTCACCAAACTGGTTCTCAATAGTGATCGTCATATTCTGAACTGTTTTTTCATTCACGATGACACCCGAAATGCCATCGCCTTCATTGGCCATATAACCCACGTTACCTTGAACCAGCACGTTTTGCCCGATAAGACTAGAGGCTTGTAACGCTTGATTCGATGTCATTGAAGCTGCAAACGACTCAAACTTTTCGTTAAGCTGGGAAATACCGTCGGCCATCGTAAATGATGTCATCTGCGCTACCATTTGATCGTTATCAACGGGTGCAGTGGGATCCTGATTGGCTAACTGCTCAGTTAACATTGAGAAGAAATCTTCCTGGGTTAACTGCTGCTCGGTGCCGTCAGCTATTTTGACGGTTTCCTCTTGCCAATACAGATCAGTATTTAAGCCAGTATTGTTTATGGTATTCACTGAGTAATCCTCACATTATTCAAGCGGCAAGTTACTGCCCTTGACCTAGCTGCAGTACGCGACGGAAAATACGCTTTGTGGTGTCCGCAACCTGCACGTTAGTTTCATACGCTTTGGACGCTGACATCATATTCGCCATCTCTTCCACAATGTTCACGTTGGGTTTATAGATGTAGCCATTTTCATCTGCCATCGGGTTGTTAGGTGAATACTCCACTTGCAAAGGAGCATCACTTTCTACAATACCCTTTACTTGAACACCTGCACCTTTCGACTGATCGCGCATTGCATCTTGCAACGCCGTAGCGAAAACTGGATGGCGAGCTCGGTATGTTTCGTCATAGCTGCTGCTAACCGAGTTAGCGTTGGCAATATTACTTGCCGTAGTATTAAGACGTACATTCTCCGCCTCCATACCCGTACTCGAAATTTGCATTACATTAAATAAACTCATGACTACTGACCTCCTGAGCTAAGCGCTTTTTTCATGCCTTTAATTTTTCCGTTCAAAAATTCTAGGCTGGCTTGGTAGCGCAATCCATTGTCTAAAAACCGATTTCTTTCCGCTTGAACTTCAACCGTATTACCGTCGCCAGTGTCTGGTTGTGTTGGGATGCGGTATTGCATGTCAAAGTTTGCCGCTACTGACGTAGAATTGCCGCTTAAGTGGCGATCATTTGTCCGCACCATTCCTGAAGAAGCGTGATTAGCTGTACCACCAGATGCTTCTCGCATAGCCGACTGCATTGCTTTATTAAAATCAATGTCCCGCGCTTTATAACCAGGCGTGTTTGCGTTCGCTAGATTTCCAGAAATCACTTCCATACGCTCTGTACGTATAGTGAGTGCTGACTCATGAAAGCCAACCAGCTTATCTAGGTTAATAGCCATAACATGACCTCTGACATACTAAAAATTTGTTTCGTGGTGACAATGTAAGCGGACAATTAAATATCGAATCTTGCCGTTTTACTGTCGTTTGTAGAAATAGTTAGCAAGGCAAATGCCATAATGAGATTTTGACGGAGGGTGTAAGTCAAAAGTGTCGACCTGATCGTAAAAAAAGTATTATTTATCAGGCCGATAAGTTAGATCATTTTTTTTGATAGTAAAGGCCAGGGTGGCACTTAACCATACTATAGGTATCACTTGCAGCACTGATCGATTCAGAGGCGCCAAGGAAAAGCACACCCTGAGGCTGCAGCTGTCCGGCAATTTGTTGCAGGATGCGTTGTTTTACTTCGGCCGAGAAATAAATCAAAACATTACGGCAAAAAACGATATCAAAGCGGCCAAGTGCTGCATAGCTCGAAAGTAAATTTAGACTTCTAAAGCTTACCATCCGACGAACGTCGGGTTTTACCTGCATAAGCCCGCTATCATTTTGCTGGAAAAAGGCCTGTCTCCTTTGCGGGGACAATCCCCTTGCAAGGGACAGTTCGTCATAAATACCTAACTCACACTTTTGCAGCATTTCTGACGATAAATCAGTAGCAACAATCTCAACACCCGCTCTTAATGCACCTGGCCTTTGGCGCTGATATTCAAGTACAGACATCGCAATAGAATAAGGCTCTTGTCCAGACGAACAAGCGGCACTCCATATGCGAAGCTTCTGATTTTTTGCCGATAGTGTTGGTAGTAACTCTTTTACAAGTAAATCGAAGGGATAGTTGTCTCGAAACCACAACGTTTCGTTTGTGGTCATTGCGTCAATAACGTTCTGTAGTAAAGTTCTGTCGAACCCTTTCACAACCACGTCAATCAGTTCGTCAGCAGACTCATACTTATGCTTATAGAGTAATGAAGCTAAACGGCTGCGCACCAGGTATTGTTTATTATCACCTAATACTATGCCGCATTGCTTTTCCAAAAATTCTCTAAACTTGAGGTAACTTGCTGGCGAAACGTCTTTATTAGCCAATCCAATCTTGCTCCGTTATTCGCACTCAGTCATTAGCCACTTTTGTACCGCGGTAGCAAGTTCATCGGGGTGGAATTTCGCGATAAAGTCATCAGCCCCTACTTTCTGCACCATAGCTTGGTTGAAGACACCACTGAGCGACGTATGCAATACAACATGAAGCTTTTGAAGTTCAGGCGTATTCTTAATTTCGGCGGTTAGTGTATAGCCGTCCATTTCTGGCATCTCGATATCTGAGACCAGCACGCCTACACGGTTCGTTACATCGCCATACTCTTCCGCAATTTCTTTAAGCCTGTTTAATGCTTCAAGACCGTTTTTAGCTAGCTCAATTTCTAAGCCTAGTGAAGTTAGGGCCTTTTTAACTTGGTTTCTCGCTACCGCAGAGTCATCTGCAATAAAGATAATTTTGTTCTCTTGGCCTTCTGTTGTCAGACCTTCTGCCACCTCTGAACTTACTTCGGCATTCAACGGAGAAATTTCATTTAAAATTTTCTCAACGTCTAGAATTTCAATAAGTTCATTTTCAACTTCAGTCACCGCCGTTAAATAGCTTGCTCTGCCGGTACCTTGAGGTGGCGGCATGATCGCATCCCAATTGGTGTTGATGATACGCTCTACGGCACCCACCAAAAAGCCCTGAACTGAACGGTTATATTCCGCAATGACAATAAAGGCATTAGAGAGATCTTCAATTTTACGGCCGCGTGTTGCCATACTTAAATCAATGACCGATATGGTTTGACCACGGATGTGCGCCACACCACGAACCAACGGGTTTAATTTCGGCATTGCTGTTAGCGGAGGACACTGAAGCACTTCCCGCACTTTAAAAACGTTAATTCCAAAGCGTTGGCGGCCGTTCAGTCTAAACAGCAGCAACTCTAAGCGATTCTGCCCAACAAGCTGCGTGCGCTGGTTTACTGAATCTAAAATCCCCGACATAGGTCACCTCTAAGTAATACTGGGCATGATCATTGCCTCTTATGATAAAGATAGACAATATCACTAAATTTTTGCAGGTCAAACGACAGAAAAATGACACTAAATAGCATTTTTCAGTCTTTAGTAAGGGTTTATACCTTAACTTAATCAATGATCCTGCG
>Ga0160421_1000191_pt1 | contig 15589 bp, 8 predicted proteins | sample TAMARWmetagpilot_FD_108195 | JGI IMG/M metagenome (GOLD analysis project Ga0160421, IMG submission 108195) | Phycosphere-associated microbial communities from TAMU algal ponds, Corpus Christi, Texas, USA - TAMU ARW-7 10/27 metagenome pilot | ecosystem: Engineered > Artificial ecosystem >... | reverse complement strand
TGTTGGCAATTGGCTCTATTTGATTCTTGCGTGTGTGTCGAAAATGAGTCGACCGCCAGATCGGTAGGGCAGTTTTCACAGCTTACAACAGTAAGAGAGGCTGGATTTGTCTCTTCCTCCCCCACGGAACTCTAGTAATAGCGGACTTATGGGGTTTTTGTTGTGCGCCTCAAAGTTGGCGGCTCGTTTCCAATTTTCAAATTTGTTGTTGGTCAGACACATCTCGTTGGTCCGATGGCATACGACATATCCGACCTATCGCAATGCAGAAAATCGGTGCCGGGACGAAAGCCTTCCCTCGACAACCACTGACTGTGAAACATCAGCCCTGCTGTCCTTTGTCGATTCTTCCGGTGGATGGCATCGCGTCTTGGTCGACAGCGACTCTTTCGAAAGACACCATTGCTCTAGCGAAAGTAAGTACATTGATCGTTGTCTTCCTTTGTTCTACTTTTTGTGACAATCGCATTGAGGTGGATCGAAAGCACACGTGTCCATTGGTTTGACCAAGCAGATCATATCCTGTGCAAAACTGGAGCGGACACGCGAACGAAAAGGGCCATGAAAGAGATAGAAGCCTGGAAGAGTGCTCTTGGTTCATTGGCTTTCCTGTTATCTGCGGGCACGTCAACGATATTATCGTGCGAGGCTTTTTCCTTATATCCACAAGCGAGATCGCGACCTTTTTCCAATCCGCATTATGGGACTGTAGAAGCCGATGCCGTCAATGGCGCTTCCTCCGTCGTGGCACAATCCTACGGGGCCGGTCAAATCACGGTTCTGAAGGGTCTTGATCCGGTCCGCAAGCGTCCAGGAATGTATATTGGATCCACAGGCCCAGACGGATTGCACCACTTGGTCTGGGAAGTCGTGGATAATTGCGTCGACGAAGCCTTGGCGGGACACGCCACGTTTGTGACGACGACGATCCACGCCGACGGGTCCTTGACCGTCACCGACGATGGACGTGGCATCCCGACCGATCTGCATTCCGAAACCGGCAAGTCGGCTCTGGAAACGGTGCTGACGGAACTGCATGCCGGCGGAAAATTCGATAATCAAGGTTCCAACAGTGGATACAAAGTGTCGGGAGGATTGCACGGCGTCGGTATTTCGGTGGTGAACGCTTTGAGTGAGTTCGTCCACGTCAAGGTTGATCGCACACCAGAGTTGTACCAGATGCGCTTTGAACGGGGGGTACCAACGGGGCCACTACAGGTGAGCAAGGGAACGTCAAACTTTGTGGACAAAGATATCGATCAAGAATTGGAGCTCCTCAAGGCGAAATCGGATCAACAGGATGATGATAACACTGCCATAACCATTCACCAGCAGAACCTAGACAAGCTCAAAACTTTGTTAAGCAAACGTAAATCTGGAACATCTGTTACTTTCCTTCCCGATCTTAAGGTGTTCAAGGGAGATAACGGTAAACCGGATATCACATTCGATTCCTCTCGACTCAAAGGACGCATGGACGAGATTGCCTATTTGAATGCCGGTCTAGTTTTGACACTTAAGGATGAACGAAAGTCTCCAGGCCGTGGCCGTCTGCAAGTGTTTTATCACGCCGGTGGCCTTGCCGAGTATGCAGAATTATTGTGTCGGACCAAGACTCCACTCTTTCAGGGAACGACCTCCAGCAGAAAGAAAAAGCCCGCGAGAAAACAGAAAGATTCGGCGTCCGACGATGATGGTATTGCAATGGATCCTGTGGCGGGTTTGCTTACACCTGACGGTGCGACAATACTGTGCACTGGTACGAGCACGTCGGACGAAGAAACCCCTCCAGTTTCCGTTTCGGTAGCTTTGCGTTGGTCATCGGATATGTATGCGGAATCGATTCTCTCGTTTTGCAACAATATTCGTACTCGGGACGGGGGGTCACATGTGGAAGGCCTCAAAGCTTGCTTGACTCGAACAGTCAATCAAGCAGCCAAACGTTCCAACAAAGCCAAAGAAGGGGCTGCCAATCTACCCGGCGAGTTCATTCGTGAGGGATTGACAGCCATTGTATCAGTCTCGGTTTCTGAACCTGAATTTGAGGGTCAGACCAAGGGACGCCTCGGAAATCCGGAAGTACGGCCGGCTGTGGATTCGTTGCTGAGTGCAGAACTGACAAAGCTTTTTGACTTCCGACCTGAAATTCTGGACGCCATTTACAACAAAGCGAGTTCCGCACAGGCAGCCGCGGCAGCCGCCAAGGCCGCTCGCGATATGGTCCGCCGTAAGACGCTGCTGACGTCTACGATTCTACCCGGAAAGTTGGCGGATTGTGCGTCCCGGGATCCCGAAGAATCAGAGATTTTCATTGTTGAGGGTGACTCGGCTGCAGGAAGCGCCAAACAAGGCCGAGATCGACGAACGCAGGCTATTTTGCCTTTACGAGGTAAGATTCTGAATATTGAACGAGCAGCCACAGAACGTATTTACCAAAACACAGAGCTGCAGGGATTGATTTCGGCCCTCGGATTGGGAGTCAAGGGATCTGAGTTTGATCCTAAGTCTCTCCGATATGGTCGTATTGTTATTATGACTGATGCCGACGTGGACGGCGCTCATATTCGTGTCCTGCTATTGACGTTCTTCTACCGCTACCAACGGGAGCTCGTGGAGAACGGCCATGTTTACATAGCACAGCCTCCTTTGTACAAAGTGAGTGTGGGAAGTGGCAGGTCAAGAAAAGAAGGGTACGCATTCAACGATGCGGAAAGAAACACAGTAATGATGCAAGTTCTCGGTGTTGATGACCCGAAGCAAGCCGAGGAGGCGCTTGCGGCCGGGAAAGTTTCTTTGCAGCGCTTCAAAGGTCTAGGAGAGATGATGCCGGAGCAATTATGGTCCACGACAATGGATCCAGAGCGGAGAACGATGCTTCAAGTTACTGTCAATGATGCATCGATGGCCGACCAGACACTGAGCATTCTTATGGGAGATACTGTAGCCCCTCGGAAGGAATTTATCAGTACCCAAGCCGAGACGCTTAGAGTAGACGATCTTGATTTGTAGGAAAAGCTATAAAACGCCAAAAGCACAATTGAAGTCTGCCATTTCTTAACTTTCCTTGTACGACAATTGTACTGCTTTTATACAGCAGAAAGACTCTCATTGGATGTGAGAGCAATAGTATTGAAGGCGCCACGAGCGGCGTCTTGAACATCCTTTTTATCACTTGATAGCGCCGTCATCAAAAGGGATACCGCATCCAATGCGAGCACTTTCGATTTACAGTCGCCTGATGCCGACGTAATGGCCCAGAGAAAACTGCATGCTTCTCTTTGCATGCCACTCTCGTGGGGATGCTTCAACATTGCCGCAGTTACAACACTAATTGCACCAGAGGCCAATATTGACTGCTCCCTGCTTGTAACGATGACATTTTTTAGCAACAAACATCCATACTGAGTAAGTGAAGCGGAATTAGGGTTGTTCCGCATAGCATCAACAACGTTAAAAACACTCTGTGCGTTGACCACTGTTTGAATATGAGACTCTCTTGAGCTCAAGCATGACAGTACACCGCAAGCCTTTTCCAAAATACTAACTTCGCTTTGATGCAACACCAGAGCGCAAGACAGAGCATCAATGCCACCTTGTGTTACAACGGTTTCCTTAAGCATGTCGGAACCGTGGATAAGTACCCAAATAGCATCGCAAGCGAATCCGATAATATCGGACGTTTCAAGATGGTTTTGCAGTGTAATAACTAGTGAGCTCGCGCATCGCTCTGCGACTGACAAGTGCTTGAGTATTATGGGACCACGGGCTACGTTCAAGATGAGGAAGGAGCCTTTTCTCTGTATAATTTTTGAGAGCGGAAACTTCGACATCATATCAACAACCAGCTTCAAACTTTCCTCGTCCAACAGTGTCGAAAGGGTCTCATCTTCCGAAATCTTTGAAAGGATACTAATTCCCACCTCCTGGACTTTTAGTGCATCGGTACACCGCGATATTATCAAATACAGCTCAGAGAGAATCCACTTCTCTGTTTCGCCTGTGTCCAATTCATTCGCAATTAACAGATTTGAAAGCATGACACAACTCAATGCCTGCCATTCGACCGAATTGCAATGAAGACGGGAGACCTCTGTGAGCCAGGATAGCGACGTCGTCTCCCAAAGACGCTTTCGTGCAAGAGTAGAAGAAGCCAACACAGCATTCAATGCTCGTAGGGCTTCTCTGTTCATCTTTAAATCTCGAGGGAACTCCAAGATTGAACACAGGGTCTGAATAGATCCTGCGGGGATGCATTCTGTGCTTCGTACTGTAGGAAGGAGACTCGCTATGAGACCGCACACCTCCACAGCGACACTGGAGCATCCTTGATGAAAATCGAGCACCTCCAAAGCAAGGAGAACCACCTCAGTGGTATCTAGACCTTTCCGATTTTCCGCAAGCATGCAGAGATTTGAAATAGCTGCTAGCGCCGCCTGTAGAAGCAGTACCGACCCTCGGCTCTTCTGATATTTTCGTACGATATTCGTCATTTCCAATAGCGGTTCTGTCGCCGGTACTTGAATCTGGGCGATCTCTTGACTTGAAGAAAGACACCAATAAAGATTGCATATCCATTCAGCCATGACAGCATTTGACCCCACCTCGTCCAAGCAATACGAGATCACGTCTAGTCCACTTGTATTGTGGTCCAGCTTCGCTTCCACTAACGCTTTTCTGTTGCTATTCATGTCTTTCGACAACGCACACTGCTGATACAATGCACGGATTCCCCACTCCCGAAGAGACAAGGAATGCTTGTGGGAATCAATTGCTCGCAAGACAGTAAGCACCGCACCTGACAAAGCCCCGTCGTTGACTTTAGCGTTACGACCGGAAGCACCTGCCAAACAGGCCAGCACTCGACAGCCAAAAGTCTGGACATCTTCGTTGTGAATTAGTGATTGCATCATAATAAGCAAGGCATCTACAGCATAATCAAACGTATCATTGGCCAAATAATCGTAAGTGGCATCAATGCAATCTCCAATTGCCACGGCGAAAATTAGGTCGAGCGCAGCCACTTGGATGGCCTCGTCGTTCATATCTTGCCAAACAATCATGGTCCAAACTGGAATGCCACCTGCTTCAATCACTGCTTGACGGGCCAAGTTCCCGCACTGCCAAACGGTCGCAGTTAAGTGCCGCAACGCCGATTCGTGCGTGTTGGGTACATCATCACGCAAAGTCTTTACCAAGGGAAGAATGTCCTCCAACGATACTGCCAATTCCAAATTAGGTGAAGTTTGGGTGGCGGACTGTGGCGATGTTGACTTCGTGTGCGACAGAAAACTAAAACTGCTATTTTGGAAGGAGATAGAATCCTGATGGTAGGCAAACGAGGCCATAGAATATTCCCACCCAGGGTCACTGCCGTTCCGAACTCTATGGTCGGCGCTGTCAACGATTGGTTTCCTTTCTTGCTTCAAAGCAGATGCGTTACCATCATCCAAAGGCAATGTGTTTGGGTCGACTACAATTTCTTCATGAGCGATGGGTGTAGACTTCGACATTTGTTGCCATAGGGTGTTGTAGTTCACGCTAGCCGGTTCGGGAGGGTCGTAGGGATTCCGGGACGAATCAAAAACAATTTCCCGGGGACTCCCTTTCGGCTTCAGCTCGGATGGTTGCCACGGGGGATCATGCGCATGGGCAGGTGATTGAATCTCCGATTTTTCCTCCTTCTCGTCGTCGGCTTCTTTACTGGTCTGTAGAGTTCGGGGTTGACTTTTCCAGAATGGGCGAGGATGTGGACTCGGGAATAAGCACCCTCCGCTATGCTGGTGTGACTGAACAGTGAGGGGGTAGCCGTCCCATTCCACCCGTGCACGGGCGGAACTGGGTTGTACTCGACGGGGTTGGATGCTGTTGGACTCGTGCTGTGGGTCGTGATCCATGAACGTAGCGAAATTATTCGAGGCTCTCCGTAACGGTGCGACCATTGGATTAGCCCGGACCTCCGAATTCAACGGGTCGAGCTCACTAAACCGTGACGGACTCACTGATCGGCAGGGTAGTGCCGGCCCTCGATCGTTTTCGTCAGCTTCATCATTGTCAAAGCTCGATCTACGTCTTCGCGATGAAGCAGGTGGTGTAAGTACGGGAGCTGTACTGCGGTCGGTCCCAGGCGGCCAGCGCACGTGATCACTCTGGGAAGCCTGTTGCGGAGGGTAGGTCGGTGGAGGTAGTCGGGGTGGAGGGGCGACCTTTTCGCCTTCTTGCGCAAATTGTCCTAGATGATGATCGAGTGTAATGGTAGACATGACGGTACCATCGTCGGGAGTATCGTCAGTGGGGACCGACAGAAATCGAGGCACGACCGCTTTGCCTGGTTCGTCCGGATACCGATCCAAGTGTGTTCCGACGATTTCTCGGACAATAGGAAAGCAAAATAGACAGCGACCGTTCAATGATTGCCCCGGAATGGTCAAGGGAGTCTTCTTCTTGCCCAGCATACTATTTTTGAAAAGTTTGGCTCCACAAGCGGGGCATTCTCCTCGTTTGATCCGACGCGATGCTGCCTTGTTCAAGCCTCGGGAAATCGTCGCTCTGTTGTCTTCTTCCTCGTCGAAATGGATGAATTCCCGACCTGGCGACACGAAATCTCGGTACGGCGATTGTAGCCGAGGCGATACCGGCAGTCGATGTTCGCTAGCATTTCCATCACAAGGTTCTTGCTGTGGATGACTCATAGCTCACGTACGGAATGGAACGGTAGCGCTCACGGTGTTGCCTGCCTGTCAGGTAGTGGTGTGTCCAGCAGCTCGGACGAATGCTTGTCTTCCCAGAGATTCCGACGCCCACCGAGCTGGCTCGGCACGAGGCAACGGAAACGAGCGCGGCTTGTGATGTATTGGTCGCTAGTAGCCACACTGTGTTCCGCGGATGACCGTTGTTTGTTTCGATAGCCTCACGCTTCTGTTTCCCAGTCAATTGGGGTTTTGCCGAAAGCAACTTTTCGTCCGCAATTTTCCTGTCGACCGGCCTATCGGTGGTCGTTCCGGTGCCGGCGGCGTGTCGTGTTTTCGGGGTGGGAGGGGCGGGGGGTTCCACTATGTTTCCAGCGAGCACTCGCTGTCACACGTCAATTGACAGTAAATCAAACTTGATGATTTATTGCAGGGTCATTGTTTTCTTCACAAGCAACATCAGCAAATGTCGACGAGCTACTCGTACTACTTACTATTCTCTCTTTTCTACTCCGAATGAAATGAATCTTATACTTAAGGGGAGTTGTCTCAGGAAGACCACAACGTCTCTATATCTTCGTTGTGACCACAAGGACATCCATGATTTTGGCCGGGAAAAGTCATTGGTTCTCCGGTCGATCGTGAAACAGGCGTGGAAAGCTCGTTCTCTTTCCTCCCATGATGACGTACACCGGAAAATTCCATACGCTCCAAAGCGAGTTTCAAAGTCGATCGGAAATATGAAAAGTCCTTGGGCTTCGTTCGGCTCGGGAACGAGAATCAATCACGGTCAAGCCAACAATAGCGCGCTCACTCATGGTCACTGTCAGTCATCCGTCACAACCCACACCGGAGAATCTGGACCCAATCGACTATTGTAACAATAATGTAACAAACTCGCTTCGCATCGTCCCCGTCGACTGCCAACACAACAAAATTGTTCATTCGTATCGATATGGTATCTAACAAGACCACAACAACGACAATTCACAAGTCGCCCAAGATTTTGGATGTATTGATTGTGGGAGGAGGATTGTCGGGTCTGCTGGTGGGTCGGGGACTACATCGCTGGTCCCCCGCGCTTGCTGCCAACCATTCGCCACCGACGTGGAAATTACTGGAAGCCCGTCCCGTGCTCGGCGGTCGTCTCGCCAACGATCAAGCCGATAAGCGCATCGATTTGGGAGGCGCGTGGATCTGGCCCACGCATCAACCGCATATGAAAGATCTGATACAACAATTGAGCGTGAACGATTGCCAACCACAAGGGCTCTCCAACATCCGACCAAAGTTAAGGACCTTTCCCCAGCCCGACGAGCCCTCTTCCACACGAATCGATGGTGGTGCCGTCCAATTAATACACGCCATTGCTTACAATTTACACGAACATATCCAACTCGAGTCTCCGGTCAAGCGTTGCACGCTCGTACCCACCACAGCCTGCACTGATGGCGCCACCGACCGTAGCACTACGGCGCACTGCGGTAGACACGTCCGAGTGGAAACAATGGACAACGAAATTATTTTGGCGAATCGGGTTGTATTCGCTGTCCCTCCAAAGCTTGTATCCAGGCACATTGTGTTCGACCCCCCACTCGATTCTGCAAAGCAAGCCGCCATGGCAGCCAGTCACACCTGGATGGCGGGAGTTACAAAGATTGCCCTCGTGTATCCACACCGTTTTTGGAAACCGGACGCCTCCAACATGGGCTTGCCGTCCGATACTAAATCCAACCCAGCCTTCCAAGTGTACGATAGTAGTACACTGGATGGTTCCGTGGCGGCCTTGACCTTCTTCGCCTTGGTGCATCCCAACAACCGGTTGGCACTGAACGACGACGCGATTCTCGCGGAGCAAGTGGCGTCACAAATGGCTTCCGTCTGGCGGCAGATGGGCCGTATTCCGACGGCCGCCCAGTCTCATTCGTACACGAGTCATCACGTGGTCCGGTGGCCCAGCGAAAATTATATTGCGGAAGACGACCGGCCGACCAAGATCCACCCCCATCCGTACCCCGTCCGTGCTTTAGCGGAACCTGCGTGGGATGGACTCTTGCAGTTTGCTGGGTCGGAAACAGATCTATCCTCACCGGGAGTCATGGAAGGTGCCGTTGGGGCCGCCAAGCGCGTCCTCCAAGCCCTAGAGAAGTCGCTGGCGAACACGGTGGCCAGCCGTGGAGGCATCACCGATACCGCGAAGGACTCTGCTTCTCCACAGCAATGTTCGGCAACATAGATAGAGGATGGTTGTACCTAGCTAGCACTTCTTTCGGGAGCGAAGATTTACGGTTGGCCCGGTTTTTGTCGGCACACGCAAAGTCTGTCCTTACGTATAATAAGCGCAGTATTTGCAAATACGACTGTCTTTGTGACATGTAATTTGTCATCCGAATTCGAAACTCCGCTGACAGTGAGCACTGTTTCGGTTTCACTATCCGCTACCGCTCGCGCAACGTCGTCACAAAATTCTCATTCCTTTCCCTTTCGTTGTGAGAACAGCGCAGTGTCAATGCCGATTCTCGGTGAACTCGTTCCAAAGACAGAAACATTGTGCAGCATGAGAGGGGCTTCATCGATCTGTTGGCTAATGTTTTTGCCAGACGTGACCTGGGGTCTCTCGGTGCAGTCGTCGTTCTTTCATGGACGGGCGTTGCTGCCAAATTCGGCTGCGTCACGGACGACCTCTTCGCTACACCCTCCGACACGATCGTTCCTATGCATGCGCAAGCAAAAGGCCAGCGACAAGCGCACACGCCGAAGGCAGCGAGGGGATGATATTGCGGTGCTGGTACCATCGTTGGATACCATGACCAGTTCACCCATGGAACAGACTGGTGACTGGAATCGAAAATACGTTGCGCCACGCACCCCTCGCGCCCCTTCTGTCACCGGAGGACGGGGACGGTCCCGCAAGCGCTCCACACTCTACCAATCGCTGTCATTTTATCACAATAAATTTTTGAGTTTGCTAACGGCCGAATATAAAGCTGAGGTACGTGTTCGATCACTATCAGAGGTAGCCGATCGTGCGAGATTCTTGAGGTTGAATGGAAGATTCTTATGGCAGAGAATCTGCCGCTCCATGACTTCGAAACCGGAATGGCTGATCGCTTTTCTTTGCTCTTACGGAATTACGATATTCCGACTTACGCATTCGCTCTTATCATCTTAGGAACAAGAAGTGATTGGGCGAATCAAGGCCAGTGTGGACGATCCTTTGGGACTGGAAATATCTGGATACGCCTTACTCGACCTGTACCCGACTCGACGCGGAAACCTATTCTCCGACGAAGTCTATCGGCTTAAGAAAGCAAAAGACGCAACAACCCTATATCCCCGAGCGTTTGAGGATGAAGACGACTCAAAAAGTATGAATGTTCGATACTTTCCACCAAACCACAAATTTACCAACAATGATGTGATAGTACTTACTTTGCAACCAAAAGGGAGTGGAGACTTTTTTGATCCTTCTATTTTGCCTATCAGTGAAACGGCCACAACAGTTGACGCTCGGGTTTTGAATATGGGACAAACCTACTTGGACGTCGCAGTGCGAGCAGGAACATTTGAAGGGGCTTTTGGGCCAGCACCGAACGACATGTCGGGATCAGGGGATAAGTCGATGCGACTTCGAGCCGATCGCTTTTTTTCCAATATACCCTACCAGAGAATGGTAGCAGCTTTGGCGCAGATGACGAGCATTCCGGAGCGAAGTAAAGCAGCAACAACGCTGGACAGCGAGTTAGAGAAGGATGGCAACTCGGCCAGTGATATCGTCGTCATGGATGAAACACTTAGAGAAGTGATTCTGGCAACGCACGCCTTTTCCGATGCTGGAAGTCCACTACTGCATGACAAGGACACGGTCAACCTACAAGAATTGGTAAGTCTTTGTATTACATTTTAAAACATGAATACTTATGCTCACTTTTTAAACTGCTCACAGTCGAACAAGTTGGCTAAGCCACCTATGCCAAACTCTCTGAAACTAGCGCATCAAGTTATCAAATACATGAAATCCAACCCGCACGGCATCTTTCGCGAATTTAACGCTCCACAGTTTGCAGCTATTGAGGCTGCCTTAACCCGCCGTATGACAATGATTCAAGGCCCTCCAGGATCGGGGAAAACAACGGTTGCATCGGCCATTGCTTTTGGGTTTGCTCATCAATGTCGGAGTTTGTCATCGAACTCCAAAGTACTAGCTTGTGCCTTTAGCAACGTTGGCGCAGATAATCTTGCAGAATCTCTCGTCGGTCTAGGACTTAAAGTAGTCCGCGTTGGTAAGCCATCTGCTGTTTTGGAGTCACTGTGGAAAAACACTCTCGACGCCGCTATCGATCGAGACCCTGACGCCCAGAAGGCTCTCACGATAGCAGCCAAAGCTACGGCTCAACTTTCTAAGCTGACTCGTAGTAGCGACGGCCGTAAAAATGCGGGGGCTTCGTTGAGAGAACGATCTATCCGCGATGCTGCAACGGTAGCAGTCAAGAAGTCAATTGAGGTACGACAATACAAACGATGTTTCTGTATGCAAGGCTTGAATTCCTCGCTTCGCTAAACTATAGGGTTTTGATCTGTTCAGGCAAGCAACATTGCCGCAACACGGGCAATCCGTGACGCTGACGTTGTTGTTGCGACATCAACGGGTGCCGCTGACCCTAGACTCCTTGCAGCGTGTGGTTTGGTCACAAATGAGGAGACCGAAACGAAACGAAACCAAGACAAAAGTGTGTCGAGTGGCCTGTCTGCATCAAGCTCTTGCCTACGTGTCAAGGCACCCGATGGCGGGCCAGCGTTGTCTCTTCCGTTTGTACTCATTGACGAAGCTTGTCAAAGTGTTGAACCTGCTAGTTTAGTTCCGATTGTCTCCTCCAACAGCTGCAGATCGTTTGTCATGCTAGGCGATCCTTGTCAATTACCCCCAACGGTTCGATCAGGTGGTCCTTCTCCTTTGTCTATCTCATTGATGGAACGGCTTTCAGCAGCCCTGCCGCATCCATCGGGAAGCTCGCCGGTCGAGAACATACTTACAGATAACTCGTTCCTTGACGCGTTACCTGTCAAGCATGCTAAATCTCTCCTAAAATCCCGCGAAACAGGCCAGCAACTCCCTTCGTATCGCAACCGTTTTGCAGGATCAATATTTCTTTCAATTCAGTACCGAATGCATCCCAGTATTGCAGCCTTTCCCTCTGCTATCTTCTACGACGGACTATTATCGACTCCGTCATTCATGAAAAGTATTCGAGCATTTCCTTTGGTGCTAAATGGAATGATGCCATGCGGTGATCCCAATGTTTGTGTGCGGTTCATTAACGTCGGAGGGCGGTCCAATGAACGTCAGGGAAGTCCGACCCGATTTTCTAGAACTGTTTTCGGTCCGCAACAAAAATCTATCGAGGAGCAAACATCTTATTGGAATGAGCCGGAGGCGGAAAGGGTGGTTACGCTTATCAAGGACATTTTGCATGATAGCTCTGCTCAAGTTAAGAGTATCGGGGTCATTGCCCCCTATAACGGACAGGTCCAGCTGATCAAAGCAATGATGGGCTGCGATTCACAGCTCAGATCACTTTTGGCGAAGCGGCAATCTACAACAATCGAAGTTAAGTCGGTTGACGGGTATCAAGGACGTGAACGAGATGTCATCATCTTTTCCACTGTCCGGTCGAACCGTCAAGGAAGGATTGGATTCCTACGCGATTGGAGACGAATGAATGTTGCACTTACTCGTGCCAAAGCAGGCTTGATTGTTATTGGCGATCTAGATACACTGCGAGAAGCCGACTTACACTGGGATGCGTTTGGAAAGTGGGCAAGTTCTACAAGGTGTGTTGTGGATGACTTCGATTCTCCAGAAGACGAACCTAGCCTATAGTACCAGTTGCAGAAGGGGCTAAATCGTTCTTCTGATTGAGCACATTCCATATCGCGAAAGCCACAAGCATCCAGTCGAAAAAAGGAAAATTCACTACGATAATTGCGTCGGAATGGCGATGGGGTTTGTTAGTAGCAGTTAATCGTATCCAAATTTGTCCGTTTCATCGAAATTCATAGCCACTCCCCTCCTTGTCGTCCGTTGGAATTGGCGCTCTCATACTCAGCAAATGGCCGCTAATACGATGTCTTTAAACCAAGACGCTTCCAAGTTTTAGCCGCATGAATCCACTATAACGAGAAAATATTATCTCTATTAACCAACATCGCCGTTCCTCGAAGTCATGAGGCATAAAAATGCCCAAGGGGTCGCAGGACGGCAAAAGCAAACGCTCTCAAAGTAAACGAACATTATAACGAGTGCTGAGCAGCGGGTCGAGACACGTGAAAGCTATTTTCTTTCTGACTGGGGGATACTGTGTGTCAACATAAACTTTCTCACCAAGAATGATGGGGCCTTTTTTGTTGCGTTGACACTGGCCCGGTCCGCGTTGATTGTTGTAGGAGACTTGAGTACTCTATGCGAAGCTTATCGTCACTGGCACGCCTTTGAGGAGACGGCATCTTCGGCCATTTCTGTCTTTCCGGGAACGAGCCTTGCGCGCTAGTCGAAGCAGCCCAGCACTCTCTGTGTACGTTCAGTTGCTAACAAAGGCGCTTTGCTTTCTATTGGATACTTTCGGAGATCCCAATTAATTTTTAGTTTTTAAAGGCGTGGGACGTTCTCGTGGGGACCGCACTTTTTTGAGCTTGTCCTGCAAGCCTTTGCGACCCCCGACGGCCCTTACCATTTTGACTCGCATTTCGTGTCGGTCATCCGCTTTTCTTTTAGGGCTAAAAGAAAATTTGGCAGCAGGTAGATATCCAGTTTTTGAAGGTATCACTGGAACTTGCTGCGGTGCGGTGTTTTCATCCGAGCCGTTTTGAGGGCTCCCTTTGCTCCTTCTTCGGGACCGAGAAACAGTGATTTCACTTGGTGCCAACGATTTATGTACAGCTATTTTTGGCTGTTTGTATTGCTCCGGTCGAGAACACGATAAGTCATTAGTGGGCGATAAGTGTCGCATTCTTAGGCTCAAGCAGCGGCTTTTTGGCGTCGCGAAGGAGACACTCCCACGAGATTTCTGTGATTCGAGTGCCGAGGCCAAACCGGAACTATCTTTCTCCGGTGCCTTATCTGGTTGACCGTATGTGGTAGATCGCAAACAATTCAGTTGCTGCTGCAACTTGGCAACATTCAAAGAGAGGCGACGGGCTTCTTCAACGGCCGACTTATACAACTCAACAGGGACCATTGTGTCTTCCTTTCGAATACGTCTTTTCAAATTATCAATTGTTAGTACGTAAGCGGCCTCCCGCTTCCGCCATTCCTGCTCGTTCGAGCACCGAGTGGATTGTAGAAGTTTTTTCGCATGCGCTCGACTCTCTGAAATTTGGCTCGTGAGCGATTGGATCTTTTTAAGTAGAGTACAGTTTTCAGTTTCAAGGCAATTTTTTGAACGAACAAGAGCTCTCAATCGAGCTTCCATTTTCTCGTTGGACTTTTGGAACATAATCAAAATGAGACAAGGGTATGGAAACGTGAGACACTCAACGATAAAATTCGTACACACCTTCAAACATTGGATGCGATCCTGTTCTGATGTGGTAACTCGGCTGACCATTGCGTCTAGAGTAGCCTTCGAAGATTTCATCGAATTCGCGAAACTACTAATCATAGCTGAGCGTTCCTTAATGGAAAGTTTTTTTAGCTGTAGCAAAGGAGAAAAATGACTGAGCAGAAAATCGTCGTAATCAAGAAGCGCGATTAAATTCCCAAAGTAGCATTTACCTCTGCGGTCGTTTGCCCCGAAGCATTCAACAAGGAACGAATCATAGCATCTCTCTCCTTCATGACGTGTTCGAGATTCCACTGGGTAGACTGCAGCAGCGAATTTAGTTCACGGTTCTTACGCTCCAGGGTTGGATCCACATGCTGATTTCGTTTAGCTTGTTGAAGATTGAGTTCGGCCAACTTGGCCGAGAGCTGCTTCTCAATGATCTCAGCCTTGTCCATTGCAATACGGCTCACATTCTCTTCCTCTTTCAAACGCGTTTTCACGGATTCGTTCTCGTTGCGAAGTTTTTCCAATTGCTGGGAAAGCTCGTGACATGTTACGTTCGACGTCGACACAGTATTTTCTAATGCTCTCAGCTGCATTTCTGCACTGTGCTTGGCCATCTCTAGATCCCTGACCCGTTTAATGAAAGCGTCATGCTGTCGTCGTTGATCTGTCTGCATGTCCTGTAACGATGATGTGAGAAAGTTTATTTCTTCGAACAGTTTGCGATCTCGACCGAGCAATTTGCTCGGGGGGCGACTGAGTGGTGGAGGCATATCTGTAAGCTCGTCCTCATCGGAAGAAAGGGACATGAAGAGCGAACTATCGTTTCGACTCGTGTTCCTGGGACTAGGTGCGTACGATCTTTCTTGCGGTATGTTTTGGGACGTTTGCGGAGGCAGTATATTTTGTTGGAACGTGACGCGGGTTCCTTGCCTAGCCATTGATTCTGTCCGCGACTGATACTGGTGAAGATTCTTTTTGCGGTCCAGAGCAACATTCATCAGTGCCGTACACCTGGGCTCCGTCTTGAGCACGTCTATGATTTGGTTCAAGTCGTCAAGATCTTGACAGCGTTTGATGTAGTCGAGACTGATCATATCAATACTCGGCAATCCTTTGTAGGATTGTCTCGACACATCGGTGTAACGTGTCATGACAGAAAGCGGACTAGCAAGGCTGCTCACGTGGGTGTTCTGAGCAGGTGAGAAGACAACGGTGTCCGGTTTCATTTCGAGGGTGGCAATTTTCGGGGCTGGAAATATTTCTTTTCCGTGTCTGTTCGTTGCTCTTGTTGATTTGATATGCAAGTTTGATGTATTATGCGTTGTTTGATGGGTCATCGAATGGTCAACTGAGATC
>Ga0160421_1000190_pt1 | contig 15628 bp, 10 predicted proteins | sample TAMARWmetagpilot_FD_108195 | JGI IMG/M metagenome (GOLD analysis project Ga0160421, IMG submission 108195) | Phycosphere-associated microbial communities from TAMU algal ponds, Corpus Christi, Texas, USA - TAMU ARW-7 10/27 metagenome pilot | ecosystem: Engineered > Artificial ecosystem >... | reverse complement strand
GCCGAAATTGCTGTCCGTATCATGCGAGCGGCGACGGAACTCAACGCTGGTACGGTAGCCATGTACACACACGAAGATCGCTATTCGCAGCACCGTTGGGGGGCCGATCAGAGCTTTTTGCTCGACAAAAAAAACCCCACGAGTTCGCCCATTTCGGCCTATTTGGACATTCCGCAGATAATACGTCTCGCCCTAGATGCTGGTGTCGATGCTATCCATCCAGGCTACGGATTTCTGTCGGAAAGCCCAGAATTCGCGCAAGCGTGTGCTGACGCCAGCATTACCTTTGTTGGACCAACGGTGGAAAACCTTCAGCGATTTTCCGATAAGACCTCCGCCCGACAAGCCGCCATCGAAGCCGACGTTCCCGTCGTGCCCGGATCGGACGGTGCTTTGGAAACCGAAGCAGATGTTACGGCTTTCGTCGAAGCCAACGGATTGCCCGTCATTCTCAAAGCTGCCATGGGGGGCGGGGGCAAAGGCATGCGGGTGGTTCGTCGCATGGAAGACTTGATTCCCTTCTTCCAAGCCGCCAGCAGTGAAGCGCTCGCGAGTTTCGGGGACGGCGCAGTCTTTGTTGAACGCTTCGTGGAACGTCCGCGACACATTGAAGTGCAAATTATTGGAGACGGGACCGGCAATGTGGTACACTTGTGGGAACGCGATTGCAGTATCCAACGTCGCCACCAAAAGGTTATCGAAATGGCACCGGCCTGGACACTGCCGGACGAACTACGAGCACAGCTACACGAATACGCCGTCCGACTCACATCACAAGCCAAGTACAAGAACGCCGGGACAGTAGAGTTTTTGATTGATGCGGAACTGCGTCCTTACTTTATCGAAGTCAATCCCCGCATTCAGGTCGAACACACCGTCACGGAAGAAGTGACGGGAATCGATTTGGTCCAGGCCCAGATCAAAATTGCCGCCGGAGCTACGCTGGAGGAAGTTGGTTTGGTTCAAGCGAATATTCAACCCCGTGGTGTAGCGATCCAGTGCCGTGTGACGACGGAAAATCCCGAGCGAGACTTTGCCCCCGATACCGGGACCGTAACCCTCTATCGTCACTCCGCCGGTAAGGGTGTTCGAATGGACGGCATTGGATACTCCGGAATGACTATTACGCCTTACTTTGACTCCATGATTGTCAAGTACACGGCGCTGGGTGCGAACTTTCCGGAAACGGTCGCACGGATGAAGCGTGTTTTGCAAGAGTGCCGCATTCGGGGAGTCAAAACCAATGTTGGATTCTTACTCAACGTCTTGTCGCATCCCGAGTTCGAGACGGGTATCGTTACGACATCCTTTATCGACGAAAACCCGCAACTGAAACAAACGAGCATGTCCATGTACGACTTTGCGTCGGAAGAACAAGCCGATCCGCGGAAGACTTTCGCAACAGAGCGTTTGGTACGATATCTGGCCAACTTGGCCGTCAACGGACAACCACCCGAGTTGGGCGCCGACTCCCAAAAACTTACCCGTGCCACCGCCGTCGCGGATATTCCCGCTCCCGTGATTCGCTCCGAGGGAAATGCTGCCGTTCCTTCCGATGAGTCGCCAAATCAACCCGGTTGGCGTCATCTGTTGCTCGAACAAGGACCAAAAGCCTACGCCAAGGCCGTCCGCGAGCACCAAGGTTTGCTTATCACGGATACCACTTGGCGTGACGCGCACCAGTCATTACTGGCGACCCGCATGCGGACGCAAGAACTCATCAAGAGCGCCGACTACACCAACATGGCTCTCGCTAACGCCTTTTCCCTAGAAATGTGGGGTGGTGCCACATTTGACGTGGCCATGCGATTTTTGCGCGAATGTCCCTGGGAGAGACTGGAAGCATTACGGGAAAAAGTACCCAATGTGCCCTTTCAAATGTTACTGCGGGGTGCCAACGCCGTTGGATACACGAACTACGCTGACAATGTCGTGCACAAGTTTTGCAAGCAAGCACACGATTCGGGTGTTGATGTTTTTCGTGTGTTTGATTCATTGAATTACATTGAGAATCTTCAGTTGGGTGTCGACGCAGCCGGAGAAGCCGGTGGCTTTGTCGAAGGTGCCATGTCGTACACGGGAGACATTGCGGATCCCACCAAGGGCAAGTATTCGTTGGAGTACTACATGAACTTGGCCAGCAAGTTGGTCGACATGGGCGTCCACTCTCTCGCAATCAAAGACATGGCCGGTCTCCTGACACCCAAGGCTTCCACATTATTGGTCAGTGCCTTACGCGAAGCCCATCCGGATATTCCTATTCATGTACACACACACGATACGGCCGGGAGCGGAGTGGCTTCCATGCTGGCTGCTGCACAAGCCGGTGCCGATATTGTGGATTCGTCAATGGATGCTTTTTCCGGAATGACATCGCAGCCCTCGCTAGGTGCGCTCGTGGCCAACTTGGCGGGAACCGAGCGTGACACCGGCATTCAGCTTTCGAACCTGCCACCACTTAATTCGTACTGGGAAGACGTGCGTTCGCTGTACGCTCCGTTCGAGTCGGGGCAACTGAGTGGGTCGTCTGATGTTTACTTCCACGAAATTCCGGGCGGTCAGTATACCAATCTACTTTTCCAGTCCAAGCAACTCGGTTTGAGTGATCGCTGGACAGAAATCAAAACGAAGTATGCTGAAGCCAATATTATTTTAGGTGACATCCCCAAAGTCACACCTTCGTCCAAGGTTGTCGGTGACTTGGCACAGTTTTTAGTCTCCCAAAACTTGGAAGCGAATGAGGTATTGGAAAAGGCCGATACTTTGGCTTTTCCTGACTCGGTTATCAACTACTTAAAGGGAGATATTGGTGTCCCTCCAGGGGGATTTCCGGAACCGTTGCGAAGCAAGGTATTGCAAAGTCGGAACTTGGAACCGATCGAAGGACGACCCGGAAAGTTCTTGCCTGATTACAACTTTGACAAGGAACGTGAGTTGCTAGAAAAACGTTTCGGGAAGGCCAACATTGACGAGAAGGATTGCCTTTCGTACGCGTTGTACCCGGATGTCTTCACGGAATGGAAAGATTTTCAAGCTTTGTACGGTGACGTTGGCAAACTCCCAACTCGCTTGTTCCTCAACCCAATGCAAGTAGGCGACGAAGTTGAAATTGAAATCGCAAAGGGCCAGACCTTGATCGTGGAACTCGTTTCTATCCAAGACGTGAAGGAGGACGGTACCCGCACCGTCATTTTTGAAGTCAACGGTGAACCCTGGTACATGCCGGTAACGGACCAGAACTTGTTAGGAGATTCGGCGGTTCGCGAAAAGGCGGTCGCTCCTGGTCAAGTCGGCGCGTCCATGCCAGGAGTGGTAGTTGGCTTGAAAGTTAAAGCAGGAGACACCGTACAAGAAGGTGAAACCGTAGCGACCTTGTCGGCCATGAAGATGGAAACCTCAATTCCGGCGACGGCATCGGGTGTTATCAAGCGTGTGCTTGTCAACGTGGGCGACAAGGTCAACGGAGACGATCTCATCCTTGAAATTGAATAAACAATAGAAGTACGTTTTGTCAACACAAGCATACCCTTTACGCACGGTTTAAAGGACATAAGTCATCAGAATTGGAAGCACACTGATTTCTTCCATACAGAAAAGGTTTGGTTTCTAAACACAAATTCATGTTTTATGCAAACAACAAAGGATCTATATGGACGAAAACAGTATACGATGCATTGGCTTGGGGCCACGAAACATGCTATACCGGAAGCGCAAAGTTCAACGTCGCCTTTTAGCAGCACGTATCGTTTCGTTCTTCGTAGGTGCTACTCGTTTGTCGGCGCAAATCGATCGGCGGAACGGTCGGCGGCACAAAAAGTTGCGGCGGTTGCGACCGCCGTTTGTAGTCTTCGTATTGCAAAGCAAGCCGTGCCACTTCATGAAACGCTTCATCGACATTTACGGCAGTCTTGGCAGAGGTTTCAAAATGTGGAAAAGGTATGCTGCCCATGGAGTGTGCACCGGCTGCATCTCGGCACCATTGTTCGGCACGAGCTAATGGTACCAATCGGTCGTTGACCTATGTAGAATTCATTCAATTAGAGCCGATCCACAAACGTTACGAGTGAGGCTTTCAAAGTGCTGCCACTAAGCTGCGCGTCGAACTCTCCATCCTAGCGTACCTTGTCGACTTTGTTGCCCAAGACTGCGAATGGAAATTGCGCAGCTGTCTCACTAAGACCAGGTACCATCATGCTCCCGCCCACTTGATCGAGAAATTCCTGTCGCCAGTGATTAAGATTATCGATACTGTGCAGGTCAGTTACGTCATAGCAGAGCAAAGCCGCATCGGCTCCCCGATAAAATCCTACGCCCAAGGATTGGAACCTTTCTTGGCCTGCTGTATCCCATATCTGTAACATGACAACATGCCTCTGGCCAAAGGCGTCCGTAACGACGACCTGTTTGGTTAAAAAGTCGGCCCCGATTGTAGCTTTGTACTGTCCGGTGAATTTCCCAGTCGAATAGCGATTCATTAAGGAAGTCTTTCCCACTCTGTAAATAAAGCAAAGGGTCCGTTTGTGAGGGAAAGCTTCTCCAACGTGTCGAGTGTGGTAGCGCTTCCTTCACATAGCTATACCAACTTCGCAAAAGGACGTACCCAGAGTCACCGAGGATTACTATCTTCAATGTTTTCGGCCGGTGAGCAGCCATGCTTTCTCGTTCTGGAGCACGTGTTGCTCAGTGTCAATTACCTGCACTGCTGGGAAGCGATTGCAATGGATCGCTCGGGCTGCCTATGTACAGCACTGAATAGCTCAATCTAAGACAACTATCTAGACTTCCGAAAAAAGAGACTGACAGAGAGTAACCACGAATGATCGAGATAGGCAGCTAGCTGTAAAGGTAGTTCTTTCTGCAGTCGTATGGAGGGTTTTCCATGCAGGTTTCGACAAATTGCAAACTCTTTGTATTGCACATTGATTCTCTATAATTGTGAAATAGGAGGTACCCTCCACGTTCGGCTCCACACGAGCGTCTGGGCTGCTGTACGGGTACTTCGTTATTTGGCCTGTAACGATCTTGCTTCTAGTTTACAGTCACTAGCTAGAAGATAGAGAATACCGTGTTATGGGGACCAAGCTAATGGAACGAGAGGTTTAATGTAAATTGAGCTAATCTCAGATGAATGCTAATTAATAGGTCATCGCAGGGACGCGTGCTTGGTGGCTTCCTCCTGTACAACAGTACATTATTCGACCTCGTCGTGAAAGATTTGTTCTGACAGCATCGAAAAGTGAAGTTCATCGTTGCCTTGCCATAGTAGTCCAGTCCAAACGGACAGCTACTTCTTTAGGGACCCCAGGCAGTCAAAATTCCCGCTGCAAAATGCGAAGAAACAAGCTGATCTTCATTCCAATCTTCTCAGGATCTCCTAGAAATTATAGTCTTTTGTGACTTTATCCGCCTCCTTGGTTCTTTTGTGCCCGACGACCAACGGCCTCCTCCGCACGCTTTTTGAGCAATTCCATCTTTTCAGCCTTGCGCTTTGCTTCTGAATCGGCCTCGTCCTCATTGGTACTCTCAGCCGCAGTTTCTACCCTTACCTTTTCCTTGCGGCGGGCCATCGCCTCTTCCGCACGCTTTTGCAGCGAATCCATTTTTTCAGCTTTCCGCCTCGCTTCATCCGCCGCTGCTGCGGCTTCTTTTCTTGCTTTCGCTGCAGTCTTTTGTAAGGTTTTCAGGTCGTCCTCATCGTCGCCAAGGTTGGCTGCGCCGTCTTCAGTTGGCAGAAAAGCAGTTTTTGCGGCAGGGGCATCCGGTTGGAACCGAGTGCCATCGCTGTTACGATTAGCCATGAGAAATTCACCATCTTGCTCTTGGGATAATTGGTTCACAAAGTCTGGAATATTGTCAAACATATTGCGACCGTTCCGAAATCGTCGCGACGGTACCCCGCGCAAAGAACCAACGGCCGAACCGCCACCAATGATTACTTCCAACCCGTCCAAAGGATCAAGAGCAGGCGGAGGTATCATTCCAGAACCACCCTCCATTGGCGTATCTACCTCAATGCGACGATTGATTTCCAAGTTTTTGGCTTTCATTTTTTTGATGATCGAGTCTGCTCGTCGGACCAGCGCTAATCCGACAGTTACAGGCTCTCCCGTGGACCCTGGCTCGGCAACTGACGTCAACACTCCAACTTCAATTTCTGCATTGCTGCCCAGCACAAACACTTTGTCTCCTGCTCTCGGAACTCTTGTCAAGTTTTCCACGATGCTTCGATCACCAGCTGACTGGTAATCGTAAACATTGAAATCATCATCGAAAACAACCTGATACAGCATTCGAGGTGGCCCTCTTGGATTCTTGACGACGGACGCGATCCCTTCCTGACCAAGGTAACATCCTTTTTCCATATTGATTGTATAATCTAAATGCAATTCTAGCGGCGTGGGTGGTGCAAGAAATGAGTCCTTTTGGTTGGCCAGCATTTCACGTTCAAACCCCACGGACCCCGATTCTATGCGCAGGCTTTCAAACTCAAGAGCACCGATCTGGACGGGTCCTTTCGTGTTACCATCCGAAATCAGAAAGTCCCAAACATGTGTTCCTATCTTTTCGTGATCATTTAAGAAGCAAAAGGTGTAGCCGACGGCCGCACACGAATTGACGCTTGTTGAGGGTACAATGAGTAGAGAAGGATCAACACCACCCTGTAGAGGAATCATCGTACATTGTCGAGCCGAAGGCAGCTGAAAACAGTTGTTGTTCTTAAGGTCAATTCGCGGTAAAATTTGCTCGTTGAAAACTGTTCGAACATCATCGATATTGGTTGAAACGAGGTCAAAAATGCAAGAGGAGCTGGTGCTATCAATGAGCTCGACTTGGTCGAGGGGAAAAATATACGGATCCAACTTGCGAAAAAGACTTTCTCCTGCGTGACCGGGCGACGTCAACATGTATCCAGAGTCGACACTCGTGATCGCGACGGATAATCGGTCTACAAGGCGCCCTTTTCCGTTCAGCAAACAAGCCTGGTAGAAAGATCCAAGGGAATCTACGAGACCAGAGGCGGAAAACGTTTGGGTTAATTTGTTGTTGAGAAAACTCAAACAGCCATCGCCATTGACACCCACAACGCCAAACTTTAGAGGCGTTTCGTCCAATTTCCATCCAATACACTGTCCGGAACGTAAGGCACTGCGAACAGCTTCCCCGCGCAAGGAAGCGGGTGTGTTCTCCGGATAACTGCTCGCTAAATTGGTTTCAAACTGCAACAAACCTTCGTTTGGTGGGACATACTCGTAGTCTAAAGAACCTCTCAGGCAAACGACTCCAGATTTCTCTATTCTAAGATTTACTTTTGTTGGAAACGATGTGATTTGGATGATCCAAGTCATCAACATCACGGACGTCGCTAGCCAGAACAGAAACCCCATGTTGACAATAGATGCTGGAAAATGTGACCAGCGCATGGGATGGACTAATACTAGAGCTAGAATTATGGTATTTGCTTTGCCAACGATGACGTATGTACGACATGGTAGTCCAACGAATCGGACCGCCTGTTCGGATACGAACGCACCAACAGTAAATTGCGTAGAATTTCTCTGTAGGGTATGGTACAAGGAGGAATCTTTGACTTTTCTTTTCGATGCTGTCGAGATTTACAAACACGTTGAAAAGTGACTTGCTGAAAACACTAGTTGTTGCGGAAATTCCGACCATGGTGCGCGTCTTTTATGAGCCCCCTCCTTTTGGTGTGGGAACAGATCTGAACAGGTCAGGATATGGTGTCCACGGTGGCGGTCTCTTCAAAGGCTTGTTGGAAAGGGCCAGCAAGATGCGCCCCATCGTTTCTATTGGAGTTCCGGTGACGGTGATCTTCATGATCGCCTCCATTCCACTCAGTACGTTTTGGTATTCCGGATTCCATTAGCGTATCTTAACTTTTTGGAATCTCATCAACTGTAAACTGTGCAATTTTGTTCGTTGCTACTGTCTAGTGTTCAACAAGCTCCCTTTCTCCATGGATCCGGAGTATCAGGCGGCTCAGCGCGCATATATGCGTTACCACAATATGAATCCCATTTTCGGTATCAGCAGCAAGTAAGTGTGCTACGAAATGTTGGATTTGTTCCATCCTGCTCTCCAATTGTCAGACACACTGAAGCAAAATGAAGAAGGGATCAAGGGGATTGGAGGTTTCGACGTCTACTGCCAGCTTGAAGCTTTGGGATGTATTTGTTGTCTTACCGTATTCTCTTCTCCTGATATTTTTAGACGCGCTCGGGCCATGGACGCCGATCCGTAATCGTGGTCTCCTACACGTCGACGATTGGGAATGATGATTGTGAAGCATTCACAAGTGCAGTCCCATCGGATGTATTGATCGTATTGTTTAATGAATCATTAACAGTAAGTAGGAACGTTTACATGACATTTTAAATGTTATAATGTGAGGCCTACGAGAAAAGCCATAGACAGCGCACTTTTTGTCAGTTCATACAGTTCGGTTCACAGTAAGCAGAGGTTCCCGTCCAATTTGACGGGATTGAACGTGCCCCACATGTTCGTCATTTTTGTTCCATCCTGTCTATAATTTCATATCTTCTAAAGCTCTGCGGGGTTGGTAGAGACCGTAAAATCTTTGGCTAGGTAGAAAAGATCACTGACGAAGTGCCAACTGTTCCCGATGCCGCTCAAACTGCCTGGGCAGCTTTCATCCGTCTTTTCGACGAGCTCCGGAAGATTTGCAGGGAATTCATTGGTATTTTGCCAATGCTGTATGACTACCATATGGACTTTCCCGAACCACAATTCTCCGCTTTGTCTCCTTTGCATTCACAGGCTCATAAATTTGAAACCAGTTCCCAAGTTATTTCAGCAACACATCCACAATTGTTCAGTTTTCTGAAACTCTGCTTCTTTTTCCTTACCTGCCAGCAAGGTGCTGCAACACTCCAGGGTGGTCCTATGGTCGGGGAATCCGGAAACCAAGACGATCTCATTCCCAGAGCTCTTAAATCGGGTAAGGGATCTTCAAGCTCCAAGGACCCGAAATCTTCTCAACGCTCCACAACACTCAAGATAACTGTGCGCAACTTAGCCTATCTCCAACCCATGTCTGGCTTTTTCGTCATGGCCCACAACGCTCATGCCACTCCGCTCTTCCAGCTTGGCGAACCTGCGACGGATGCGCTTGCAACTCTTGCTGAAGAGGGCGACGCGAGCGCTCTTGTCAACATGTTCAGCGAAATGGAAACCACGGGCGTGGACCAGTCCTCCATCGGTGTGTTCAGTAACGGAGGCCCGTTGACTCCCTTTGAGTCGCTCACCTTTGAGGTCAAGGTTTCAAAAAAGTATCCATACGTGTCCTTTGCGAGTATGGCAATCAACACCAACGACTGCTTTGTCGGCATTAACGCCCGCGAACTTGTCCCTGGTATGTCGTTCACGGTTCCCGGCTACGATTCCGGCACGGAGGAAAACAACGAGGATTGCGGCTTCATCCCTGGTCCCTTTTGCCAAGACATTAACACTGACAGTGCCGCCGCTGGAAATGGTGAGGGAGTGGTTCACGTCCATCGTGGCGTGCATGGCGTCGCAGATTTGATCCCCGCCGAGCTTGATTGGCGCAACCCGATGTTGTTGGTGACTGTGGAGTAGCATAGTATTGCTACTAATGCATTGTACAAGTTGGTTTTGGGATAAAAGGAATGCATACATTTTGCCAAAGTCTGAACTCAAACTAGTCCATCGCATCATACCAAGGCTTGGCCCACGCTGGTAGTGGAGCAATCACTCCATAGTCTAGGAATAATTCTTCGTGTACAGCGATCGGTTTTGTAGCGCGAACAGCAGCGCCAAAGTTTGATCCGACTCTTCCGTCGAGCAGAACCACTTCGTTGGTTCCGGCATCGTAATACCAGGGGGAGTTGTCGGAACGAACTTCGTTCGGGATCTGGTAGAGTGATTGTTTGTCGAGCGATGCCTTGAAGTGTGGTGTAAGGACGTTCGACCAAGCAAAAGATAGCACGTTCACGTTGGCACGCTTTACAGAATGATTGACAAAATGTGCACAGGCATTTGGGTTTGCATCTAAAATTCTGTTTCCAACTCTTAAAGCAGCCCCATCGAGATATCCACCACCGATGGAATGCAGGTTGAGAATATACGCATTTTCGCATGGTGGACTACCAGAAGGTGTAATCTGATTGGCGAGATAAAGAAAGGAGTCATCGTCTACAGTCGTGGGCAGAGCAGGCGTATGAACTCCCGGATACAAACAAAGCACCGTACCAGGCTTTGCGGAGTGTTGAGAAAATACGCCTTGACCGGCGCCAGGGATGGTGGAATCGCGAACGAGCACGCGGTGTGGCAAAGAAGGAGATAAGGAGGCGGCGGAAATGGAATGGTCCGACGATCGTTTCAATAGGAGCCGAATTTGAGCGCGAATTTGACACGATATCAGCTGTTTTCGCAGGAACATGGTCCCTGTTGTTTTTTTCGAAGGACCGAGGGGTTTTAGGATTTGATGCGCTAAGTTGTACCGAAATGCACACGACCACAATGTGTTCACTGTTAGTCGACGGGGTCATCTCACAGTCAGGTGAGACTTGGAATTCAGAGTCAATGTCAGATCAAAACATGAAGGATACGCATTTCTGGTTTTACATCATCTTCGAGTCTCTGATTGGTCCAATTTTACATAGGCGTGTACATTTTTCTTGTTGGACCGCCCCCCGAATACCATCACTTTTGAGCAAAGCCTCTACTCTCATAGTTTGGATATAGTTAAAAGAATATTTCACAGCTTATTATTGCTTATCTGATTTTGTGTCCCCGTGCTGGTATTCTAAATGTCTGCATTGGAAAAGTATGCTCGAACTCAGCAAAATGGAGGCAAAACCAACGAACCCAACCACAACAAAGTTTACTGTCTTCCAACCGTCCAAGCCTCCGCCACCAGCTTCACTGATATAGCTCGTGCTAAATATCCAAACGCCCGACATAGCAAACATGCCTGTATCATTAGCAGCCTGTACCCATCCCTTGTAACGGAGGGAACTCCTGTACACTCCGAGCAACCAGACCGTCGCCCCTGAAAAGCCAATGTTCCACGCGATACCAGCCAGCATCATTCCCAATATCCAGGTAGCCAACGAGCCGGTCTCCGCCGACTCCGAAACTAGCATAAAAAGAACGGCCATTGCGAACACGGCGACTGCCAATCGACACGCCCACGACGGTCCGTACTTCGAAATGAGGGCACCAGAAAAGAAACCAGGAGCATACATGGATAAAAAATGCAATTCGAGCACAGTCAAGCTTTCACGGTTGGAATAACCAAGCTCCCCCATAGTCACACGCAAAATACTCATAGGCAAGGACATTGCAGCCCAACAAGTAGACGCGAAGAGGACGGGCACAATAAATGCACGAGTTCGTAACATGGCGACAAATTCCGATCTGTTTCGTTGCAAAGGTTCACTTTCAGCGCCATCATCACCGGCAGACCTTTCACTAGAACGGAAATGGATAAGAGATATGCACAGGATATTGGCTACATTGAAAACTCCAGTCATGAAAAAGACCCCCAAATACTCGAACTGGCCCTGACTGTTGAGGAATAGGTCCTTAGTTGCCTGAGCCGATTCGGGACCAGCAAATGCTGCTACGCAACCACCCGACACAACAAGTGTCACTGCTTTGCTCGAGAAGTGTGTCGGTACCAGTTCGACGGCAGCAAATCGTAAAAAGAAGCCGACACCCGTGGCCATGCCGAACCAAACCGACGCCACCAAAAGCAATGGCGGCGATCGGGCGACAATGGAAGCCGCCCCCAGAGCCGTACCAATCAAACCAAAAGTTATCCCAACCAGAAATCCAATCTTGCGACCCCATCGTTCAAAAATCCACGGTGTTACGGTCAAGCTGACAATAGAAGCTCCGAAGAAGTAGGCACCCAAGGGCAAGGAAGTGGAGCTGTCTGTTCCGCCGATCGATAACATCACGACAGCTCCCGTTCCAACCACTATAAAGTGAGTAAGAATGAATCACAAGGTGAGTACCAAGACATCCAGTATCTAATGTGGCTTTCGGGAGCTATAAGCACGCCCAAAAGTCTACGCTGGCGTTGCCTCTCGATGCGTACCGAGAGTCACATTACAGGCGGTGCATGCCCAGGCAAAGACGCAAAAGAAGACATTCCATCGTTCCAATCCGCTGAGTAGACGAGGACAAGACTCTAATTCTTCAACTACCCCGCAGGATTCCTCATAGGCTCCGTCGGCAGGTAGTGGTGTCAGTGACGGCTTTTCACGTGGGGTCATCATCGTTCCGCGTACTCGCAGTATGGAGGTCAAAACCTTGGCAGGTTGCTGTTCAAAGGCAAAAGCTTTTTCGCACTTTCTGGAACTCGGCGATCCTTGCCAAATGAGTGCGTCGTCGTGCAGCAAAGAATGGTATCGATAGCTTCCTCATTGTGTGTCAGAAGAGATCTGATATTCGAAGTGAGTCTCATTTTGGAAATGTTTCGATTTGGGCTCGAGCAGGAATGGAACGAGGAAAAACAGTCGGTGGAACACCAAAGAGCGGGGAGTCGAAGGAATATTAATATTTAAAATACAAAGATTTCGGATATCAAATTTACATTTTGAATACCGAAAATGTCGTGGCCATTGTCCTGTTCCAGCTGGAAGCAAAACCTGGACAACTATTGAATGCTGGTGGGATTTCCCATTTTTTACTGTCAGGTTGGCTTGGCTACCTACCTATTCGACCACAACATTAACACTAAGCAATGAACATTGCCGTTCGTCGACGGCGTAGACCGCAAGAAATGGTCTGCTGTTGCCCACACAGTTGTCTCACTCTGACGAGTCGAACAAAATCAAGGCGCGGGGTATTCTGGCTGCACTTTTGGACGGCCGTGGCTATTGTACAAACCGGGACAAGCCGACCCGATCCTTCCTCTCCCACCGTGGGCAATCATCAGAAAAATCCGTTACAAACTTGGATAGATGCTCGTTGCGGACCCAACGGACACGCCGTTTGGGCGTACTCTGGCAGTCTCTTCGATCCGCTGAACGGAAAAAAGATTGCGAACGTGGAAGGTTTGGAACTAGTTCGCAGACTTGCCGAGACGGACGACGACGTCGAGCACAAGCGAAGGTACCAACGACGCTGTGGGGACTTGAAAATGGCCCAGGCCATCTTGCAGGAGAGCTGCTCTTTGGATTACGCGGGAACAATCCTTTCTCGCAAAATATTCTGCTACAAACCTGTCGACGACCCGAAATCGATCTTATCGTCCGTGCGATTACGACCTCAGGGTCCAGAAAAAGCAATTCCAACGGATCAAGCAGCAACGGTCTTCGACACGGCTATTACGGTCATTCAGAAAGGCCCATCCTGGTTTGTTCATGGTGAACTCCCCAACGGAAACGTTGTATGGAATCAGGCCGAAGTTAAGCTAGCAAGCGGAGAGTCATCTCGCACACATTTTGATTATACTATTTACAGTCGACCGCGGCATTCAAAACGCCAACAAACTCCAGACTTGACAAGCCAAGCTGTACAAGAGACCGTATCGTCGGAGTCGAACAGCATTTCTCCCGCGCGATCGTCTCTCATATCGTTCGGACCGAGCAAGGCGGAAAATCTGGGCAAATTTGGCGCGCGGGAAACCTATCAATACACGACCGAGGAGACGGGTGCCGGCGGACACTTGCTCGACTCTTTATGGGGACGAATGCAATTTGCTGTCTCGTCTGTTTTCCAAAGAGACAAAAAGGCTAACGCATTGATCGTGCCAACTCGCTGCAGCGTTCGATACACACGATACGGCGAAGGTCCCGTTTGGTACGGGCCGAACCGATTGTGTACCTTGGAACTCCAAGGGCATCGACTAGAAAATTTATCCCAGGCACCGCAGCTAGCCGCAACCATTGCCGCCACGTGTGTCCCGGGTTTCTTATCGACTCATTCCGCCGTTGCCCAAGACGACACCGGGGCTCGAAGAGCCGTGGCGTGGTTCCGTGGAGAAAACTCGGTCCAACTACAGATCACGCACGACTACAACAATGCCGACAGTATAGAAAGGTCACATTCAAGTGGTGTTCGGGGTTTATACGCGAAGGGAGCGGCTGTGATTGAGCGTCTACATGCAGCCACGACAACCAGCACTGGTGGTTCACTGTCAATCTATGAAGAAGATTCAAGCTATTTTAAAACGGAAAAGTAACATCGCTTGCAACAAGCAGTTTACTGCGTTCTCGACTGTCACAAGCTATTCCTCGCATTAACTGTGCTAATGGAAACCCAAAAATTGGATGGATTTACAGTCAAATAATGATCAGCTCATATTAACTGAGAGACACGTTGACAGATGCTGGCCTACCGCATTTTTGGATTTACAGGGCAGCCAGACAAATTTGTCTTCCGCATTGCTGTTGATTTGGGATATAACATTAATAAACCGGCTATACCTATATATTTCGAAAATCATACACCTTCTAAATAATTTTGGAAAGACAAAACTTTTGCCAAAAATGCTTATTGACGTTTTCTTGTATTCCCGTTGGACCTTGTTTCGTTGAAATAATTACCATGTGGTCGTCATAGGTGTTCTACCTCCCCCGTCAAACGAACGAACCAACACAACTCTGCCTTCATGCTCTTTCCTTCTCACCTATTTTCGCTAGACGAGGCAACGCTTCAGAGTATCATTCATTCCATACGAAGAGAGTCGAATAGGAATCCGACCGGAACCGGACGCTTCTGTTGTAACAACAATGGCCTCCTTTGACAAACTGAACTTGAGTATTGTTGACGAGGCGTTTGGTCCGTCCGCGGACTTGTATCAGGACGTACTGCACGTTCCTTCGAACGCATCCGCTCGAATGATCCAGCGTGCCTATTTCGATCGACGCAATGAGCTCTTTCGCATTCTGTCAGATCTGGATCAATACGGCGAATCCAACGAACCAACAACGGAAGCCAAACTATTGCGAGCAGAGCGGAAAATGGATGCGGTTGTTACGGCGGGTCGAATTTTGGGTGACTCTGTGAAGCGATCGCAATACGATGATATGCTCATGGACAGACTCAACGAAGGAGCCTTTCAAAGTCGAATAGTGAAGAGTCCACAACTCTCAGGGGAATACCCGAGATTCGACAGCGTCTCAACAAAAGAACTTACGGCACAAATATCGTGGCGGCAAGATCCTTGGAGGCGATTGCGATCGCTGGAGCTCCAAACCAATGTTGTAGCATCGGTGCGCCACGAAGACACTACCGTGGGAAAACCACAAGCGCCGCGAGCCCGAACTCTGGTGCAACTGTCACAACCGCGACGCGTAGTCTCACCCGAAAAGGACCATAGCACAGTGTCGGAATACGCGTATGACAGTGGTGATGACGACCAAAGTGCGACCGTACAATCCGAGTATACGGATGTAACTCTTATGAGCACCAATAGAAGAGACAAAGACTTGGTATCATGCATCAAGAATGAGGTGATGGGATGCTTTGACGATGCTTCACAATCTCTGCATCAAGTTCTGAATGTTTTCACCTTACAGGACGCCGATATCATGGCAGTCACCAGGAGGATTGACAAGGCCAAAACACAAATGGACATTGGGTTATGATTGTTCATCAATGATTAATTTCTGTG
>Ga0160421_1000189_pt1 | contig 15824 bp, 10 predicted proteins | sample TAMARWmetagpilot_FD_108195 | JGI IMG/M metagenome (GOLD analysis project Ga0160421, IMG submission 108195) | Phycosphere-associated microbial communities from TAMU algal ponds, Corpus Christi, Texas, USA - TAMU ARW-7 10/27 metagenome pilot | ecosystem: Engineered > Artificial ecosystem >... | reverse complement strand
TTACTCACGCTCACTGTCGATCAAGTAAAGACAGCAGTATACCTTGCGAGGGTCACTGGTTAACGCTTTTAGGTAGAAGCTGAAAAGTGCCATCGTGGCGTCAGGTTGCCAACGCGAAGACTTTGTCGTTTTGAGTATTGCAGGGTGTAATATGGGTGAAACCGCGCACGGAGCTGCGAGGAAAGGGACGCAGACGCCATCCGTTGCTGGTCCATTTCTGATTAAGCAAAATGGCACCGATTTTGCTGGTCCTGCACACCAACAAGGTCAACGACAACCCGCGACGCAGCGTCAATCATCTGCCACCAGCGTATCAGACGAAAAAACATTAGCGTTGCTGCACCTTACGGCACCTTCACGCGCTTTTCCGTCCAGTGGTCCCTGTAGGTTGCTTTCACAGATACCCGCTTCGGGAACAAATACTACTGGTGTTTTGCACGCTGGACATGGTAATGCGGCACTTCAATTGGCTGCTCTACTTCACGCAAATGGAGGAAATCTTGTTCAATCTTTGACCAATTCATACCGCGAAATCGGAGCCTCCAACATCGCCTCAATACCGGTGGAAAAATCGGCCGGTTTGTTGACAGCTCCTAGCGCTGGATTTCAATCTACTCCGGCTCCCGGTTTGTTTGTAAGCGCAACACTTCCTGTTTTTGGTGGAAATCCTCATACTAGCTCGTCGAATGGGATTTCAGAAGGAATGGATAAATGGCCATTGGAACAACTTGGTAGGTGGATTTGCCAGTACCACATGTCCTAGAATTTTTTTGTCTCATTCGATGTGCCGTTCCCCGCTCTATCATTGTGTGTTCACACAGAACAACACGTAAAGATGTTGCATAGACTCAACCAGACTGTACCTCAGAGCATTGCTATCTTGCTTTCAGATGCAAGGAGAAAAGAGGAGAAACGGAACGCCAAGCGCGTGGCCAACAGGAGATCGGCTAGCTCATCACGACTACGAAAGAAAACTCTAGTTAAAGAGATGACGGAAATGAATGCTCACCTGAAGCGCCAAGCACTTATTCTAGCTCTTCTTCCTGATTTAGTTATTGTTGTCGATCGAGAAGGTATCATCACGTTTTGCAGCGCGCAAGTGGAGCGCGTGCTTAAGCACAAGATCGATGACTTGATTGGTGTGCCTCTCACAGATCTACTCGTTCCAAACTCTCGGGGAAAGCTTAGCAATTTGGTTGAGCAGCTTGTAGATTTCGACAAGGTGGCAAACACTCAGGCTTCACCGGCGAAGAACGGTGCAAACTGTGTCAAGGAGGAAAGTAATGTCGAAGCTAAAGCGGGCACGTCGATAAGCGATGCGGCTCTCGGATATGATCCTGTCTTCCCGCTGTCAATTGTAAAGGTCAAGGCTATTTGCGATGTTGAGTGCAAAAACAATTCAGATAGCTCAACCAGGAACCAGCTTGGAAACAGAATACCGTCGTCGTTGACAAATAGCCAATCGCTCAGTCGATCTCCGACAACATCATCAATGGAAAATAGTGGATCTGATGCGGACGCTCAAATTGCTCGTTCTGGAAAAGATGCAAAAAAGAGTGACAGGTCTGAAAAAGCAGCACTTAGCAGTGATAATTCCAATTCGAGTTATGTGACAGCTGACACTAAGAAGTTGCAAAAGGCCAATGCAAACTTGGTTAGGAATGTTCGGTGGCACAATAAGAAAATGAAAGACCAGGAATTGGTTGAGCAATTAGGAACAGCTTTCAAAGATGATGTGATCGGCGCTGATGTAACGGCGAACAACGCATCAGCTAGATTGTCTTCTCTTCAACATAGACCAGAACCCTCTTCATCAGGGGATGACTCTGGTTACCGAGAATCGAACGGCTCAAGAGATGAGACATCGTCTTCCAGTGACTCATCCGAGTCCAACGGTAAGAATAACCATTTGAAATATTGCTTCCCGTGGACGAGGCATCGAAATCTCTCACATTTTACAACAGGACGACCAAAACCGATTGCTCCCACTTGCAATGTCTGTCTAATTAAGAACGATTTGACAACGCTATGGTGTGAGGTTACTTCGTCGATCCGAACAGCGGAATTAAATAAGGAGAGCGACGCTTCTTCACGGGAGGAAACGAAATCGAGGTCGACCTCGAAGGCGTCATTAGAAGCGAAATCTCTTTATGCATCCGCAGAAGTCGAAAGCATGACATCAAGCAGAGAAGAAGTGATAGAGCTTTTGCTCTGTCTGCGTCCTATTCGAGATGGCGAAATGGTGGACGAGCAGTATCGCTTTGTTCCTCGAGACAACCTGCGATTAAATCCCTTCGTTTCAGAAAGTAGTAAAGCTTCCAGTGGGGACGAAGTGTATGATAAGTCTTCCACAAGTGAGGAGCAGCACATTTATTCACAGTCAAGACCACCAAAGAAAAGACTCAAACTGTCATGCGCGAAGGATTGCACCGATGACCGACGCAATACAGAACATGTTTGCATAGGAGAAGACAAGGCTGTGATCGAATCACTAATGCTCATGTCTAGCGAACTGCCAAAGAAACTAAGGGCATGTGAGAGAAAGTATCACGGATAGTTCAGCACATCGTAGCCTAACGAGTAGCGTCTTTGTCTAACTATGCTGAGGTGATTCTTTCTAATTTATATCCGAATAGCTCAACGTGCGTGACTTGGCCACTGAGCGCGGATCCAATTTGGCGTTACGAAGAGAATATCATGGCTTAAGTTATGCTTGATTTGAAGATCATCTAGGATTCTCTTGAAAGCTGTACCTTGTTCTCGATTTTCGAAAAGATCTAGTAACATGCCTCTTTTGTGTTTAACTATGTCATGAACAATCATATGACAGACAACATGGGTCAGATCTTTTCGTGGCTCTCGCACCACAACAGCCCCCATCATTCGAGCGAGCGGAAGTACAGACTCAATCGTGTCGTCATTAACAGTGACAGGATAGACAACGCTTGGTATGACGCTAGATGGAGTGTCAGCCTTCACTGATTTAAAGGGGCCGACTGATTGGACGCGGCAAGATAGAATACAACGTTCCATCGTAGGAAGGCAGGAAAATACCCTCTCTCTCCAATCACCTAAGAAAAAACTGTCGGATCCCGTTCGTTTTCTTTTCGACGTCAAACCTAAAGCCCTACGAAGAGAGCTTTTGGAAGACAAATCAGCCATAAATTCCAGTTCCTCTGCTTCAATTTGCGCTCTTTTAAGAAAGTCGAGCATTGTAGGGTTGAACATTAAAGCACTTGTTGATACATCCGCGTCTCCTAAATGACGTTGGACGAAAGAAAAAACGAACGTCCACCGCAGTACACCGGCGGACCCAGCAATTCGACGATATCTGTCAGCTTCTTTCGTCCGCCTGTCTAGAGACGTTCTCGCCCGATTAATAGCTTGGATGTATGTGATAACGCGCGCATCAGTTTCACTGCCTCCTATCACAAACATGCTTGAATCTGGATTCAGCAAGACTTTTCCGTTGTGTCTTGCTATAAAGTGTTTGACGTCATTGCTGCTTCTGACTGACAAGGCTTTTTCTAGCCAGCCCTCTTCTGTTGCTTCATCGACTGCGACGTCGTCCGAATCTATTGAGTACCTTCCATCCAGTACATGGAACGACAACCCAGTGAGGACCTTGCTTTCTGAAAGCATCACCTGTTGACTTGTGGGCACTAGGAGAAGCGTCTTCGATCGGCCGGTAGAATTTTTTCTATTCTTTCCCTGGACATACTCCTCCTCGGTAAGAAAACGGCAGAACTGCTGCGCTTTGGCTCTGGTGAACGATTTCGTTGAGCAGATTCCATTCGCTTCACCTTTACTTTCACATCTTTCTTTCAAAACTTGTTGCAAAATTTTTTGAAGACTCCGATCGCTTTCGACTTCTGTGGGATCCTTCGTATCCGCACCTATGCGTACCTTAACAATTCTTGGAAAGCGTAGGGTAAGACCGGATGGAAACGCCTCGCTGCTCACTATGTCTCCCGCGTTCAAAGTAAGAACACATGAGTCAGATGGGTTGATCCATATGTCTGGGTAGTCTTCTTTTCTAAACCGCCATCTACCGTCCCGGCTATTGTTCTGATGAGACCGATCGGTAATGAAATCAGGAAGCGCTTTTCCATGGTCCTCCTCACGAAACCAACGTCCATATTCCATCTTGCTCTCCTCCGCATTTGGATCAGGTCGATCGCATGGCGCGCGGAAGCCAGTTTCGTACAAAAGTTGAGAAAACGAGTTTCTATCCATAGAACCGGCGTTGACTTTGCACATGGGAAAATAGTATTCAGAATCACAAGAATCTGTACATGCACAAAGGAAGCTCGATGGTTTGCCGGAGAGGCGAAGTCCGGAGGCAAAGTATGCGCCGATAATTACAACATCGAGATCGCTTGCAACGGATCCATTGAAATAATCGGGTTTGAACTTGCGCCAGTATCCAAAACTTCGAGAAATTTTGTCGAGAATGTATGGAGTGGACAAGTCCTTGAAAAGGAGGCCTTCTAGCCTCATGTCCTCAACGACTTTTCGATAGTGGCTTTCTACAGCCTGAGCTCGAGCCTTGCGCATTAGTTCGTCACTCAATCCGTGTCTTCTCTCAGCATCGATTGTGCCTAGATCATTCTTGGGCTGGTGGAACATTCGTGCAATTGAATCCAAATCGCGAGCAGGAAATCCGCATTCCATTGTAGGATTGGAGAGTCTGAAATAATCATGTCCGGGAGAGGTTTGCCCGTTTGGTCGCACTACCACCGTCGGCACTATCTCGACCTCGTTATCTTGCTCGTCAATCAATTCATATAGAATCTTTTTCCTTTCAAGGCATTCAAGGTCAACAATAGATCCACTTTGTTTCTTTGCTAAGGCAAAAGATGAGACGGTCTTCGATAAAAAATCAAGGGCGTGAGGACCATTGATATAAAGGACGTCGAAAGCGATAAACTGGAGCCAACATTCCTCGCCTACTTCGTCACAGCGTGTGTTGTGAGTATTCCATGAATTCGATGAGTTTATCCGCTTGACGTCATTCTCGCCGTTGTGCAGATTGATATCGCGCTTATCCAGTATTCCAGCCTTTCGCATCCAACTGTACCGCATCTTCGCAATTGTTCTGTTGTTGCCAAAAGGAACAGTTTCGTGGCGCTCGTTGTCCCATGCTAACACTTCGCCATCTAAAATGAGATCCAAATCGTGCTTTCCCACTGCTCGACGGAGAGCTGGCCCAAGTACCGGCGAATACAATTCACTGTGGGGAGTGCAATCAGTTTGTCAATAGATTTGGTTGTTTGTCAATTCAATGGGTGTGGTTTGCGTACCTGTACCAGTTGCCTTGCCGAGTATGAAGCTTAACGGTCCCATTTCGGAAATAATGCACGAGCAGGCGCTCACCATCTAGTTTTGTTTCGATTGCAAACGTAGGAAATTTAAACGCCAAGCTCCTGATCACTGCCTCATACCTGTAGCACCTTTCTTCACCAGTAAAATCTCTATGCCGAGATGACATATCTGACAACACAGTATGAAATCCGGTTCGTTCGGAAGCCATTGGCGAAAAAGGATTACCTAGTTGCACGTGTGTCAAATGAGTGCTTTTGAAATAAGGCGCCAAAGTTGACGGTGCTTCATCGTCGTCTCCGCCATCTTCAGCGAGGTTGTGACGCAACTCAAAGACGCCAGGTTGACAAAGCTTGTTGCAGACGGCTTTTAAACTGTTGTGTGCGCTCCAAAACGACGGGGCCAGCGGATGGTACCATGCAAGAATGACCGTCGAGCCCAACGTAATCTGTAGCCTCTCCAAGATGATACGAATAATCCATTTGTGCTCTAATGGAGTTAAGCCGAGACAATGCAGCTTAGTGACCCAGTTTGCTTGGAGTTCTGCTTTGGAAGCCGAATACTTGGGTTTCAATTGGGAGTCGTTCAGCTCAGCTTCGCGGTTTCTCCAGTCATGATTAGATCTCGTTGGCGGCTTCCCAATTACCGCCAGCTCATCCAGGAGTGCATTCACCTGTCCCACCGTGACACCTGATCCATTTTTCTGAAGTGATATACGTTTTTCCAAAACTTGCCGCAAAACTTCAGAGAAGTCCCCTGTTCCAGTGGACTTGGATCCAACGATATGTGGATCGGAGTAATATAGCAATTTCTGGTAGTCGGTACTAGCTGGAGGTAATCCAAAAGCTCGACCGTAAGCCTTTGCCAATGTGTTTTCTTTGGTGAAAAGTCGGCGTGAACCATCTCGTTCGGGTAATAGCAGACGAAGAATGGGGAACAGAGATTGTGGCGGATCGCTGGCCTCGGTGGGGCGTGAGATTTTTGAAATTAAGGCCGGCGGTAAAAGTCGTTTTAGTTTTGAGACCTTGTCTGGTGGATGGACTACATTTTGTGTTTTGAGTCGATAAAGATACTCCATTTGTTGAGACAGACGCGAAAACGAAACGGCGCTGGCCCTTTCGTAGGAAGGCTCCATGTAGGATGGCTTAGGACCAGCATCCGTGGTAGGATTATCGACTTCAGCGAGGGGCTCATCCTCTACATCGTATTCATCATCCTCAATATCCAATAGAGGTCCATCGAAATAGTGTCTCTCATCCTGGTCTCCTCTTGCGTCTTCCCTAGAGGCAAGGTGGATACTATTGGGCATTGTGTTGGAATCGCAATTGTTCATTGCAGTGGAATCCTTATCAAACTCGAGGCAATTTCTGAAAGTTTCAGCTCCCACGACAAGCGATTCTGGATCCAGATTTTTCCAATTCGGCTTGAAATCCTTAATGTAAGGACTTGGAATTGCATGAAAGACTTATGTGAAGATATATGTCGTGATTAACAGAGATGAATTAGAAACTGGATTACCGAGTGGCGATGGCAAACTACCGCATGTACACACATAATTGACTGTGAGTTACAGTTAATCCATTGACAGTGAAGCTAGCTTCAAAACGGCTTTTCATTGCTGGTTATATGACACGCCGGACAACCCATGTCATAGTCGACAAACCTGGATTATTTATGCATATTGTTCAGCAATACAGGCTAGAGAGGGCTTCTAGCTCGAGTGCCGCAATAGTTTTCTGTACAGTTGTGGTAACTAACACATACGATGTATACGCATGTGTTTCATAAACGCTCACGCCCGACTTTCTTCGTGCTCTTCTAGTGGACTCCCATATCGCCTGTAAATGGTTGGAGGGAGCTCCCGTGCGATAAAAGTTCACAGCTTCCATCACCGTAAATGCATGGCAATGCTGTCTACTAAAAAAGATTTATGACTGTCTAAATCGTTGATCGTAGACAACTCTTTTGGTGGGGACTCCCATCATCAACGCATTTGATTCGACCCGAGACACAGCTTGTCATCGTACCATTCACAAATGGACTCCCACGCAGAGGAACCCCACTCACAAATGGACTCCCACGCAGAGGTCCCTTCCTAAATATAGGACTCCCACGACATGACTCAAAAATGTTCAAATGGCAAAAGACCGACCATAATTTCCGAGAAAGGCGCAGATCACCCAACTCTGTACAATTTATACTCTAGAGTACGGTATTCCCGCTTGTATCGTAGCAAAGTCGGTATCGGCATTTCTTCCTCTCATAATTTCTAACCTGGAGTCGTCCACAGTTCAACCATCTACAGCATCAAGACGATGAAGTTCACCGCCGCATGTGCCCTCACGCTTGGTCTCCTTGTCACACAAGTGATGGCTGACCCGGATCCAATGCGCACCGATGTAGAGCTTGAGCTTTCCTGCAAGAATGTCAAGTTCGATAGACTCACTCTGGAGGAGCAGGAATTCTCGGCCAAAATTTTACAAGACACGTACGACGCCATCCATCTTATTGCTGACAATGGCGATCAGGAGCTCGGCAACGTCCATTTTGACCATCCCGTCATGAATGGGCGTTCCGTCAAGGCTGACGGAGATACCGAGGAATGGGTGCAACGATGGAGTAGCATTAATGGCGCCTACTTTGGAGGTTGGGTTTGCCGTTTTTGCTACGATCCAGACGATTTTGACGAGACTCTAAGCGCCGAGAGTAACAAGATGCTCGGTAGCAGAAAGACCCAGAAAGAGTGGGAGAAGGCCGTCACCAAGGCGCTCAAGGATGGTCCCTTCACTACCTTCAGTCGAGCCGATAAGTGTTCCATCGACATGCGTGCCGCCAACGATCTTGCCGAGACTGTGGTCCAATTGAAGGTTACGGAAGAGGACGATCCCGAGCCTAGCGAGACCGATATCGAAATTGATGTTGGGTGTAAGGGCCTTGACTTTCGCAAGTTTGACCTCCCGATGGCTGCCTTTTCTAGCCGCGCGCTACAGGAATCATTCAATGAGGTCCATCAGCTGGCTGACGACGATGACAATATGCTGGACCACATCCACTTTGGTGGTGCTTTGGACAGTACATTAGAGACAAACGCCCTTCGTCGTCGAAAACCTTTTCGACGTCACACCAATCGGTGGAGTAGCGTCAACGGCGCGTACTTTGGAGGCTGGATCTGCCGTTTTTGCTACGACCCGGATGACTTCGACGAAACTTTGGAGGGTATGGTATCCACTAGCATGATTGAGAAAAAGAACAGGAAGAAGAAGAAGCGAGATAGTAGCGACATGCACAAGGCCTGGGAAGACAGGTTTCTTGCCAAGCTTTTGGACCATCCGAAACAAGTGTTCAAGAGCGCCAGGAAATGTAGCATCGATTTTTCTGACAATTCGGACTGGGCTTACGCTTCTTCCCAGTAAAGATCACACAGATCAGAAGGTACCAAGCTACAAAGCAACGTCTCCCGCAATGAACGGTTGAAGACGGTCGGAGGTTGGGTGGTCGCAGTGGTTGGTTACAGACAAATGTACACCGTGCCTATTCCAAGACCTCACGAATTAATAAATAAGTGAAGTAACATTTCTTAATCGCAACATCGTGGCTCCTTGTTTATGCGTTGCTTTGCTTCAGTCTCGAATTGCACGTGTCGAAGCCGGTCGTCCGTCCACTAACTGTAAGATGTATGAAAGCGGACCGGGAGCAAGAAATTACTGCTGCGCAACTGTGATTGTCAGATATGGTACACTGTGCGGCAGGAAGTGTAGCACAAAAGTACTAGCTTTCGGCTGCTTTACTGCTGGTTGCCTTGTCGCTCCCAATCACAGTCAGCATGATCGAAAGGGAGAAGAGGGACAGACGGTTAAGTCTTGAGAAATCCCGATGCCGCGACTGACTGTGAAAGCACGATCGCTTTTGACTGAATTTCGCAATAATATTCCACTCCGACCACAATATTGGCAATGCTATTCCGGATTGTGTCGATCTTTCTGTAGAAGCTGGTATCTTCATTGTTCGGTGACTTACAACCATGGTACGATGTAGAAGCGTAAATCAAGAGATGGTCGTTCTGTGTAGTCGCCCCAATGCTTGGCGGCTGCGTTCTTGCTTTTTTGACCGGAAAAGAGGTCATCAGCAAAGCACTCTCGCATTCGTTTAAAATCGGTGGTCGCCCCCGCATCTTTCTGATCACTCTCTTTCCTACCTTATTTCCCAGGCCTCCCTTGTTACATGCGTAATTACCTCCGCCGGATGGTGCTTTTGCACCGCCTGTGCTTCTCTACTGGGAGCCTGCTGCGGCAACGACAAGGCCTCGACGATTCCACCAAGCGTCACTTCCGGACGGCGACGTTCGGTGCTACTTCTGTTTTTTTCGATTGCGATGGCGCTCGTTTTCCAGTACGGAATCGCCCCCGCTATAGTTGACGCCAACGATTTGACTAGCTTTGTTAGGGACAAGTGGACGGATGGATGTTCCCAGTATGTCGACATCGATGTGGTCAAGTCTTGTGCTGGCAACAATGGTGTTTATCGCGTATCGGCTGCTTCGACGCTATTCTTTGCATTCGCGGCGCTGGGAGCTCTACTTAAACCCACGGCCAATCGAGAAGCATGGCCGGCCAAATACACTCTCTACTTCTTTCTCTGTATCGTCACTATTTTCATTCCCAATGATCCGCTTTTTTCTGACGCCTACTTGAACATTGCACGTATCGGCGCAGTCCTTTTCATTGTTGTTCAGCAGCTTGTCATTGTTGACATGGCTCACGAATGGAATGACAGCTGGGTCGCTAAGGCGGATGCCGCAGAAGCACAGGAGGCTGGGTCCGGGAAAAGGTGGCTCGGTGCTATTGTGACTGCTTGCATAATGCTCTTTGGAATATCCATCATTGCAATAGGCGTCATTTTTTCTCGCTTCACGGGATGCGGCACAAACAATGGATTTATTACTGTCACGCTTGTGCTCGGCGTCTCAATTGTCGGTGCGCAGATGTCTGGCGAAGAAGGTTCGTTACTAGCCAGTGCCTGCGTCTTTGCGTGGTCTGTGTTTTTGTGCTACACAGCCGTTTCCAAGAACCCTGATGCATCCTGTAATCCTATGCTGGGCGAAATGGATACTGTGAGTATTGTGCTGGGCTTGACCGTGACGGCAATTAGCCTTGGATGGACGGGATGGTCGTACACGGCCGAAGACAAGCTGCGGTCGTCTTCTGAAGAGGAAAGCGCTGCTGCAGCCACGGCCAGGGCCAGTGACGACTCCGCGAAAGATGTCAGGCGGGACGTCACAGGTGTGGTCACAGGCAACGACTATGGAACGCAAGACGACGAAGAGCAAGCTAACAGTGCGGGTCATGCCGAAGTGGATGAATCAGTCTTGAACAATCCTAGCCGTCTATCCAATTCATGGAAGCTGAACGCCATTCTAATGAGTGTATCATGTTGGAAGGCTATGGCTCTAACCAATTGGGGCGCGATTGTGGCCAATGGCAATGCTGCTAATCCTCAAGTCGGCCGTGTTGGGATGTGGATGGTTATTGCCTCGCAATGGCTTGTTCTGACGCTGTACTTGTGGACGCTGCTGGCACCCAGACTCTTTCCCAATCGCGAATTTGGCTGACTTTGTCTGATTTGCAGGATTGTTGGAGATAAGAGCAATGTTTCACAATATTGTATAAGTTGACGGTCTAATATAGAGAGGCGCTGGATAAACGGTCCAGTTACAAACATATTTTTCACAGTCAACAACTATCGTGGCAGATGCAAATCTCGCTTTTCTAGCTAGGTGAGATAGAAAAAATGTGAAAAGCGTCGGACCGAACCTCGAGCGAAAGAGCTTAAAGCTCTGGTGCTTACAGGAACCTGATCAATGCTTTTAGACTGAGTAAAATTGCCTTTCAGGTGACTGATTTCTACTTTCTTTTCGAGTTACTACATCACATTCAAGTTCCCACCTGCTCGTCTCTAAATATTTGTAGAGCCAGTAGCTTTACTGGAGGAATCAAAAACCTATGAGATGTGTTCATTATGTAAAGGTTTGGATTTTATTATGTCATAATTTAGACGCACACGAACAAAAAAGGTGGCACTTAATTCACAGTCACTAGAAACATTAAACCCCTTCCCTACCATGAACGGTCCATGAACCCGCCTCCTTCGCCTCCGATCACAGTGTTTGCGTTGGATCTGCTGTTTCCGACCTGGTAAGCCTCAACCAAGGCGGTCATGGGGAATTCGACGGTTGCTGTGTTGACAACTCGCACAACATTTCCGCTTCCGGGTGTCTCAATGACGGCGAAAAAAGGACGATCCATTCCGTCTTCGGTGTAAAGCTCAATAACCTGCTTGTTGTTGTTGGGCCCCTGCAACAGCTCAATTCTTGCGTTCAATGGACGTCCGTCCGTTCGCAAAGCAACTTGCACGCTTTCGACAGACGGGTTGAACGGGTATGTGCGCAAGGCTCCACCCTGAATTATTCTTGGGGTACTTTCGTCGATTGAACTGGCAACAAAACCATTGTCCGCAGAGCCAGCCATTACGTAGGAAGACAAAGGGAACTCGAGGTGACCCGTGTTGCGAATCGCGATCGTATTGGGTCCGCGCGGAGTTTCAATAACTGCGCGAAATGGGCGCAAGCTACCGTCCTCAACGTACACGCGCATTTTGAATGGAGTGTTATCAGGTCCCTGCCACAATTCGATGTCGGCATCCAGCGGACGACCTTCTGTGTTCATCACAACCTGGACTCTCTCAACCGAGGAGTTAGGGAAAGACCATGTCTTCAAAGATCCTCCTTGAACTATTACTGCCGATCTGCTATCCCAAAGCTTCCTCGGTTGGTTTTGGGGACGTCCACCGCCTTGTGCCCCACGGTTTTGCTGTTGTTCTAGGGCAGTAAGACGTGCGTCCAATACGCTCTGTTTTTAAAGTTGGGAGGGACGACATTTGAGAATACATGACTAGGACATTATATTGGACCATGTTCGTAAGAGGACATACCGCTGGGCTACTACTAGAGGGTCCCCTAGATTGACTGTTGTCCATAACACCTTCGCCTTGTGTCGACCCTTCGGAGGACGCCAATTTGGATGAAGCCATGTACGATCCTTTCCCGTTGCTATCCAAGTATGACACAGTTGGCGATAACCCATCTGTTCCTCTGAAAGCAAACCCCTTCGACTTTTGGGTAACGAAAGCAGCGGTCCCCCAAACATTAGTTTGGAGGACACATGCCACCAGAAGTTTGCCGTAGATGTTCATTGCTTTCACGTCAATAGCTGAACAAAAAGATCAAGGCGTTGTTGTCGCCTGAAATCTGCTAGTTTTTGTGTGCGGCCGGCTGTGTAACTCCTAAGAATTTCATGCCAATAGCAGCCATATGCCAAGAGCCACCATGTGCCATATGGTATTTACGAATTTCATGCCAAGCGTCATCGCATACGCACGCACTTGCTGAGTACGTCATCGCATTAACGGTAAACGGCTTTTTGAAACGGGTTACGAAAAAACCGTTGGAAAGTGAAGGTCCAATCGGTAGATTTAGGTTTCTTCTGTTGCATCCACGTCAATGAGGTTATCGACTTCTGACGTGTGTCACAAGAGATAGGATGACGACACGATCTCTTGATCGCCAGGGTATCGCTAATTTCGGGATAAGAGGTTGAAGAAGCGAGCCCCAAGGATTTTGGTTCTAACTTCCCGGTTACTTGAAGAAAGCAAGAAGCATTTGTATTTTAAACTTAAACCTTTTCCCTTGTAAAATACATGAATACTCGCATTCGTTGTAAATTTCAGTCTGTTTTCATTCGGCTTTGCACAAAAACACATATCCAGCGCATACTGACTGACAATCAATACACCTACATATCTATCCTGACAATTTCAAAGCGCTTACGCTAATTTCGTGTGTGCCTGGCTCGCGACAAGACACGACTCTACTGTTAGTAAAGAATGTGCTTACATTGGAATGTAAAGAAAGACGAAGCACAGAGTGAGAATTTTTTCATCCGGCCAAAACTGCAAAAATGCTATCAGTAAGCAAGTTTTCTTGAGCCAGACATTCATTTAAAGGTGGATTTGGTTTATCTGTCTATAACTCTTCTACTGTGAATACGAAGTGAGAAGGATTGCTTATTCACGGATTGGATGAGCCTCTTGGTCAACTTCCGTAGGCAGTCGAGGAGCGGCTGAAACTCCTGCTAGAGAAAGAGAGATGAAAGATAACTAACCAGCACGCTTCGAATAACACATCTTTGTTTGCCCTTAATCATGTGCTTGATTAGAAGTAGCAGTAAAACGTTTTCTCTTTTGCGGAAGCGAGAAGCATTTTCGAGTCACCTCCATTTGGTCGACTGTTCTCGCAGCGCTCTATGCTGGGTTTCCAACAAACCAGCAAGCACTTTAGACGTCCAACGTGATAGTCGACCGACAGACTGTGTCTCTCTAACACGTGTCTAGTGTAATTGCGTTTATCTTTTGTGTTACGGTCAACAGCACACCTTTAAAGACTCCAATGACACTGTGATCTTGAATATTTCTAGTTTTTAAACGTAAAATATGCAACCATTATTAGGTAACCTATAAAAGGTTTCAAGATACAACTCTAACTGTATTGACTGCGAGACTAATATACTTTAGCCCAAAAGTCTGTAAAAGATTGTGCAAACTGTTCTCAATTCGTCCCCTTCAACGAACCAGAAACTGACACAACTTGCATATCAGCGATTTTGGAACATCCATCGACGATGTTGCAGTAATGGAAATAAAAATACATGTCAAGAAACACATAGACGTAAATCTTATGAATTTCCTATTGGTATTCAGCTTTATGTTTATGTACTTCCAATAGTTGAAATATTCGTTCCTCAGATCATGCAACTTCGCAAGGTCTACAATTAGTTCAATAGGCAAACCTCAAGCAAATAGAATGGCACTCTAGGGATACTAATATAAATCGCTTTGACAAGGAATATTTGTTACTCACTGTAAAAGTTACTTTTAGTTCTTCAGCCTGCAGGCCCTGCATCCCATAATCTTCAGAAGGACCTATCCTGCGGACAGCGCTAAAAAAAAGGAAAATTGTCCCTTAGTCACCAAGGTCTTCCCTCGATCCATCTTACCACGCACGATCCATGTAACCGCTTCCTCCTCCAATCACTGGATTAGAGGCGGAGTTTCCGTTACTGACTTGATAAGCCTCAACCAAAGCGGTCATAGGGAACTCCATTGTGGCTGTATTGACAACTCGCACAACGTTTCCACTTCCCGGTGTCTCAATAACACAGAAGAATGGACGGTCCATTCCGTCTTCAGTGTAGAGTTCCATCACCTGCTTGTTGTTGTTGGGCCCCTGCAACAGCTCGATTCTCACGTTAAGGGGGCGTCCATCCGTTCGCAAAGCAACTTGCACGCTTTCGACAGTGGGATCGAAAGGGTATGTGCGAAGGGCTCCTCCCTGGATTACTCTGGGAATGGTCTCTTCAGTTGTCTTGGCAACAAATCCATTGTCCGCCGAGCCAGCCATCACGTAAGCGGCTAAGGGGAATTCAAGGTGACCCGTGTTGCGAATCGCGATCGTATTGGGTCCGCGCGGAGTTTCAATCACTGCGCGAAATGGGCGCAAGCTACCGTCCTCAACGTACACGCGCATTTTGTACGGAGTGTTATCAGGTCCCTGCCACAATTCGATGTCGGCATCCAGCGGACGACCTTCTGTGTTCATCACAACCTGCACTCTCTCAACAGAGGGGTTAGGGAAAGACCATGTCTTGAGGGATCCTCCTTGAACAGTTACGGAGGAGGTACTATCCCAAATCTTCTTGGTTGACATGGGTCCACTTTGGGAGCTCGACTGCGAATCAGATTTTTTTTGTTTCTCGAGAGAAGCAAGACGCGCTTCCATTACGTTCTGGGGTGTGTTTCGACAATAGATCACGTGAGATTGTATTCTTTTGGAAAGAAGATGACTTTGGTTTACTTACAGCTGGGCTGCCGCTTGCAACGCCTCTTTTATCCATGACGTCTTTATCAGCCGACGCGCCTTCGCTGCTCGCAAGCTTGGAACCGGACGAATACGGGTCGGAGGCCCCACCCCCTAGGCTTTCAACGTACGAAAATGTTTGCCATTGCGAGTCCGTTCCCTTGAAAGCGAGCGCCTTCGGCTTCTGAGCGACAAAGGCGTTGGTCCCCCAAACGTTAGTTTGAAAGACACAGACAGCCAGGAGTTTACCGTAGATTTTCATTGCTTCACGTAAATGGACGACCAAAAATTTGAGATTGTTGTCTCGTGGTTTTGGTTAGTTTTCGGGAGCGGCTGGGCACGAACTCGCTGAAATGAACGGCGGTGCCTCACATTTGGGCCGATGCTTTGAATTTGCTGCCACTTCGAATTTCATGCCAAGGGTGAACGCATACGCACGCACGCAACCTGCTTGAGTGCGTCATCGCTGTAAAACGGTATTTTGAACGGTCCAAGGAGCATGTGCAAACAACGGTTTTAAAATTTTGGGTTAGCT
>Ga0160421_1000188_pt1 | contig 15841 bp, 9 predicted proteins | sample TAMARWmetagpilot_FD_108195 | JGI IMG/M metagenome (GOLD analysis project Ga0160421, IMG submission 108195) | Phycosphere-associated microbial communities from TAMU algal ponds, Corpus Christi, Texas, USA - TAMU ARW-7 10/27 metagenome pilot | ecosystem: Engineered > Artificial ecosystem >... | reverse complement strand
TATCACGAGATAATTGCCGCAATGAATCTTTTGAATAATTGGCGATATTAATCGGCTCTAAAAACTCAATTTTTAGTACGCCATTATTCCAACGATTCATTTTAATCTTTTTATGTAAATTTGAAACACACACGGGCACAATATTTACTTGTGCCTTATAGGCGGTATGAAATGCTCCATTTTTAAAAGGTAGTAACCCTCTACCGTAACTCCGCGTCCCCTCAGGAAACATCCATACTGAAATATCCCTGCGTTTAATCGCATCCGCCGTTTGCGCAATGGTGCCATGAGCTCGGCCTTTATTTTTCCGATCGATTAGAATGTTTCCAGCTAACCAATAGAGCTGACCAAAAAATGGAATATAGCGTAGGCTTTTCTTGCCGACGGTAACTGTGTTCGGCGGCAACATCGCTGCAATGGTGAAAATTTCCCAGCTGTTCTGGTGGTTGCAAATATAAACATAAGGTCCGCCAGGCGGGACATCAGGGTGCACCTTGACCTCAAGTTTCACGCCCAATATACGTGTAACCGAACCGAAGATACGTGCCCATACGTATGTATTATTACGATGAAATGGCCTCAATATACAAAATATACAGCCGATAACTCCGAACAGGACGACAAAGATCCCTAAAAATATCCAGCGTATCGCAGCTAACATCATTACTCCTTGTTGTTTTGCTCGGCTAGTATATCGTGTTTATTCAAAATAAAACTCCGATCAGTCAATTATTAGGTAAGTTATGGCGCTATTCACTCGACCCGATATATCCACCGATATTTACATCGAGCTTATGGATGAGATCAAAGAACTCCATCAACAGGCGGAAAAAAGCGTAATTGCTTTAGAGTCTGCACCAAACTCCGAGTCTCATCAACAAACACTGTATCGTGCGATTCACACGATTAAAGGTGATCTTGGTATCATCGGACTCGACCCTCTGGTGCCGTTGATAGGTGCAATTGAAAACTTACTTGATGATGTACGCAATCAACGCTTAACTTTTAACGCGATCATCGGTGACATCGTGTTTAACTTAATCGATCAAGTCCATGATTTTGTTCAATCGTGTAAAAATGACGTGCGAGTCGAGTTTCCCGAGTCACGCTACCAACGCGTCATCACATTGTGTCGACAGCTCGATTACCAACATATTGACGCATCACTGCGCGAGATTCTAGCCACATTAGCGCCCGAGTTAGTCATCACCACCGATCTAGATGAGCAACCCAGCTACACTCCGAATGCGGAAGATAACGCTGAGGCCGATTTGAACCTTTTTGAAGCGCTTATTAATCAAGCAGAGCAACGCTCAAGTTATTGGCACGGTCGGGCAAAGAGGCAACTTAAACTCGCATTACTGATCAATCGCCATGCAGGGTCTCCTATTGATGACAGACAACTCACTGCTGCATGTTTCGTTCACGATTTTGGTATGTCCTTTCTGCCTGTTTCGATTCTGCACACAACCGACGCGCTCAGTGAAATTCAAACGGAGACATTAAAAACGCACGTCTATCTATCGGCCAAACTGCTCGAAAACTTACCACAATGGCAAGAGGCAAAACATATGGTATTACAACACCACGAACGGGTGGACGGAACCGGTTATCCTAACGGACTGACTCAGGCGCAAATATGTGATGGCGCAAAAATCTTAGCCATTGTTGATACCTTTGACGCAATGACCCATGAGCGCGCGCACAAACACCACTTGAAAAGGCCATTTAGCCGGGCTCGAGCAGAACTCAAGCGTTTAGCAGGGACACAGTTGTGCCCCTACTGGGTAACCGTTTTTAACGATGCTATGAACGATCTCGTTAAAGCCAAGCGTGCGCTTTAAGCTATTCATCACTATCGTTGACAGGGTCAGATGATTCTGGCTCATTTGCGGTAGCTTCAACCTCGATACGGTCGACACGTTGCAAGCCTCGTGGCAATTTATTGCCCCGACGTCCACGCTCGCCCTGATAATGTGCCAGGTCAGCTGGTTTTAATGTTAGCTTACGACGTCCCGCGTGGAGTGTCACCGTACTATCGGGACTCGCTACACTGGTTGCAACGACATATTCCTCACGTGACTGCGCACGCAGCGCTGGAATACTGATCATCTTATTACCTTTCCCCTTCGCCAACTGCGGTAAATCAGCTATCGGGAACACCAACATACGGCCCTCGTTTGAAACCACAATGACATGGGCCTTGGCCGTATCTTTTACTTCTACAGGCGGCATTACCTTGGCTCCCGTAGGCAGACTTAAAATCGCCTTACCATTTTTATTACGAGAAACAAGGTCTTTAAACTGACACACAAAACCATAGCCGGCGTCAGAGCATAGTAAATAATATTGCTCATCTTTCGCCATCAACGCATGGTGCACAGTCTCTCCCGCGACCATATTAAATCGGCCGGTTAACGGTTCGCCTTGGCTTCTAGCCGACGGCAGCGAATGCGCTTCACAAGAATAGCTGCGCCCCGATGTATCAAGAAATACGACAGGTAGGTTGCTCTTACCCTGAGCAGCCGCCTGGAAGCTGTCACCCGACTTGTAGCTCAGCTTTTCGCCATCAACATCATGCCCTTTGGCACAACGCACCCAGCCTTTAGCAGAAAGCACCACCGTCACTGCTTCAGCAGGAGTGAGCTCTGTTTCGCTCAGTGCTTTGGCTTCAGCCCGTTCAACTAGAGGCGAACGACGTTCGTCGCCATATTTCTCGGCATCAGCAAGAATTTCTTTTTTAATGAGTGTTTTTAAACGACGGTCTGAATTTAATAATTGAGAAAGCTTTTCACGTTCTTTTTCAAGCTCATCTTGCTCGCCCTTCAACTTCATTTCTTCTAAGCGCGCTAAATGGCGTAGTTTCAACTCCAGAATAGCTTCTGCCTGAGTATCCGTAAGCGCGAATCGCTTGATGAGTTCCTTTTTCGGCTCGTCTTCATAACGAATAATTTCAATGACTTCGTCAATATTCAAAAACGCTATTAATAGACCCTGCAAAATATGCAGACGCGCTTCTACTTTGTCGAGACGATACTGCAATCGACGTGTCACCGTTTGCTTACGGAACTCTAGCCATTCACTTAAAATACCGACCAATGGCTTAACTTGCGGCCGACCATCTAAGCCCAAAATGTTCAAATTTACGCGGTACTGCTTCTCGAGATCTGTGGTGGCGAACAAGTGCTTCATCAATTGCTCTGTATCAACACGATTCGAGCGCGGCACCACGACCAAACGAGTGGGGTTTTCGTGGTCTGATTCATCACGTAAGTCAGAAACTAAGGGCAGTTTTTTTGCCTGCATCTGCGCCGCAATCTGCTCTAATACTTTCGCACCCGAGGCTTGATGAGGTAATGCAGTCAGTACGATTTCACCCTCTTCAAGGTGATACTTAGCACGCATTTTTACAGTCCCACGCCCCGATTCATAGAGCTTCTTCAACTCAGTTTTAGGTGTAATAATTTCGGCGTCGGTGGGATAATCAGGTCCTTGTAGGTGCTCCATCACCTCATCTAAATCTGCGCTCGGCTTATCAATCAATAATGCACACGCATTAGCTACTTCACGGGCATTATGAGGCGGAATATCCGTTGCCATCCCAACAGCGATACCAGTAACGCCGTTAAGCAAAATATGCGGTAGGCGTGCCGGTAGCATTTTCGGCTCGCGCATCGTGCCATCAAAGTTTGGAATCCAGTCGACCGTGCCTTGCCCGAGCTCGCTCAACAATACTTCGCTAAAGCGCGATAACTTAGCTTCAGTGTAACGCATGGCAGCGAACGACTTAGGATCATCCGGCGATCCCCAGTTTCCTTGACCATCAACGAGCGGGTGACGATAGCTAAATGGCTGTGCCATCAGTACCATTGCTTCATAGCAGGCGCTATCACCGTGGGGGTGAAATTTACCAAGTACATCACCCACTGTGCGAGCAGACTTTTTGTATTTCGCCAGTGCCGAAAGTCCGAGTTCAGACATTGCGTAAATAATTCGACGTTGCACAGGCTTTAGGCCATCGCCAATATGCGGTAACGCACGGTCCATAATGACGTACATCGAGTAGTTGAGATATGCATCCTCAGTAAACTTACTCAGCGGTGTGCGTTCGGTTACTTCACTCGACATTGAGCTGTTCTCCATTTAAATTCATTTCGCGCAGTGGTTATGTTTATAGTTCTGCCAGATCGGCCATATTGCCTTTGCTCTCAAGCCAAGTACGGCGGTCGGCTGCACGTTTTTTCGCTAATAACATATCCATTAATTCTTCCATCGCCTCAGCATCGTCAATAGTGAGCTGCACGAGTCGACGGGTATTGGGGTCCATCGTCGTTTCACGAAGTGTTAGTGGGTTCATTTCACCCAACCCTTTGAAACGCTGCACGTTGACTTTACCTTTGCGTTTCTCCGCTTCTATGCGATCGAGAATGCCCTGCTTCTCGCCCTCATCAAGGGCATAAAACACGTCTTTTCCCACATCAATGCGATACAGCGGTGGCATCGCCACAAAGATGTGCCCATTTTCGACCAAAGGTCGGAAGTGTTTTACAAACAAAGCGCACAACAAGGTCGCGATATGCAAACCATCGGAATCGGCATCAGCAAGAATACAAATCTTGTTGTATCTCAATTTGTCCAAATCCACCGAGTTCGGATCAACCCCAACCGCAACTGAAATATCGTGTATTTCTTGGGAAGCAAGGATCTGTTCTGGATCGACCTCCCATGTATTGAGAATTTTACCTCGTAACGGCATAACCGCTTGAAACTCACGATCGCGCGCCTGCTTTGCTGAGCCACCCGCAGAGTCACCTTCGACTAAAAATAGCTCACTGCGTTCACTATCTTGACCTGAGCAGTCAGTCAACTTACCCGGTAATGCGGGTCCCGACGTTACCTTTTTACGAACGACTTTTTTACTAGCTTTTAAACGGCGCTGCGCATTGGAGATACAAAGTTCTGCAAGCGCCTCAGCTTGTTCGGTATGTTCATTGAGCCACAGGCTGAATGAATCTTTTACCACACCTGAAACAAAACTCGCCGACTGGCGAGACGACAAACGTTCTTTAGTCTGTCCGGCAAATTGCGGGTCTTCCATTTTAAGTGAAAGAATGTAACTACAGCGCTCCCACACATCATCAGGCGTCAATTTAACACCACGCGGCGTTAAATTTCGGAACTCACAAAATTCTCGCATGGCTTCTAACAAGCCTTGTCGTAAGCCATTGACGTGCGTGCCCCCCAAAGCAGTAGGAATTAAGTTCACATAACTTTCAGTAACCGCTTCCCCACCTTCTGGCAACCAAGTAACAGCCCATTCTGCCGCCTCAGTTTTACTGACAAAACTTCCATCAAAAGGCGCCTCAGGCAATGTAGGGTATTCTTCAACCGCTTCTTTTAAGTAGTCCGTTAAGCCATCTTCGTATAACCAGCTGGTTTCCTCTCCGTCGATATGATTGATAAAGCGAATGTTCAATCCTGGACAAAGAACCGCTTTTGCACGTAGCAGATGGGTCAGCTTCAAAACTGAAAATTTACTTGAATCGAAATACTGTTCATCGGGCCAAAAGTGAACACGGGTGCCCGTATTACGTTTACCACAGGTACCGGTGACTTCCAGTTCTGACACTTTATCACCGTTTTCAAACGCCATTTCGTACACTTGACTGTCGCGGCGAATCGTTATTTCGACACGTTTGGATAACGCGTTAACAACCGAAATACCGACGCCATGAAGACCGCCCGAAAATTGATAGTTCTTATTAGAGAATTTCCCACCCGCGTGAAGCTTACTCATTATCAGCTCTACCCCTGGGATTTTCTCCTCTGGGTGAATATCGACAGGCATACCTCGGCCATCGTCAGTTACTTCGAGTGACTGATCTTTGTGTAATACCACTGTGATGGTTTTAGCATGTCCTGCGAGCGCTTCATCGACACTGTTATCGATAACTTCTTGACCAAGATGGTTAGGGCGCGACGTGTCTGTATACATACCCGGTCGACGTTGGACCGGCTCAAGGCCGTTTAAGACCTCGATCGAATCGGATTTATAATCTGTCATGGTTATGATCTAATTTTTGGACCAGCGCGACACATTGTCGTTTATATGGTTGTTATTGTGGATTCAATGTACCGCTATTATCGGTCTATTTGAAGTCGTGTGGTAAAAATTTATCTAAGCGTAGCATCGGCACTTGTCCACGCGTTTTAATGAGCATCAACCAATCAGCTAAAAACTGATTCACTTGGTGCTTTTCATCAGGATGTCGCATCTCTGGATTAGGCTGCTGATAGTTAACACGCAACCGACTCACCCCCTGACTAGAAAGCACTTCTGCCATCCGAACATCATGATATAAACGCACGTCGAGCTGTGTCAGTAAGTAATCAGCTGACCAATGCTCTCGCTTTTGGGCAATACGGACATCACTCGTGTATTTTGACTCACTTAACTGAGTTATTTCAAAAGTTAGGTGCGCGCCAGCACGAATGACACGTGGGTGTTCGGAGTCCGGTACAAGTCGTACCAACCCGGCATAGTTACGCTCATTAATACGATGTAACTCAGCTACATCAACAACGTACCGCTCATCTCTCATAGTCGATGCTTTACACCTTAATTATTTGGCAAATGGTAGCTTATTAATATGTAATTGAAGCCATTGTAGACCAATCACGCTAGCCGCATTATTAATGCGCCCTTGCTCTAACCATTCTATCACGCTTTCGAAGGGTTTGACGTGCACGCGGATATCCTCGTGTTCTGACTCGACGCCTGCGAGCTCAGCCGCTTGGCTAGCATCGACTTCAGCAATATAGATAGTTAAGCGCTCATCAGTACCGCCCGGGCTTGAATAATAACTCAATGCTTTGACTAACTGTTTAGCGCGCAACCCAGCCTCTTCAAATAATTCACGGTGAGCTACTTGTTCAGGTGTTTCATCACCATCAAACATACCTGCTACAAACTCGAGTAACCAAGGTCCATACTCGTTCGCCATTGCGCCCATACGAAACTGCTCTAAAACCACCAGTTCCTGGGTGATTGGGTCATAGGGAATCACCACCACGGCATCACCGCGCTCCATCAGTTCGCGCGTAATCGAGGGGCCCCACCCGCCAGCAAATAATTTATGTTTAAGTTGGTACTGGTTGACCGATAAAAAGCCCCTATAAAGTGAATCTTTACTTTCAATTTGAACATCATCTTTACTAAACTGTTTCACCATGACTCCCTAATTAACGCTAAAAAGAAGCAGCTCATCTATTTACATACATTCTGTTACACTTAAGCGTGATCTGAAACCTTCTTTCGCTTAAAGTTAAGCCAAATTAAGTTTAAACTGGTAATCATTCAAACGTGTATGTAAACTTATTGAATATTCAAAGCGACTCATACACTGATTACACTGTCGAATACCATCAGCACAGGGCAACGTTAGCAATGAAAAAACATCTAGTGTCCATTACTGTTGGCTTAGCGCTAGCCACAGCGAGTTTTACTACCAGCGCAGAAGATTTACGTGACGTATACCAGTTAGCTGTGAAGAACGATCCAGCTCTACTTCGTGCAGCCGCCGAGCGTGATGCCGCACAAAAAAACGTCGATATCGCTAATTCCGCATTCTGGCCGCAAATCACGGGCGAAGTCGGCATCAGTGATTCTTCAGCAGAGTCATTTCAGCCAGGTTTGGGCACCTTTGAACGTGATTCAAGCGGTTGGAGCGCTGGCGTTAACTTAAATCAGAACATTTTTGACTGGAGCACGTGGAAACAGTCAGATATCGCCAATAAACAAGCGTATCGTGCTGAAGTCGCATTTCAAGCCGCAGAACAATCATTGCGCTTACGCGTGGTAAACGCCTACTTTGGTGCACTGCAAGCAAAAGACGACTTAGCCTTTGCTCAATCTGAAAAACGAGCAATCGAGCGCCAGCTAGAACAGACTAAACAACGGTTCTCGGTTGGTCTAACCGCGATCACTGATGTTCACGAAGCACAGGCTCAGTATGACAGCGCTGTTGCTCGCGAAATTCAAGCGCGTAACGCTGTTGAGATTGCGATGGAAAATATTCGCGAAATCACAGGTCAGTACCCACAATCGCTCGCCGGTCTAAACACGGATACCTTCTCACCTTCAGATCCACAACCAGCAGAAGTGTTACGTTGGGTCAAAAAGGCCGAAGAGAATAATTTAAACCTCATGCAAAGCATGGTGAATGTTGAGATCGCTGAGCAACAAATCGAAGTTAATCAAGCCGGTCACTACCCGACCGTTGGCTTAACAGCAAGCTACAGTACTCAAGACAGTGAAACCACCATCGACGGTACTACCACCGATCTACCTAGACTTGACTCACGCTCTATCGGTGTAAGTGTCTCTGTACCAATCTTTAGTGGTTTCCGTACCTCATCAGAAGTCGCTCAGGCACGCGACAACTATGTTGCGGCCAGCCAGTCAATGGTGGAAACTCAGCGCTCAGTAGAGCGTCAAGTTCGCAATGCCTACTATGAAGTCAACGCATCAATCGCGAGTATCCGTGCATTCCAGCAAGCAGTGACCTCAGCCGAGAGTGCATTAAAAGCAACGGAAGCAGGCTTTGAAGTGGGTACGCGTACGATTGTCGATGTACTTAACAGCACTCGTAACTTGTTTGATGCGCGCCGTAATTTAGCGCAGGCCCGCTATGGTTATATTCGTCAGCGCATCAACCTTGAGCAAACCGTGGGTGAATTGCAAGCCGATGATTTGCAAGCCATCAATGAAAGCCTCTCTGAAAATGTTGATAGCACTGCGGCTGAATAAGTCGCTCAGTTAAGCTTCAACACTCAGCGTGCAGTGAATGGTCGGTTCACTGCACGTTTTTGTTTTGTGTTAATCTACATATCATTCGTTCCAAAATAAGAACTGTGTCCGTGATCGAACAACCCAAGTTTAAACTCTATTTTTTGCACCCTAAGTTTTGGCTAACTTGGCTCGGTGTCATTTTCCTCTATTCTGTCTCTTGGCTGCCCTATCGTATGCAAATCGCTATGGGTAAAGGTTTGGGACGACTATTGATGAAGGCCTTACCGCGTCGAGTCGCCATTGCCCGTCGTAACTTAACACTGGCATTTCCCGATAAATCGGCTGATGAGATCGAGCGTTTAGTTAAGAAAAATCTAGAAAATACCGGAATCGCCTACTTCGAAATCGGTATCGCTTGGTGGTGGCCAAATTGGCGTATTAAACGTAAATTACATGTTCATGGTGAAGAAAATCTGCGTGACGCTCAGAAGGACGGCAAAGGCGTATTAATGCTCTTGTTTCACTTTTTGAGTTTAGAGGTTCATGCACGTTTACACGGCTTTGTTGAGCCTGCTGTAGGTCTATACCGCCCTCACAACAATGCCGTTATGGAATATTTGCAGACTAAAGGGCGCGCGCGTTCAAACAAGTATATGATCCAACGTCGCGATGTAAAAGGCATGGTCAATGCTATCAAGAACGGTGAAATAGCAGGTTACTTACCGGACCAAGACTATGGCCGTCGCCGCGTCGTATTCGCTCCCTTTTTCGCAGTCCCTGACGCTTCTACAACCACCGGCACCATGCTGTTCGCCAACCACAAAAACTGCAACGTTATTGTCAGTCGTTGTGTTCGACGTGAAGATGGAACGGGCTATGATGTTTACTACGAGCCTAAGCTTATCAACTTCCCAGTAGGCGACGATCTCAAAGACGCGACGCTCATCAACCAACTGGTTGAACAGGCCGTACTAAAAGCACCGGAACAATATTTATGGGTTCATCGACGCTTTAAAACACGACCTCAAGAGGATATGCCGAGCTACTACAGCTAAGTGGCGCTCGCGTTTTCACTCAGTAAACGAGACCAAACACGACGAACTGCATCACGCTCAGCGGTTAGGTCGTGTTGGCTCAATGCATCTTGTCCCTGCAATGCCAACGCATGGCTCTCACAACGAAAAATTTGATACGCATTGATAAGATCTTGAGCCTCTACAGGATCGATTAAATGACATTGCTCAGCACAAGTTAGGATGCGAATATTATCCGAATACTCGGTCAATTGAGGATAATCATGCGCATAGTTAAGTACTAAATATTGCGCAATAAACTCAATATCCGCTATCCCGCCTGGATCTTGCTTGATATCGAAGTGAGTCCCCCCACTTGAGAGATGTGCGCGCATCTTTTTACGCATCGCAAGAATATCTTCCCGTAAGCGATTCACTTCACGCGAGCGCGACAAAATGGCGCAACGAATATCTTGTAAGTCAGCTTGCAAAGCATCGGTCCCGTATATCGGGCGCGCACGCACCAAAGCCTGTAACTCCCAGGTCCACGCGTCATCACGTAAGTAACGGATAAACGAATCTAGCTGCGTCACTAATAAACCCGCTTGGCCTGAAGGTCTTAAACGTAAATCAACCTCGTATAAAACACCCGCCACGGTTCGCGTGGTAAATAAGTGCAGAATACGCTGCGCTAATCGTAAGTAAAATTGTTGCACTTCGATAGGTTTGGCACCATCAGTATAGCCTTCGTACTGCGCGTGAGTCACAAATACAAGGTCAAGGTCTGAGCCATATCCGAGCTCCAAGCCCCCTAGCTTGCCGTATGCCAGTACGCCAAAGCCCGTATCCTGTATCGAACGTCCTGGCGGTGTGCCGTGACGCTGCGCCATTTGTCGCCAAGCCTGATGCACGACTTCTGCAGTCACCGCCTGAGCCAAATAACTCAAGTGGTCACTTACTTTCATAAGTTCTAACCCACCCGTGATATCCGCAGCCGCAATTTTAAGCTGCAACACTTGTTTCGCCTGCCTTAACGCATCCATTTGTGACTCTAAATCATCTTCAGGCGTGCGTACCAAAAACTCATTGAGTACGCTTGAGTAATCAGTCAACTCAGGTAGTTGGTACAAGTGCTGCGGATCGATCAGCTCGTCGAGTAAAATAGGGTGCAGTGCCAATTGCTGCGAAACCCAAGGTGAGGCGGCACACAGACGACAAAGTTGAACTCGGGCGCCTGGGTTTTCGGCCAGCAACTCAATATAAGCGGTTCTACTCATAATGGCGCGAATAACAGTAAGCACACGCTCAAGAATCATCATCGATTGAGGTTGCGCTATCATCTGCCGAAATAACAATGGCATTAAACGCGCTAATGCGGCTCGACCCCGCGGCCCCGAACTTCGCTTACGAGCTTCGGTACGAAACTGTTTGATTAAACGCCAAATGCCGTCAACATCTTGCTCGCCTTCTGCAGCAATAATTTCCAGTGCCGCGTCGTCTTCGAGCATATCTTGCCATAGCACTTGCAGACTTTGTTCTTCCTCGTCGCTCTCAGATCCTTCACCCACCACCTGCTTAAACTCATTGTGAATAAAGTCCATCGCTTGAACAATACGTTGTTCAAGCTGAGCAAAGTTTTCCTCCCCCATAAGATAAGCAAGTTGCTCTTGCGCTGACTCATCGTGAGGTAGTTTTTGCGTTTGCTCATCCGCCAATTGTTGCAATCGATGTTCAACTTCACGAAGCAACTCATAGGATTGCAGTAAACGTTTTGCCACTGACTCTTGGAAGATATCGAGGTTAACCATTGCCTCGTATGCACGATAGATTGAGCGCGTTTGTAGCGACTTTTCTCGTCCACCACGAATCAGTTGATGGGCTTGGGCGATGAACTCAACTTCCCGTATACCACCTGCGGCCAACTTAATATTACCTTGAGCACCTTGTCGGCGCGTTTCCTGCGTGATCAGTAACTTCATTTTGCGTAGCGCCTCAATGGCGCCAAAGTCAATATAACGTCGATAAACGAAAGGCCGAATCAGTTCTTGAAAAGCATCTGGTTGCTGATCGCCTAATCGATTCAGCAAACGCGCCTTCACCATCGCGTAGCGCTCCCAGTCGCGCCCCTGCTCCTGATAATAATGTTCTAATGCCGCTAAGCTCGTGACTAAGGGGCCCGATTGGCCAAACGGTCGCAAACGCATATCTACGCGGAACGCTTGTCCATCAAAGGTGTTTTCATCTAATACCGCGATGAGTGCCTGAGCTAATCGGGTAAAAAATACCGAATTCTCCACCGAGCGTTGCCCGCCCTGTGTTTCGCCCTGCTCTGGATAATAAAAAATAAGATCGATATCAGAGGAAAAGTTAAGTTCGCGACCGCCGAGTTTGCCCATACCAAGCACATAAAGATGCTGCAGTTCGCCATCAGTATCGAGCGGACGCCCTAAACGTTGATAAAAGCGTTGTTCAAGCCAGTGTAATGACTCGATAATCAATGTATCGGCGAGTTCCGAATAAAAGGCGAGTGATTCAGCTAAGCTACGTTGACCTTGCCATTCAAGTAACGCACTCGCTGCCATGTGAGCATGCCTGAATCGCCTCACAGCAGCCTTCATTTCATTCTCGGACTCTACGCCCTCAATGTGATTTAAAAAGGCCTTGCGGGTCTCGTTAGCCGAAATTGGTTCAAGCCAAGCTGCTACTAGCCCCTCCGGATAGCGTTCTGCAACCTCGGCAACAAAAGAGGATACAGCCACGCCATGACGTAACGATTTGAGCATACCTTGTGGCAAACTGATCTGCGCTTGAATACGCTGCCATACGGGCTCTGACGCTTGAATAAAATGTTTTGCCGGAACTCTATCTAATCGGTTTTGCATGATCACCCAATTATTGCTGCCAATAAGGTTCACGACGTAATGCCGCCTTCCGGGAGTACTCTAAAGCAGTCAGTAAAGATTCACGTTGGACTTTTTGCCACTCCAATAATTTCTCATCGGCCAGATCATCACTGTTTTTTACCATTTCATGCAGAATATGGAGTGCATTAATTTCCCGAATACCCCGCGCGAGGTCAAGCCAAGGTGAACGGAAGCTATCACGTTGCTGCGCATCATAAAGCTGACCTAAGCAAGTGCCGAGCATTAAACTGTGTTGTAGCGAAGGGAGTAGCTTCAAATAACGCTCCTCCGTCATATCCTCAACTTCTTCAAAAGCGGCTTGCACATCTTTCCAGTCATTCCGCAATAGCTCTGTGCTCCAATTTTGACAGGGTTGCTCAAGCGCCTCATTGGTTGGTTTTTCCATTAAAAACTGGGACAAATCAAGCAACACACGTTGATAGTCGTTTGAACGCACCACATTAACCAGCTCAGCGAGTTGAATAACTTGTTGCTGCGTATCTTGTAAGTGCTCGTACAGGCTGGATTGCTTCTTAAGAGCACGATGGTAAGCGCCATCCTCAGCGGTCAATTCGGCGAGCCCTTCAAATCGTTTCAACCAGCTTAGCGACTGATGGATCTCGGCCATGCGTTCGGCCAAGTCAGTACAGTCAATATTAAGTCCTTGTAACTGATCAAGTACTGAGCGGCACAGGTAAATGCCATCCGCCATACCCTGTGCGGCACGCACATGCGCGTGATGTTCCAAACAAGCCTCGTTGTGCTGCCAGTGACGCAAACCATATTCAAGCGATTTATACAGCGCATCGGCAAGCGTGTAGTCCGGACTCATATCCACAAAGTGAGTTTGCACGAACGGCTCGAGCGCACTTTTACCCGCCAGCAAATAACCGCGCGCGGCTTTACTCAATGATCCCATGCGTGCCCCCGCGTTTTTTACCAAACGCTCAGCCAAGCGATACACCTCCGTGAGCTCACCACCTTGCAACTCCAACTCCATTTCGACAATGCGTTCCGTTTTATCACCAGCACGGATCTCGCCAATATCCAAAACCAGCTCAATTTGCCCCTCTCCACTAGGGATATGCCACTTGTGTCGGGTAAAGTCTGTTTTAAAAAGTTCCTGCAGGTCACGTTGAATATCGTAAATTGGAAAGTCATCCGGCCAGATGGTCTCATCAAACAGAGTAATATCTGGCTCCATGGAGTCCACGTCTAGATTGTATTCGGGACGTTCGTGCATACCACCTAATACACGTCCGGCTAACTTGATTGTCTGTTCTAGATGATCTCCTGACTGTCTGATACGTAACCCCATATCATACTGTCGTAATCGCAGATCGCTGGTATCAAAATATGCGTTCGCCAATTCGAGCGCCTGATAAGACGATTCTGCTCCGTGCTCTTGAGCCACGGTTCGACATTCATTGAGTGTATTCTCACGCTGTTGTGGCTCAATTAATAGTTTGAGCTCAATTTCTTGTGACATGTTGGGATACCCAGTGCTGGAAGCTTTGTGCTAAAGGTACTGACTTGTTTCCAAAGGGTCAATAAACATTGTTTTCAAGGCTTTATTGACAGCCATCGAGAAAATATGCAACGTGGCCTTTGAAAGTCTTTACCGGCGCAAAAATAATCGTATACTTGCGCCCGATTCCCATCGTTGGGGAAGCACGCCGAGCTTCGGCCTGGCCAAACAGGAGATGCTATGTTCAAAGCGAGTGAGGTGCTATCCAAAAGCCATCAGGCAGAGGATCTGAAGTCCTTGCAGCAAGCAATAACCGACAATTATATCGTCGATGAAGATGCATATATGCGTGAGTTGTTGCCGCTGGTGCCGTCAGATGATGACGCGGTTAGTACAGTGACGGAGAGCGCCGCCAAGTTAGTCGAGCAAGTGCGAGAGCAAGCCGACAACGGTATGGTCGATTCGTTTTTGCAAGAGTACAGCTTAGACACCAAAGAGGGTATTATCCTCATGTGTCTCGCCGAGGCTCTGTTACGTATTCCCGATGCAGCCACTGCAGACGCCCTGATACAAGACAAATTGTCAGGCGGTGATTGGCAAAAGCATATGGGCCAAAGTGCTTCATGGCTCGTGAATTCGGGCACCTGGGGATTAGCACTAACAAATAGTGTCATTAATCCGACAGGCAAAGCGATGGAAACGCCACGTGGCACCTTCCGTCGCATGATCCGCAAGCTTGGCAAACCTGTGGTTCGCAAAGCCACGTATGCCGCCATGCAAATTATGGGTAAGCAGTTTGTTTTGGGCCGCACCATTGAAGAAGCATTGAAAGAAAGTCGCGAGAACCGCGGCAAAGGATATACCCACGCTTACGATATGCTTGGCGAAGCCGCTTTGACGATGAGCGATGCTGAATACTATAAGCAACAGTACGTCAACTCGATCAAAACCATCACGAATGAAGATTTCAATAACCCGGATGCGCCGCGCCCAACGATTTCTATCAAACTTTCGGCACTGCATCCACGTTACGAAGCAGCTAACCATGAACGCGTGCTGACCGAGTTAGCGACAACGCTAACCGACCTCGTAAAGCTAGCGAAAGAAGCTGATGTTGGCGTGACTATCGATGCCGAAGAAGCGGATCGCCACGAGTTATCGCTTGAGCTCTTTGAGAAAGTATATCGGAGCGGTGTCTGTAAAGGCTGGCCGCGTTTTGGTTTAGTAGTGCAAGCATATTCTAAACGTGCATTACCAACGCTGTGTTGGATCACCGCGCTTGCCCGTGAGTGCGGCGATGAAATTCCTGTACGTTTAGTCAAAGGCGCCTATTGGGATAACGAAATCAAGTGGAGCCAAGAAAATGGTGTCACCGGCTATCCAGTGTTCACCCGCAAGGCCCACAGTGACCTTTCTTACATTGCCTGCGCACGTTACTTACTAAGCGACGATACCGATGGTGCTATCTACCCTCAGTTTGCAACTCATAATGCGCAAACCATCATGGCTATTGAGCACATGAACGAAACGCATAAACGTCGTATCGAGTATCAACGCCTGCACGGCATGGGTGACAACTTATACGATACCTTGATGAAGCAGAAGCCAGGTATGGTTGTGCGCATATATGCACCTGTGGGTCCTCATCGCGATCTATTACCTTACT